>QXGG01301374.1_pt1 | contig 13436 bp, 15 predicted proteins | sample 1982491 | NCBI WGS metagenome assembly QXGG01 (sample SAMN09924614, study PRJNA488089) | Wastewater metagenome, whole genome shotgun sequencing project. | isolation source: South African research farm wastewater | place: South Africa: Irene, Agricultural Research Council, Animal Production... | reverse complement strand
GTGCATGATTTATCAGCGAAATACCACCAAGGTTAATTCGCACAGGTTGTACCCAATTAAGGCCGCTAATGCGGCCTTAATTGTTTCTACAAACTTATCCACAAGCCTGCTGGCCAACGTCACTTAATCTTATCCACAGCTTTCCCTCGACAGATACACTGCTAAATTTTTCTCAATCCGCTTGTCTGCAACACAAATCCTGTTATTACTGTTCATGCTGATGATGCGTGGTAAAACAACCAAGCAAGTACATCAAAGCCAACAGTACTCAACGGCGACAGGATATTCTATGCAAGCTTTACACTCGTTAAACTTAGATCCAGCCACAGGATGGCTGAACGGCGCAACCCATGTGCCCTCTGAGAATTACAATGCGCGTCCAAGCGCAGAAATCTCTGTATTAGTTATCCACAACATCAGTTTACCGCCAGGCGAATTTGGTACAGGTATGGTGGAGGCTTTTTTTACCAATAAGTTACCCACAGATGCCCACCCCTATTTTGCAGGTATTGCCCACTTAACGGTCTCAGCCCATTTTTTTATTAAACGCTGTGGAGCTATCACCCAATTTGTCAGCTGTTTAGATCGCGCTTGGCATGCAGGAGTGTCCAGTTTTGCCGGCCGTGAAGCCTGCAACGACTTTTCCTTAGGTATTGAGCTTGAAGGGCAGGACCATCTGGCCTACAGCGATGCGCAATACAGCAGTCTCAAGCAATTGGTCAGTGAGTTGACTCACCATTACCCGCTGATCACCACCGAGCGTATTTGCGGGCATAGCGATATTGCGCCTGGGCGTAAAACAGACCCGGGACCTGCATTTGATTGGCAACGTTTAGACGCAATACACCCTGGAGAAACCGTATGAGCTTTCTAGTTTTAATACTGGCAATTCTGATCGAGAAGCTCTCGAATGGACGTCAAATCGTGCAAAAAGATCAGTGGTGGTACGAGCAACTCAAACGCTGCTCAACACTGCTACCCAAGCAGCACAGCTTGGCTTTACTACTGGCTTTGAGCGTACCTCTGCTAGGTTTAGCACTCGTACTGATTGCCGCACAATCGGTACTCTATGGCTTACTGTTGATTCCGTTACACCTTGTGATTGTGCTTTACAGCTTCAGTCGTGGGGATATACGCACAGCCTTAGGCCCTTTTCGAGATGCTTGGCGTCGCCAAGATACACATGCAGCCAGCTTAGCTGCGCAACGTGACCTCTTAATTCAATCAGAAGACCCCTCAGGGCTGTTACAAGCCGTACAGGGCTATATGTTGTGGCAAGGGTTTCAGGGTTTTTTTGCCATTCTATTCTTTTATTTAATCGGCGGTCCTTTAGCCGCTTTAACCTACCGTTTATTAGTGCTCACCTCTGAGCAAACCTACTGGCCACAGGCTGCAGGCAAAGCCACTCGATTACTGCATATTTTAGACTGGCTCCCAGTGCGCTTACTCAGCATCAGTTTTGCCTTAATTGGTAACTTTATTACTGTAAGTCGCACGCTGATGCCTAACTTATTGTGTATCACTGAGCCTGCTGACACTTTATTAAGTCATACCGGACGTGCCGCAGTAGAAGCTGAAAATGATGCCCTTGGCGAAAAAGGCACCGCTATTTTGGATGATATTTGGCTTCTTCTTATACGTTCAGCGCTACTTTGGTATGCCAGCACCGCTATTTGGACATTATTTTTCTAACCCATAAGACTGCTTTTCACAGCTTAAGCCCTGTGGAGAACCCAGCCTAGGCCCAGTGCAACACTCTGTGGATAACTCTGTTGAAAAGTAGGTTGTGGATAACTGGCCTACTTATACACAGCTTATGTTCATCTGCTGCACACCTAGAGCACCTCTTCAGCACAGATTACAATCTATTGTAAACTATTGATCTGTAAGGATATTTTATGGTTACCAACAGATTTATTGCTCAGTAGTAGTAACAATAAGAATAAGCTTTATATACTCTTTTCTAATTTATATCGTTTTATAAAAAACAAATTGACTGCATGTTTTAAAAGCAGTTGACAAAAGATTGTTAAACAAAGGCCGCAGATAATTGACCTAAGGCTCAGCTTTCACTAGAATTGCTCGTCTATTTAACGGGGACCACTTCGGGCCCCCTTTTTGCCCAAGAAGTCACCAGGTAGCGAATCATGAAACGTACATTCCAACCCAGCACCCTAAAACGCGCTCGTAACCACGGTTTCCGTGCACGCATGGCAACAGTCGGCGGTCGCGCAGTTATTCAACGTCGTCGTGCTAAAGGCCGTAAACGTTTAAGCGCATAATCCAATCGAGCACTCTATGAATCTAGGCTTTGGCCGAGAAAAGCGTCTGCTGACTCCTCAGCAGTTTAAAGCTGTCTTTGATTCAGCAAGCAATAAAGTACAGGGCAAAAGTGTCTTGTTACTTGCTCGTGATAACCAGCTCGAACATCCACGTCTCGGGTTGGTTATTGGTAAAAAAAGCGTAAAACTTGCTGTTGAGCGCAACAGAATAAAACGTCAAATACGAGAATCATTTCGCCACAACCAATCTCTGTTGGTGGGTGTAGATATCGTTATTGTTGCCCGCAGGGGTATTGCTGATTTGTCTAATATTGAACTACGACAGCAGTTCGATAAAATGTTGAAACGTTTGGCTCGCCAACGCATCACAGCATTGCAAGCAGCACATTCTGATTCAACAGGGTAGATCAATGCGTAAATTGGTGATTTTACCAATTAAGTTTTATCGTTATGCAATCAGTCCCATGATGGCAAGTCATTGTCGTTTTTATCCAAGTTGTTCAGCCTACGCCATTGAAGCTATTGAACTGCATGGTGCAATTCGAGGTGGCTGGTTAGCAGCTCGACGACTAGGACGTTGTCACCCTTGGAATGCGGGTGGTGTTGATCCCGTTCCTCCTTCCTCTTGTTCATCTTCTACGGCCGAGTAACTATGGATATCCAACGTACGATCCTGCTCGTTGCCTTAGCTGTTGTGTCTTATATGATGGTTCTTCAATGGAACCAAGACTACGGCCAGGCTCCAGAAACAGCAGCAATTACGCAATCAAGTTCAGCTAAGCAACAGTCTTCTGCCAGCAATCAAGTAACACAAAACTCTGCTCAAGCAGCGACCAGTGATGACTTACCTGTAGCAGTAAATGAGCTTACTCAAGATCCTACGTTGACTAACAACGCTGTTAGCAATGATTTAATTTACGTCAACACTGATGTACTGCAATTAGCGATCGATCCTAGTGGTGGTGATATTGTTGAGTTAAAGCTCAGCCAATACCCACGCAATGCATCCACTCCTGATATTCCATTGCAATTATTTGAAAATAGCAATGAGCGTATCTATGTTGCTCAAAGTGGTTTAGTGGGTACCAATGGCCCTGATGCACGCGCCAGCGGACGTCCGCTATATAGCGTGACCCAGCAAAATTTCACTTTGCAAGATGGCCAAGATCAACTCAATGTTGACCTGTCTTTCCAAGAAAATGGTGTGAATTACACCAAGCGTTTTACTTTGCATCGTGGCTTAAGTTTAGAGTGTTCATCGCGTGAGATCAGCCAGCGTAAAGTTGAGTGCATCAACGATGAAGCTTATCAAATCAACTTAACTTACCTTGTGGATAACCAGAGCGATCGCGAGTGGAAAGGTAATTTATTTGCCCAACTCAAACGTGATGGTCAAGGTGATCCTTCATCGACGACAGCAACAGGCACAGCAACTTACTTAGGTGCTGCCTTGTGGACAGCGGATGAGCCTTACAAAAAGTTATCCATGAGCAACATGGATGATAAAAACTTTAATCAAGCCATCAATGGTGGTTGGGTTGCTTGGTTACAGCACTACTTTGTAACAGCATGGGTTGCAGACGCTGAGCAAACCAATCAAGTGACCAGTCGTAAAGACAGTAAAGGTAACTACATTATTGGTTACACCAGCCCCGTGTTGAGTGTAGCAGCGGGACAACATGCGCAAACAACAGCAACCTTGTATGCCGGTCCGAAGATTCAAAGCCACCTGAAAACACTTTCACCGGGTCTTGAGTTAACGGTCGATTATGGTTTCTTATGGTTTATCGCTCAGCCAATCTTCTGGCTACTGGGAGTTATCCCAGCATTTTAGGTAACTGGGGTTGGTCAATTATTGCACTGACTGTGTTAATTAAATTAGCTTTCTTCCCACTGTCTGCGGCAAGTTATAAATCAATGGCGCGCATGCGTGCTGTTGCACCTAAAATGGCTGCGCTTAAAGAACAGTTTGCAGATGACCGTCAAAAGTTGTCGCAAGGTATGATGGAGCTGTATAAAAAAGAGAAGATCAATCCCTTGGGTGGTTGCTTACCGATCTTAGTACAGATGCCTGTTTTCCTTTCCTTGTACTGGGTTTTGCTGGAAAGCGTAGAAATACGTCAAGCACCCTTTATGTTCTGGTTAACTGACTTATCCAGTAAAGATCCATTCTTTATTTTACCGATCATTATGGGCGCGAGTATGTTTGTACAACAAAAACTCAACCCCACGCCGCCGGATCCAATGCAAGCAAAAGTGATGAAGTTGTTGCCGATTATCTTCACTTTCTTCTTCCTCTGGTTTCCTTCAGGCTTGGTATTGTACTGGGTGGTCAACAACCTCCTGTCCATTGGTCAACAGTGGTACATTACTCGTAAGATTGAAAAATCAATGGCGGCAGCTAACCCAAGTTAGTCGAACCAAACGAGTTCTCAGCGCCCCTTTTTAGGGGCGTTGTGCTTTGTGAATATTGTTGAGGAAAATCGTTATGCCGATGTCGCGCGATACTATTGCCGCTATTGCTACCGCACAAGGTCGAGGCGGAGTTGGAATTGTTCGGGTTTCAGGCCCCTTAGCTCGGCAGATTGCTCAGCAGATGACTGAGCGAGAACTCAAACCCCGCTATGCACACTACGGACCTTTTTATACTGATAACCAGCAGGCTATTGATGAAGGTTTAGCTCTGTATTTTGCGGGCCCCAACTCCTTTACCGGCGAAGATGTATTAGAGTTACAAGGCCATGGTGGTCCTGTTGTTTTGGATATGTTGTTGCAGCGCTGTGTTGAATTAGGTGCACGTCTAGCACGCCCTGGTGAGTTTAGTGAGCGTGCATTTCTAAACGACAAGCTGGATTTAGCTCAGGCTGAAGCCATTGCTGATTTGATCGAAGCAAGCTCAGCGCAAGCAGCGCGCAATGCGCTACGTTCACTGCAAGGTGTATTTTCACAGCGGGTTAATGCGCTGACTGAGCAATTAATTGCGCTGCGTATTTATGTTGAAGCGGCAATTGATTTTCCTGAAGAAGAAATCGATTTCTTAGCCGATGGGCATATTTTAAAGTTACTCACCGATGTGCAAGCCGAGCTTAAAGAGGTGGTACGCGAAGCCGGCCAAGGCGCATTATTGCGCGATGGCATGAGTGTAGTGATTGCCGGTCGACCCAATGCGGGTAAATCCAGTTTGCTCAACAGTCTGGCAGGTTATGAAGCTGCCATTGTCACAGATATTGAGGGGACAACGCGCGATACCTTACGCGAACATATCCACATTGATGGTATGCCATTGCATATTACCGATACGGCCGGTTTACGTAATACGGCTGACCAAGTCGAAAAAATCGGTGTTGAGCGGGCCTTAAAAGCGATTCATGATGCTGATCGTATTTTATTGGTAGTGGATGCGCATTCTGCTGAATCAGCTGATCCTTTTGCTTTGTGGCCTGAGTTCTTAGACAGCACGCCCAACCCAGAAAAAGTGACTTTAATTCGTAACAAAGTCGATCTCTCCGGTGAGCCTGTTGAGATGCACAGCAACGCTGAAGGTCATGTCACCATAAACTTGTGTGCACGCAGTGGTGATGGTCTGGAGTTGCTGCGTGAGCATTTAAAAAGCTGTATGGGTTACAACCAAACAGCTGAAAGCAGCTTTAGCGCAAGGCGTCGCCACCTAGACGCTTTAAAACAAGCTGAATACTATCTAGAAACAGGTTATCAACAGTTAACCCAGGCAAGCGCTGGAGAGTTACTCGCGGAAGATTTACGTATGGCACAACATGCTTTAGGGGAAATCACCGGAGAATTTACCGCAGATGATTTGCTTGGACGTATTTTTTCAAGCTTTTGTATCGGTAAATAAACACCTATACCCTGTGGATAACTTTGTGTGTAAATATATATATAGCTTCTAAATGATAGTGACTAAAATCTCCTCAAAGCTAAGAGCAGCAAGTCTTTCAGCTTAAAATCCGTCTATACAATACGTTGTATAGCTTCCTCCTGAGCCTTGTGGGTAAGTTTTATCCACAAGGCTCAACTCTTTCGTATTCGCTTTTTCTGATAAAGATATGCACAGGCTTAAGCGCCAGCGATGCATCTAAAATTTATAGCTTTATCAAGGTAAAATTGCTGAGCTCTTCCAAGGCATATATTCTGTTGTAAATAGTTATCCACATCGTTTCAGTGTGCTGATAAAAGTGTCTATAGCCCATAAAAACAAGGGTTTCAGGTGTTTTTATCAAGACTAACAACATCGCTCTTCACAGAGTTATCCACAGTATATTCAATACTTATCCATAACTCGTTCACGGTCCGTTAAATCTTGCAGGATATTGCTGGCAAGTCATTCACAGGGTTATGAAAGCGCCAGCAAAGAATGCCTAGAGTAGTGCAGTAACTTTCTCTATTCATCGCAAACAAATACCACTGCAATACCCTAGCTTCTAATCAAAAAATCTCCCGCACTACACCTACAGAACAATTCAATTTCACTGAGACCCTATAACTTTTTTAAAAAATCGTTGCTCGTGAGGCTGTTTGGTCTGTGAGTTTTAATTTTTTTAAAGAATCAGTCTGTGTTTTTACCCATAAGAGGGGTATTTGACCTATTTATCATAATTTTTAAATTTATTTTCGCGGCTAAGCCCTGTGGAGAACCGCTATTGAGCACCGTTGATAAGCAGTGGTTAAAACTGTGGATAACTCGACCTGTGGATAACTACCCTTTTTGTCCACAAGCTTAAAGACCTTATCCAATAGGCTCAACAGTGCTTTTCAACAGCCTTATTTACTTCGCAAACCTTTGATCTTAAAAAGATTTATGATGTTATCCACAAAAAAACAGCTCAGTAGTAATAGCATTAAAAATAAGCTTTATATCTTTATACTTAATTTATAATTGTTTACTTAAACCCAGAGCGAATAGGAAAAGCTCTGTGATGAAACCTTCTGCAAAGCTGCGCAAAAATCTATACTATTGACCTCTCAGAACTTGGCATGGCTAAACACAACAGCCCTGTATGCAAATGCAGTAAAGCCCCAGGCGCAAACTGCACTGATGAGTTCATCCGTAATTAGATAAAATCCTGAGGTGTATGGTGGATTATCCTTCCCGTTTTGACGTGATAGTGATTGGTGGTGGCCATGCTGGTACAGAAGCCGCATTAGCTTCTGCACGCATGGGTGTCAAAACCTTATTACTGACTCACAACATCGAAACCCTCGGGCAGATGAGTTGTAACCCCGCTATTGGCGGTATTGGTAAAAGCCACCTAGTGCGTGAAATTGATGCGCTCGGTGGATCAATGGCAACCGCAGCCGATTTAAGTGGTATCCAGTTTCGAATCCTCAACAGCCGTAAAGGACCAGCAGTACGTGCCACTCGTGCACAGGCTGACCGTGTACTGTACAAAGCAGCGATTCGTGAAATTATTGAACACCAACCCAACTTATGGATTTTCCAGCAGGCGGTTGAAGACTTGATTGTTGAAAATGATCAAGTGCGTGGTGCAGTCACCCAAATGGGCTTACGTTTCTTTGCTGATAACGTTGTTTTAACCACTGGAACATTCCTTGGTGGCTTAATCCATATTGGTTTACAAAATTATTCAGGTGGCCGAGCAGGTGATCCGCCGGCGAATGCATTAGCACAACGTATGCGTGAGTTGCCTTTGCGCATTGATCGCTTAAAAACCGGTACACCACCGCGCATTGATGCACGCTCTGTTGATTTTTCAGTGATGACTGAGCAACCCGGTGACACACCTTTGCCAGTGATGTCGTTTTTGGGCAATCGCGAACAGCATCCCGAGCAGGTCAGTTGCTGGATTACCCATACCAACAGCAAAACTCATGATATCATTGCTAAAAATCTAGACCGCTCACCGATGTATGCCGGAGTCATTGAAGGTGTGGGCCCACGTTACTGCCCATCCATTGAAGATAAGATTCATCGTTTTGCTGATAAAGACAGCCATCAGATTTTCTTAGAGCCTGAAGGTTTAAAAACCCATGAGCTGTACCCCAATGGGATTTCAACCTCGTTACCTTTTGACGTGCAGTTGGATCTTGTGCACTCCATCCGTGGTATGGAAAATGCGCATATCATTCGTCCAGGTTATGCCATTGAATACGATTATTTTGATCCTCGAGATTTAAAATACAGCTTAGAAACTAAGGTTATTGCAGGTTTGTTCTTTGCAGGACAAATTAACGGCACCACAGGCTATGAGGAAGCGGGTATTCAAGGTTTGTTAGCTGGAAGCAACGCTGCCTTACGTTCACAAGGCCAAGACAGTTGGCACCCCCGTCGTGATGAAGCCTATTTAGGCGTATTGATTGATGACTTGATTACGCTGGGTGCACAAGAGCCTTACCGTATGTTCACATCACGTGCTGAGTACCGTTTAATTCTGCGTGAAGACAATGCTGATATGCGCCTGACCGAGAAAGGTCGCGAAATTGGTTTAGTCGATGATCACCGTTGGTCTATTTTTGAAGCAAAGCGCGAAGCCATTGCTCAGGAAGAACAGCGTTTAAAAGATACCTGGGTACGTCCGGGAACGCCGTTCGGTGAAGCCGTGATGGAGAAATTTAATACGCCCCTAACTCACGAGTATAATCTACTCAATTTGCTGGCGCGCCCCGAAATTAACTATCTCGATTTAGTAGCTGTGACGGGCGGTGGCATCACGGATGAGCAGATTGCTGAGCAGTTAGAAATCAAAACTAAATATGCCGGTTATCTTGATCGTCAGCTCGATGATATTGCTAAATTGCGTGCCAGCGAAGCGGTCAAATTACCCGCTGATATTGATTACACTGTTATTTCTGGTTTATCCAAAGAAATACAACAAAAATTAGTTGTCGCTCGGCCTGAAACCTTAGGGCAAGCTTCACGTATCCCTGGTGTCACACAAGCAGCCGTATCTTTGTTGATGGTGCATTTGAAAAAACGTAAAGCGACCCAGTCGTTGGAGCAGTCAGATTCATGAGTGTGACCCCACAACATGCGCAAGAATTAATTCAGGGCGCACAGCAGCTCAATATTGCTTTAAGCGAATCTCAGCAAGAGCAATTGCTGCAGTATTTAGGTTTATTGATTAAGTGGAACAAGGCCTACAACTTAACCGCAGTACGCAACCCTGATGAAATGGTGTCACGCCATTTGCTCGATAGTTTGAGCGTGGTTGATTGCGTACAAAAATACGGTGATCACTGGCTTGATGTGGGCAGTGGTGGTGGGATGCCAGGTGTACCCTTAGCCATTCTGTTTCCAGAACGGCAGTTCACGCTACTGGATTCCAATGGTAAGAAAACGCGCTTTTTAACTCAGGTTAAGCTGGAGTTAAAGTTGGATAACCTTCAAGTTATCCACAGCCGTGTTGAAGCTTATACACCCGAGCAAGCCTTCACAGGTATTATCTCGCGAGCATTCAGCTCGCTTGAAGATTTTAGTAATTGGACCCGTCACTTAGGCGACGTTAAAACACACTGGTTAGCCATGAAAGGTGTGCATCCTGATGATGAGTTACAAGCATTGCCAGAGGATTTTCATCTTGAAAGCTGTCAGATTTTAAAAGTGCCAGGTTGCCAAGGGCAACGACACTTATTGATCTTGCAACGTCAGTCATAATTGAGGAGATAACATGGGCAAGGTCGTGGCAATCGCCAATCAAAAAGGCGGTGTCGGTAAAACTACAACCTGTATCAACTTGGCCGCCTCCTTAGTGGCAACGCGTCGCCATGTATTGTTGATTGACCTTGATCCTCAAGGCAACGCAACAATGGGCAGTGGTGTGGATAAACATAGCTTGCAGCATTCAGTTTTGGATGTTTTGACAGGTCACGCTGACCTGATTGATGTGATGCAGTTTTCTGAAGAGGGTGGTTACCAGCTGCTACCCTCCAACCGTGATTTAACCGCCGCTGAAGTTGTACTTTTAGATTTACCGAATAAAGAACGTCGCTTATTGGATGCCTTGAAGCCGGTGCGTGGTAATTATGATTACATTTTGATCGATTGCCCGCCGGCATTGAGCATGTTGACCATTAACGCCTTGGTTGCAGCGGATGCAGTGTTGATTCCAATGCAATGCGAGTATTTTGCCTTAGAAGGTTTAACTGACTTAATTGGTAGCATTGAGCGTATTGCTGCGCAGTTGAACCCTGAGTTGCAAATAGAAGGTATTTTGCGAACCATGTATGATCCACGTTTAAGTTTAACCAATGATGTTTCACAGCAGTTACAGAATCACTTCGGTGATAAATTATATGAGACTGTTATTCCACGTAACGTCCGCTTAGCCGAGGCTCCAAGTCACGGGATGCCTGTTTTGGCTTATGATAAAAAATCACGTGGTGCTTTAGCCTATTTAGAGCTCGCTGGTGAATTATCTCGTCGTCAGCGTGCCAGTCAGCGTGCTTCAACACGCGCATAAGGAATCATTATGGCGGTTAAAAAACGCGGTCTTGGGCGAGGACTCGATGCATTACTCGGTGGAGCCACAGCCAACACATTACAAAAAGCTGCCGTTCAAGCGGATGTCAGTGAGCTGCAACACCTGACGTTAGACTGTATTCAACGGGGTAAGTACCAACCCCGGGGTGACATGGATCCCAGCAGCTTGGAAGAGCTGGCGCAGTCGATTAAGGCTCAAGGGGTGATGCAACCCATTGTGGTACGGCTGATTGCAACCAATCAATATGAAATTATTGCGGGTGAACGTCGCTGGCGCGCCTCAAAGCTTGCAGGTTTAGCAACTATTCCTGCGTTGGTGCGCAATGTGAGCGATGAAGCTGCTATTGCCATGGCACTGATTGAAAACATTCAGCGCGAAGATTTAAACCCTGTTGAAGAAGCCATTGCTTTGCAACGCTTACAAAAAGAGTTTGAGCTCACTCAGCAAGAGGTGGCTAATGCAGTGGGTAAGTCGCGGGCAAGTATTGCTAATTTATTGCGTCTAATTGGCTTGCCCGATGAGATTAAAACCTTGCTGGCGCATGGTGACCTGGAAATGGGCCATGCTCGAGCGCTACTCGGATTACCTGCAGATCAGCAGGTGGAGGCGGCGCGCCAAGTTGTGGCAAAGGCCTTCACTGTGAGACAAACTGAAGCTTTAGTGCGCAATATGCAAACCCCTAAGCCGGCTAAAGAAACACCTGCACTGGATCCGGATGTAAAACGTTTAGAGCAAAAACTAGCTGAGCGTTTAGGTACACAAGTACAGATCAAACATGGCCAAAAAGGCAAAGGACAATTAGTCATTCGCTATGGCACATTAGAAGAGTTACAAGGTGTTTTGGCCCACATTCGCTAGTTTTTTTATAGCTGTTGGTCGTAAAAAGCTATATGGCAGTTGAATGAATGGCATTAGCAACCTATACTCTGCGCGCAATTTTGTTGCTATTCATTTCAAAGTGAGTAGCGAGCGAAGGAATCAGGCAACCAGTGGCGTATCGAAATAAAGTTCCTTTTCATCGCCAGCCGATGTTTCGCGTTATCGTGTTACAGGCTGCAATGGCAGTTCTGATTGGACTGTTGTTTGGGCTGATGCAGGGGTGGGTTGCAGCATATTCAGCGTGGCTGGGTGGGCTGACTGCATTGCTACCGAACATGTACTTTACGTACAAAGCATTCCAGTATTTTGGTGCGCGTTCAATAGGCGCTATCGTGCAGTCATTTTGGGCTGGCGAAATGGGTAAATTGATTCTTACAGCAGTGCTTTTTGCAGTGCTGTTCTTGGGGGTGAAGCCACTGAACGTGCTAGCCGTGTTCGTTGGTTATATATTGGTGCAGATGACTTCTGCAACATCACTTCTTTTGACGAAAAGCTTTCTAAAGCGTTGAGCGGTTGAGGCATTTATGGCACAAAACTCTGTTGAATATATTCAGCACCACTTACAAAACCTGACCTACGGTAAATTGGACGGCAAGTGGCAGTTTGCAGAAACTGCACAGCAAGCCAGTGATATGGGCTTTATGGCGATCCATGTGGATACCATGGCAATGTCATTACTGATGGGCTTTATTTTTCTGTTTTTATTCCGTCGTGTGGCTGTTAAGGCGAACGAAGGTGTACCAACAGGATTGCAAGGCTTCGTCGAAGTGGTCGTTGAGTTTGTACAAAACATGGTTCGCGACACCTTTTATGGTCGTAGCGCGCTGATTGCTCCTTTAGCATTGACCGTATTTATGTGGATCTTGCTAATGAACAGCCTAAAGTGGATCCCAATTGATGTGATTCCAAGTTTAGCTGCTGCTGCGGGCGTGCCTTACTTTAAATATGTACCTACAGCTGATCCAAACGCTACGTTCGGTATTTCTATCGGTGTGTTCTTCTTGATTGTGTTCTACAGTCTGAAGATTAAAGGCACGGGTGGTTATATCAAAGAACTGTCGTTTACCCCGTTTAAACACTGGTCGCTGATCCCGTTTAACTTGTTCCTTGAGTTGCTGGGTCTGTTTACTAAACCATTAAGCCTTGCTTTGCGTCTGTTTGGTAACATGTACGCTGGTGAAGTGGTGTTTATCCTAATTGCGCTACTGCCGTTTTACGTACAGTGGGCGCTTTATGGGCCATGGGCAATCTTCCATATTCTGGTGATCCCGTTACAGGCCTTTATCTTTATGGTGCTGACCATCGTTTACCTGAGTTCAGCCCACGAAGAAAGCCATTGACGCGAAAGCGGGCGTTGACTTTAAAACTTTAACTGTAAACTTGAAAACTTAAAACTCTAGGAGTAACTATGGAAATTGTAATTATCGCTGCCGCCATCATCCTCGGTATGGGCGCATTAGCAACAGGTTTAGGTTTTGCTATCTTAGGTGGCAAACTACTTGAATCAACAGCGCGTCAGCCAGAATTGGCACCACAATTACAAACTAAAACTTTCATCATGGCTGGTCTGCTTGACGCCGTTCCAATGATTGGTGTTGGTATGGCTATGTACCTGATTTTCGTTGTAGCCCCAGGTATGGCAGGCTGATCTAGCGATTTCATCGCGCAGTAAGTGTTACTGCGCGAAGTTATCTTTCAGATAAACAACGAAATAGCATGAGGTAGATCAGTGAATATTAATTTGACGCTTATTGGTCAATTGATTGCCTTCGCTATTTTTGTATGGTTTTGCATGAAGTTCGTATGGCCTCCCATTACG
>QXGG01406221.1_pt1 | contig 13468 bp, 10 predicted proteins | sample 1982491 | NCBI WGS metagenome assembly QXGG01 (sample SAMN09924614, study PRJNA488089) | Wastewater metagenome, whole genome shotgun sequencing project. | isolation source: South African research farm wastewater | place: South Africa: Irene, Agricultural Research Council, Animal Production... | reverse complement strand
TCTATAATCCGTGGGATAATCAATCGATACATAGCATTTACTATTTGACACGCAACAAAGAGACCCAAACCCCTGAAGATGGGCTACGCGTAGAAATACCACTCAAAGAAATCGTAACAACTTCTGCAACGCAGGTTGGTTTTCTGAGTTTACTCAACGAATTAAATAAGATCAAGGGAATAACGGATATTAACTATGTATATAACCCCTACTTACTTGAACAATATCGAAATAAGAATATTCAAGACCTAGGAGAGTCGTTTAATATCAATACCGAAAAACTCTTAATGCTCAACCCTGAAGTCATTTTTACCACAGCTTTTAATGGAGATCAATCAGAAGGTGACAAAATGAAGCGTCTCAACCAGAAACCTATATACAATATTGAGTGGCAAGAGAAGTCACTACTGGGTCGTGCTGAATGGATTAAATTCATGGGAGCTTTCTTTGATAAGAACGAAATGGCAGATAGCATATTCAATGATATTGAGGCCAATTATAATCAAGCGAAGCAGATTGTGGCTTATGTAGAAAAAAAGCCTACAATTTTATCAGGACAAGACTTTAGAGGTACATGGTCGTTACCCTCTGGAAGCAGCTATGCCGCTCAACTCTTTAAAGATGCCAAAGTGGACTACCACTATAAGAACGATAGTACCTACCAAGGAAGCATACCCTCTTCAATCGAAGAAGCACTAGTCTATTTTCACGATGCAGATTTATGGATTAACGTACAAGCCAAAAGCATAGAGGAATTAGAAAAAGAAAACGGCAAATACAAACTATTCAAAGCCTTTAAGAATAAGAACGTATACAATAATAATAAACGGTCTAATATAGTAGGTGGAAACGATTATTGGGAATCGGGAATAGCACGTCCCGACTTATTACTGAAGGATTTGATTAAGATTGCTCACCCCACATTATTAGAGGATTATGAGCTTACGTACACCGAAAAACTCAACTAATGCACACTCGTAAGTTTATTCTGCTGGCAATCCTGTGTTTAATAGCCTTTATTGCCGATATCGCTTTGGGTAGCGTCACCATTGCCCCCAAGGAAATATATCATGCACTGTTTGTTGACAACCAATCAATATTTTATCAGATTATTCTGAACCATAGGCTCCCCAAAGCCATTACAGCACTGCTCATTGGTAGTTCATTGTCGGTAGCAGGATTACTCATGCAAACGCTTTTTAGAAATCCACTAGCTGGTCCAGATGTTTTGGGTATCAATTCGGGGGCAAGCTTAGGTGTTGCTCTACTGACACTTGGAGGGGCAAGCATCCCCATGCTTATTGGAAATAGTTATGCACAAGTCATCGCTGCCATACTTGGTGCAATACTCATTTTAGCTTTGGTCCTATTGACCTCTACAAAAGTTAAGAATACAGTATCACTATTAATCGTGGGAGTAATGTTCGGATACTTTACGAGCTCTATTGTGAGCATACTACAAAACCTAAGCAATCCTGATACCCTTAAATTATTTATTACCTGGACCTTCGGTAGCCTGTCAGCTGTAGGTTGGGATCAGCTACAGGTTTTAGCCCCAGTTCTGATCCTTGCGGTACTCTTGGCACTCTTGATTGTAAAGCCTCTAAATGCTTTTCTACTCGGCAGTCAGTATGCTAAGGGATTGGGAGTTTCAATCGACAGAACTCGCCTACAGATTATTCTCATTACTTCAATCCTAGCGGGTACAGCTACTGCCTTTACGGGGCCAATTGGCTTTATTGGCATTACAATCCCTCATATAGCAAGAGGATTATTTAAAACTTCAAATCATAAAATAATACTACCCGCATCGGTTATTTGTGGAGCAACTGTCTTGCTTATTTGCGATATCATTTCGCAAATGCCAAGCTTCAACACCACGCTACCCATTAATGCAGTAACCTCACTCTTTGGCGCTCCTATTATCCTTTGGATATTACTCCGTAAGAGATAAAAAAACGCCTCAGCCAAGTAGGCTAAGACGCTTTTTATATTTATTATAGACTGTGACTATTATTTCTGTGTCTTCAAGAAGTCTTCTTTAACTAGCTTCATAAGTTCTTTACCCTCTTTATCATAGAAATAAAGATAAACACCTGAGGGTAATAAATCGTAAGAGTAAACCTCTCCATAGGCTTTTAAAACCTTGTCTTCAAGCTCCATACGATCGCAAAACATTCTAGTGACGGCTAGATTCGGGAAAGTGATAGAATGAGTTACCCCATCTACAACTACAAACCCACCATTTAATCGATTACAACCAGCTTCTCCACTTACATGTTTCTGAGCAACATCAATATCAAGAGTAAGCAATATGCTATCCTTGTTAAGCTCTTCTTCTCCAAGCTCCTCAATAACCCAAGTTCCGTTCAGTTTTACAATATCTTCTTTCAACTCTCGTTTGTCTAAAATAGCAATAGCCTTAGAATCTTCGCCATACAGTGCTATTTGATTGCTTGTTAAGAACTTATAAGACTTAACAAGTTCGAGCATTTTTGTAACCTTATTTTCTAGCTCCATATCAGGGCACATCATCATGGTTGCACCCAACTGGCCAAAACTAAGCTTACCCGGCTCTGCCGATTCATAAACACCCATAATGCGATTACAACCACTAAAGCCATAAACTGATTTTTTGGATACATTAAAACCAATATAAGGAGCTCGTTGGTGGTCAGCAGGTACCAAATTCTCACCATTCAATTTTGAAATACTCCATTCTCCCTGCAAAGATTCCGTTTCAGGAGACACCGTTTTTGAGGATTTACAAGATTGCAAAGCCACTGCTGACAAGACAACTATCATTAATGTTCTAAATACTTTCTTCATAATTTTATAAGTTTTAAAATATGTATTCTACTCGGTTAAATAACCAAGTAGCTCGAATACTGCATAAAGCATGTAAAAATATTACACTATAAAAAACGAGTAGGTCGTAGTATGCAAACCTCCTAGTCGTTTAGGTGGTACAACTAGGAGACTTTAGGTGAGGATTAGCCGACGACAAAACCAATAGGGGTTTAGTCTTCGACTATATTTTTATTCAGCTGCATTATTTCTAATCCAGCCTCATCCAAAAGAATCATTTTTTTACCATCGGGCGTTAAAGAATAGGTATAGACTTCACTTAAGGTCTTTAATACTTTCCCTTCGAGTTCCAAATTAGGACAAGCCATACGTGTCACAGCAATATTTGAAAACTCTATAGAACGAACCACATCTTTCTTGGCCAAGATATTGCCCACCATACGGTTACAACCTGCATTACCTGTTATTTTTTTCTCATCAACGTTAAGCTCAATAAAAGGTCTAGGATCAACATTTACAGGTTCACTATTAATCTTTTCAATCTCCCAAACTCCAGCAACTGGAGCTAGGTTCTCAATTTGGGGTTTTATTCCTAAGACTGCGATTGGTTTAGAGCCCTTTCCATAAAACAGAATATTATCATTCTCAAACTTAAATGATTTGACCTGCGCAAGCATGTCAAGAACTTTTTGTTCTACTGCCATGTCTGGACACATCATCATGGTTACGCCCATTTGGCCAAAACTTATTTTATTGCGACTTCCCAGCATATAACCACCCATAATACGATTACAACCACTAGAGCCATAAACTCGTCTGTCCTCGGGATTAAAACCAATGTAAGGGAAAGGTTGATGCTCGGCGGGGACTAAGCTTTCTCCATTGATTTCAATGATGTTCCACTCGCCCTGAAGAGCTGATACAGGATTAATCCCTGCTTGAGAAGTTTTACAGGCATGCAGAGCTAAAATAGCAAAAGCAACCGCTATAACTGACATAAATATTCTTTTCATAATCTCGATAACTTTAATTACTTTCTAATATGCTAAATTAATGATCATACAATCAGCTCATGTTGCTCATAGTTATATTTAGACAACATGCGAACTACTGAGTCCTAAAGAAGAGCATTAGAAGACAATAGATTATCCGAGCAAGCCCAATATTTAAATAAAACATTTATAGACCAATTAATGTTTAAAACATCACAGCCTATCTTTTTGGGGATCAGATACAGAATAAAATGAACTCCTTCTTTATAAGTAGAACTGAAAATATTCTTGTATATTTGCTGTAGAAACTTTAATAATTTATAACCCTCTAAATCACAAATAAAAATGGGTAGAGTCCTTATTATTGGTGCTGGTGGTGTAGGAACCGTAGTAGCACACAAAGTGGCACAAAACGCCAATATTTTCACTGATATAATGATTGCTAGCCGTACTAAATCAAAATGTGATGATATAGTAAAGGCTATTGGCAATCCAGCTATAAAGACTGCTGCGGTAGATGCAGATAACGTAAAAGAGCTTGTAGAATTATTCAATTCTTTTAAGCCAGAGATCGTAATCAACGTTGCACTTCCTTACCAGGATCTTACGATAATGGATGCTTGTTTAGAAGCTGGAGTCAACTACTTGGATACTGCTAACTACGAACCTATCGATGAAGCAAAATACCAATACAGCTGGCAATGGGCATATCACGACAGATTTGAGAAAGCTGGTTTAACAGCGATTCTTGGTTGTGGTTTTGACCCAGGGGTTACTGGAGTTTATACAGCTTATGCTGCAAAACACCATTTCGACGAAATGCACTATTTGGATATTGTTGACTGCAATGCAGGTGATCACCACAAGGCTTTTGCAACAAACTTTAATCCTGAAATTAATATTCGCGAGATTACTCAGAAAGGAAGATACTTTGAAAACGGTAAATGGGTTGAAACAGAACCGTTGTCAATTAATCAAGCTATTACCTACCCTAATGTAGGTCCTAAAGATTCTTACCTACTCTACCACGAGGAGTTGGAGTCGCTTGTTAAAAACTTCCCAACACTAAAACGTGCTCGCTTCTGGATGACTTTTGGCCAAGAGTATTTGACTCACCTTCGAGTGATCCAAAACATCGGTATGTCTAGCATTAAGCCTATTAAGTTCCAAGGTCAAGACATTGTTCCTATTCAGTTCTTAAAGGCTGTACTTCCTAATCCACAAGATTTAGGCGAAAACTACACTGGTGAAACTTCTATCGGTTGCCGCATTCGTGGTATTAAAGATGGTAAAGATGTTACCTATTACGTTTACAACAACTGTAGCCATAAAGCTGCATATGAAGAAACAGGTATGCAAGGTGTTAGTTACACAACAGGTGTACCAGCTACCATTGGTGCAATGATGTTTATGCAAGGACTATGGAAAAAACCAGGTGTATTTAACGTAGAGGAGTTCAATCCTGATCCATTTATGGAGCAATTAAATAAACAAGGCTTACCATGGCACGAGCAATTTAATATTGACTTAGAGTTATGATCCAAATAGGAGAAAAAGCTCCAGCAATTCTTGGCGTCGATCAAAACGGTCAAGAAATTAAGCTGGAACAATATAAAGGGAAGAAGATAGTTCTCTATTTTTACCCCAAAGACAGTACTCCAGGTTGTACTGCTCAGGCATGCAACCTGAGAGATAACTACCAAGACCTTCGAAAAGAGGGATATGAGGTTTTAGGTGTTAGCATCGATGACGAGAAATCGCATCTACGCTTTATTGAAAAGAACGAACTTCCTTTCACACTTATAGCAGACACAAACAAAGAATTGGTTCAGAAGTTTGGTGTTTACGGTGAAAAGAAAACCTTCGGTCGCACCTATATGGGTGTTTTCCGTACAACGTTCATCATCAATGAAGATGGAGTTGTGGAGCGCATAATTAGCCCCAAAGAGGTGAAAACCAAAACACATTCTGAACAAATATTGAACGATTAAAATTATGGCAAAGAAAGACGAAATAAACTTCGAAAATAATCCTTCATCAAGCGAAAAACTCAAAGCATTGCAAGTAGCAATGGACAAAATTGAGAAGAGCTTTGGTAAAGGTTCAATCATGAAGCTTAGCGACGAGACGATAGTAGACATAGAGGTTATCCCAACTGGTTCTATTGCGCTAAACGTTGCACTGGGTGTTGGTGGATACCCTAGAGGTAGAATAGTAGAGATCTATGGTCCTGAATCATCGGGTAAGACAACACTCGCTATTCACGCAATCGCTGAAGCTCAAAAGAAAGGTGGTATCGCTGCATTTATTGATGCTGAGCATGCATTCGACCGCTTCTATGCCTCTAAACTAGGTGTTGATGTGGATAATCTTTGGATTTCTCAACCCGACAACGGTGAGCAAGCCTTAGAAATTGCTGAACAATTAATCCGTTCCTCAGCTGTTGACATCATTGTTATTGACTCGGTTGCTGCTCTAACTCCTAAAGCGGAGATCGAAGGCGAAATGGGTGAAAACAAACTTGGTCTTCAAGCAAGACTTATGTCACAAGCATTAAGAAAACTGACTTCAGCAGTTAGCAAAACAGGAACTACGTGTATTTTCATCAATCAACTTAGAGAGAAGATTGGTGTAATGTTTGGTAGCCCTGAAACTACTACTGGTGGTAATGCACTTAAGTTTTATGCTTCGGTACGTCTAGACATTCGTCGTGCACAACAGATCAAAGAGGGAGAAGAAGTACTTGGTAATCAAACACGTGTTCGTGTGGTTAAGAACAAAGTTGCTCCTCCATTCCGTAAAGCTGAGTTCGACATCATGTTTGGTGAAGGAATCTCTCGTGCTGGCGAAATCGTTGACTTAGGCGCAGATCTTAATGTTATTAAGAAAAGCGGGTCATGGTATAGCTACAACGACACCAAACTAGGTCAAGGTCGTGATGCTGCAAAGAAAATCATTCAAGACAACCCAGAATTGGCTGAGGAACTTGAAGGACTAATCTTCACTGCACTAAAAGAGGGTTCTAAAAAATAAGTTAGACCCATCTCATTAATAGATAAATCCCGAATAGCTATACATAGTCTGTTCGGGATTCTTTGTACCTGATGCTTGGCTGATAAAACAAAAGTATCTATCTTTCTTGGAACCAAAACACTAAAAAATGACTAGGATACTCACACTACTTACCCTCTGTTGCTTTATACTTATAAGCTGTACCACACAGCCTCCAAAACAGAATAGAATAAAAATAGCTGGAACAGTAGAGTTTCCAGACGATCGATTTTCAATCCAACTCTTTTATCGAGATGGATCCGAGAAGATGGTCATTGACTCTATTCCACTAAGTGCAGATAACAGTTTCGAAAAAGAGATTATACTTCCTCATGCTGGTGTATATACCATCGATTGCATGAAGTGGGAAGTTCTAAACTTCTGGGGGGAAGACGAAGATATCTTCGTAAAGTTCAGGGGACAAGATACAGCCAAAGTAAAAATCAAGAACCCACCTTTTCAACGTATAGAGAACAGTGGTCCCAATAATGAATTGATGAACTTGATTAACTATTTTGGCTATATGTCGTACCAAAACATGATAGCTATGGGTCAAGAACTTTACCAAGCCTCAAGGTCCGACTCTCAAGAGTGGAAAGACTTTGCTGCAGATGGCTACCAGAAGAATAGTGACACACACAAACAATATATCAACTTCTTAGCTCAAACGTTTTGGGATAGAAACAGCATCATCGCACTATTACCCCAACTTAGAGATGCCAAGATAAAAAGCGAACTGCTCGAAAAACTAGATCAAACTAAAGCTGATTATCCACCCTACATGCGCTGGAAAGAGCAAGAAGCCGAGAAGGTACTCCGAAATAGTCAATTGCAGGTGGGAGCTACTGCCCCTGCTTTTAGCTATCCAAGTGCAGATGGCAAGACCACGTTTGAGCCAGCCGACTTCAAAGGGAAATACCTCGTCATCGACTTTTGGGCATCATGGTGTGGCCCCTGCCGAAATGTTATACCAGAAATAAAAGAACTCTACTCTAAATACAATCAGAAAGGATTAGAGATTCTATCGGTTTCTATAGACAGTAAAGAGAAAGACTGGAAAGCGGCTTTGAAAGAGGAAGCAATGCCCTGGCCGGGTCAAATACTTGCACCCAACGCAGGTAAGGAAGTTCTTAGACTCTACCAATTTAATGCTATTCCGCATATCGTACTATTAGATAAGGATGGCAAAATTATCGGACGGAACCTTACCATGAGTCAGTTGGAATCAGAACTAGAAAAGCTACTAGCTAAGTAAAAGATAAAGCCCCAATTAGACCTAAAACAAACGACCGCAGAATCAATGATTTTACGGTCGTTTATTATATATATATGAGGTAAGCTAATTATTATATGAAGTAGAGAATATAAGCTAGCGAAGCCAAACTAATAATAATCCAAAGAGAAACACCTTGTATCATCGGTTTAAGCCCGACGTTTTTAAGCACATCTCGCGATAGAGCTGCACCAATAAAGAACAGCGTAATGGTTAAGGCTTTTCTTGAAATCATATTTAAGAAGTTACCAATTTCGGGATAACCACCCAAGAGGTAGGTATTGATTAACATCGCTACCACAAAGAGTACAATAAAAAGTGGTACTGATACTTTCTTACCTTTGCTTTTGAATAAGAAGCTAGTAAGGATAGCTACAGGGACAATCCACAAAGCACGTGTTAGTTTAATGGTAGTTGCAATCTTTAAAGCCTCGGGGCCGTAAGCCTCTCCCGCTCCTACAACAGAACTGGTATCGTGGATGGCAATTGCAGCCCAAGTCCCAAACTGATGCTGGTCTAACCCCATCATATGCCCTAAAACAGGGAAGACAAACAGTGCAATAGCGTTTAATATAAAAACGACACCCAAGGAGACAGACATTTCGTCGTCGTTAGCGTTAAGCACGCCTCCTACTGCAGCAATGGCACTCCCCCCACAAATTGCAGTTCCGGATCCAATCAGATAAGAGGTATTTCGATTCATCTTTAAGATGCGGTAGCCAATAATCCAACCAAGGATCAATGTTCCTGCTACCGAAACAATTGTGAATACCATGCCATCCTTACCCGAAGCTACTGCCTCATGGAGATTCATGCCAAACCCAAGACCGATGATTGAATAGTGAAGTAACTTTTTAGAGACCTTTGAATTGAACTTAGCATAGGGCTGTCCAAAGGTTAAAGCAAAGGCAAGCCCAACAAAAAGTGCTACGGGTGGTGTAAGCCAAGAAGAAGCAAATTCGAGACCAGGGATAAATCCCAAAAAGATGCAGACTAACATAACACCCAAGATGACCTTATAGACTATGGCCGCAATTTGTGAATTAGAAGCGTTTGATTTATTCATCGTTCGTTATTTTGACCACAAAGATAAGATAAGAATAAACGCCAGTCCAATACTGTTTACTTATAGCCTATAACTTATCTTTATACTTATCGACAAACTTCATAAATTCGACCGATAAACCTGAGGATTCTCCTTGTAAACTGACCTGACAAAACTCTCGGTTAAAGGCGATATTTTCTATTCGAACCTCACGCAATCTCCCCAAGAGAATATCCGACTGAACAGCTCGCACAGAGACTATACCGAGTGCCTCGGAGTTTTGGACGAACAACTTAATGCTTTCGGTACTGCCCAAGTGCAAAGGGATATTCAAGTCCTTTAAATAGATATGACCAGACTCCAATACTTCCTGAATTACATCGAGTGTACCAGAACCTTGTTCTCTGAGCACTAAAGGGTATTTACAGAGGTCTTCTAGCTTAATCTTTGAACCGATTTTGGCTTGTGGATTAGCAATGAGCACCAGTTCATCGGCCAATAACAGTGTGTATTTAAGATGGCTTCTTCGGTAGTTCCCCTCGATGAAACCCAAATCAATCTCGTGATTCTCGAGTGCATCTTCAATTTCACGTGTATTGCCCGAGAGTAAACTCACTTTAATCTGAGGATTTAAGCTCGTAAATTTAGCTAAGAGTGGCGGCAAAACATATTGTGATATTGTACTACTTGCTCCAAGTTTCAACTCACCAACAAGTTCTCCGTGCAGTTGGTGCATGGCATATTCCAGCTCTTTGTATTTGTCTATTATGCCCTCGGCATGTTGCAAAAGGAGCTTACCTGCCAAAGTAAGAGCAATACTGTTGCTTTTACGCTCAAACAGGCGAGCCTTGAAATCGCTTTCAAGTTCTTGAATATGCTTCGAAATAGCTGGCTGACTGATAAAAAGCTCTTTCGAAGCCTTTGTAAAGCTCAGGTGGTGGGCTACAGATAGAAATACTTTTAGACGAAAATCTGTCATAGTTAATGCTGACTCTTATTTAAATTTCATCGGCAGAAATCCCAAAGGCTTTCATCAGAGGGAAAACTAAATTCTCACTCTTAAACGCTACCTTCTGAGTTAATTCACGCATTCTAAACTGAATAATCTCTTTCTTAAGTCCCTCTTTATTGATCTTATCCAATACAGCATCACCATATTCATCGTCAAAAGAGAGTACGACAAGTTTCTTAACATCTTCGGACTCTAGAGAAATCTCTAAAACATCCAAGAATAGTTCTTCACGCGAAACAAGCCCTTCGGTAAATGCTGTAGAGAACATAAACTCACCTATTGTACTCTTAAAAGCAACACCGTCAAGTTCTGTTTTCAAATCAGAAGGCTCAGCATTTTGGAGCTTTAGGGTAGAATCATCACTGATCAGTATTACTTGCACAGCCTTGCCTCCTTCTTGAATTTGAGCATCCAAAGCAATATAGGTCAATAAATCGGCCATAGAAATCACAGATAGGTCTCGGTTTACTTGTTGCTCTAAAAATCCCTTTAAATTAACCAACATAAAGTTGAGATAGGCAGCATCTACTAAGATTACTGTTTCGGCTAGCTTTATTTTCTTTTCCATGATAGTGCGTCGTCTTATTTTTATTCTTAATTGAGCTTAAAGATACAATAAAGCTATACAACCGCCCAAGTGATGTTACTAGATAATCAGTAAACAATCTTCCATATGTTAATTTTGTCAGACTAACAAACATTTTAAGACTTTTTGTCGTTTATACGTAGCATTATACTGAAGAATAGTCAGTTAAACGGGTTATAAATCACCTGGCAACCTTATTGCATAGCATAAGACAGAAAATAAGAATACATTAAATAAGAAATAAAATAAAGCCAATATGAATTTAAATAGTTATACAATTAAATCACAAGAGGCTATTCAAGAAGCTGTTCAGTCAGTTCAAGAACATAACCAACAAATTATAGAGCCTCTTCATTTACTCCACGGTGTAATGACCGTGGGTGAGGATGTGGTCAACTTCATCTTTCAAAAACTTGGAGCCAATAAAGACTATATTCTCCAACAAGTAGATAGTAAAATCAATAGCCTCCCTAAAGTGAGTGGAGGAAACCCAACATTAAGCAACGAAGCCAATAATGTGCTAACCAAAGCTGTTAACCTAGCCAAAGAGATGGGTGATGAGTTTGCCTCTATTGAACAACTATTCTTAGCTGTTCTGGTGGTTAGTAGCCCAGCCTCAACCTTGCTAAAAGATGCAGGGGTAACCGAAAGTAAGGTCAAAGCGGCAATTACAGAACTTCGCAAAGGAGCTAAAGTAACCTCACAGTCGGCTGATGACAATTATTTGTCGCTAGACAAATATGCTCGCAACCTAATCGATGCGGCAAGAGATGGTAAACTCGACCCTGTAATTGGGCGTGACGAAGAGATTCGTCGGGTGCTACAGATCTTAAGTAGACGTACCAAGAATAACCCAATATTAATTGGTGAACCAGGTACTGGTAAAACTGCCATTGTTGAAGGACTTGCCAACCGTATTCTACGAGGTGATGTTCCTGAGAACCTAAAAGACAAACAACTCTACTCCCTTGATATGGCAGCACTAATTGCTGGAGCTAAATACAAGGGTGAGTTTGAGGAAAGACTAAAATCGGTTGTCGACGAGGTCAAAAAAGCCGAAGGAAACATCATCTTGTTTATCGACGAAATCCACACACTCGTGGGTGCTGGTAAAGGCGAAGGTGCAATGGATGCAGCCAACATCCTTAAACCTGCTCTTGCTCGTGGAGAACTCAGAAGCATCGGTGCAACAACACTCGACGAATACCAAAAATATTTTGAGAAAGACAAGGCACTTGAACGTCGTTTCCAAATAGTACAAGTAGATGAGCCCGATATCGATAGCTCAATTTCAATTCTTCGTGGATTGAAAGAGCGCTACGAGAGTCACCACCAAGTCCGAATCAAAGACGATGCAATCATTGCAGCCGTAGAGTTGAGTAATCGCTACATCACTGATCGTTTCTTGCCCGATAAAGCAATTGACCTGATGGATGAAGCAGCAGCTAAGCTCCGTATGGAGATGAACTCACTCCCCGAAGAGTTGGATGAAATCTCTCGTAAAATCATGCAACTAGAGATTGAACGTGCAGCTATCAAACGTGAAAACGATACTAAGAAGCTCGAACAACTCAACAAAGATATTGCTGAGCTTAAAGAACAAGAGAAAACTCATAAAGCAAAGTGGGAAGGTGAACGCACATTGGTTAAACGTATCCAAGAATCGAAGAGCGAAATAGAACAACTCAAGTACGAAGCCGAAAAAGCCGAACGTGAAGGTGATTATGGTAAGGTTGCCGAAATCAGATATGGAAAGATTCAGAAAATCAACGAAGAGATTGCTGAAACCCAGAAACAACTTCACGAAGCCCAAAGAGGCAGTGCGATGATTAGAGAAGAGGTTGAAGCTGATGATATTGCTGATGTGGTATCGCGTTGGACAGGAATTCCTGTGAATAAGATGCTCCAAAGTGAAAAAGAGAAGCTTCTTTACCTTGAAGATGAGTTACACAAGCGTGTGGTAGGTCAAGAGGAAGCCATTACAGCCGTAGCCGATGCGGTTCGTAGAAGCAGGGCTGGATTACAAGATCCACGTCGCCCAATCGGTTCATTCATCTTCTTAGGTACAACGGGTGTAGGTAAAACAGAGTTAGCCAAAGCCTTAGCAGAATACCTATTCGACGATGAAGCGATGATGACTCGTATCGACATGAGTGAATATCAAGAGAAACACAGTGTATCTCGACTTGTCGGAGCACCTCCTGGATATGTAGGTTACGATGAAGGTGGCCAACTCACTGAAGCTATTCGCCGCAAACCCTATTCGGTAGTGCTATTTGATGAAATTGAAAAAGCACATCCCGATGTGTTCAATATCTTATTGCAAGTATTGGATGACGGTAGGCTTACCGATAATAAAGGTCGATTGGTAAACTTCAAGAATACCATTATCATCATGACCTCAAATATGGGAAGCGGCTTTATCCAAGAACGAATGTCCGTACTCAATGAGGCAGAAGACAAACAAGCTTTCATCGAGGATACTAAGAAAGGGGTAATGGATATGCTCAAAAAAACTATTCGCCCTGAATTCTTGAACCGCATCGACGAGACCATCATGTTCTTACCTCTTAACGAAGAGCAAATCAAGAAGATTGTAACTCTTCAGATTCATGGAGTACAGAGTATGGTTGCACGAAACGGAATGGATTTGCAATTAACCGATGGTGCTATATCGTTCTTAGCAGATAAAGGATATGAT
>QXGG01270342.1_pt1 | contig 13497 bp, 10 predicted proteins | sample 1982491 | NCBI WGS metagenome assembly QXGG01 (sample SAMN09924614, study PRJNA488089) | Wastewater metagenome, whole genome shotgun sequencing project. | isolation source: South African research farm wastewater | place: South Africa: Irene, Agricultural Research Council, Animal Production... | reverse complement strand
TGTCTATATACCCCAAGGTACGCGCGGTACCTTATGTGTTTCCTCGCAAGCCGGTTGCGCGCTTGATTGCAGCTTTTGCTCAACGGGTAAACAAGGTTTTAATAGTGATTTGACCTGCGCTGAAATTATTGGCCAAGTCTGGATTGCTTCCAAATCATTTGGTTCGGTTCCTGCCACCGCTGAACGCTCTGTAACGAACGTCGTGATGATGGGGATGGGTGAGCCGTTACTCAATTTTGATAATGTTGTTGATGCCATGAAAATCATGCTCGATGACTTAGGTTATGGTATTTCCAAGCGGAAGGTGACGCTATCAACGGCTGGTGTCGCGCCGATGATTGATAAACTCGGTGAGCATATTGATGTGTCGCTGGCTTTATCTTTGCACGCACCCAATGACGCTTTGCGCAATACCTTAGTGCCAGTGAATAAAAAGTACCCGTTAAATGTAGTACTTGATGCCTGTAAGCGCTATGTCGCGCAGTTGGGTGAAAAACGCTACTTAACAATTGAGTACACTTTACTTAAAGATATTAATGACTTGCCTGAACATGCTGAGCAGTTGGTTGAGTTGTTAAAAGATGTGCCCTGCAAGGTGAATCTGATTCCGTTTAATCCGTTCCCTCATTCAGGTTATGAGCGCCCGAGTAACAATGCTATTCGTCGCTTTCAAGATACCTTGCATCAGGCTGGCTATAGTGTGACAGTGCGCATGCCGCGCGGCGAAGATATTGATGCTGCTTGTGGTCAGCTGGTTGGGCAGGTTGAAGACCGTACACGCCGTAGTGCACGTTATATTGCGGTGCGTCAACTCAATAGCTAAACCCAATACTGTGTTGATTGCTCAACCGTATGTCGAGCTTAAAGGACGTGGAGATGATGGTACGTGCGCTACTTTTAGTGATTTATTGCAGTCTCTTGACCGCCTGTATATCGAGCGGCGGTTCAGCCTCTTTACGCAGCAGTGAAGGCCGTAATGAAGCCCGCGATGCGTATATTCAGCTGGGCATAGGTTACTTGCAGCAAGGCATCAATGAACAAGCCAAAGTCCCCTTACAAAAAGCCTTAGATATTGACCCTCATAGCGCCGATGCTCATGCGGCTTTAGCTTTAGTGTTTCAAAATGAAATGGAACCTGAATTAGCCAGCAAGCATTTTCATAAGGCTTTAGCCCAAGGCAAAAACACGCGCATACAAAATAATTACGGCAGTTTTCTGTATGAGCAAGGTGACTACAAAGCAGCGTATGAGCAGTTTGCTAAAGCCACTGAAGATACAATGTATGTCGGGCGCTCGCGAGTGTTTGAAAGCATGGGCTTAACTGCATTGCGCTTAGAAGATGAGCCTTTAGCAATGCAGCATTTCGAGCGTTCTTTGCGTTTAAATCCACGCCAGCCGCGCGCATTATTAGAAATGGCTTCACTTTCATATGAGCGCCGTGAATATGTGCCGGCGAAACAGTATTATGAGTTGTTTTTACAACAGAGCGAACACTCAGCGCGCAGCTTATTATTGGGTGTGCGTTTAGCAAAAATATTTCAAGATCGTGATCAGGCAGCTAGTTTAGGCCTGCAGCTTAAGCGCTTGTATCCTGCTAGCGCTGAGTACACAGAGTATCAATCGGAGCAGTGATGAGTGATGCATCCCAAGCGGTAGACACAACACAGATGGTGGTGGGCGGTATCTTGCGTGATGCACGTATCAGCGCCGGCATCAGTGTGTCTGAAGTCGCTAATAAATTGAATTTAACCGCTCAAGCAGTTGAAGCAATTGAGCACAATCAGTATGAACGTTTGCCTGGGTTGACTTTCGCTCGAGGCTATATTCGCAGTTACGCCAAACTGTTGGGCTTGGATAGTAACGAACTGGCGCAGCATTTTGATCGGCAGATGGGTCAGAGTTTACCGCCCAAGTCGGTAAAAAGTGTTGATCAGGTGCGAGAGTCGCGCCGTGTATCGCGCGGTATGTTGCAGTTTAGTGTGTTTTTTGTGTTCTTAATTGTATTGGGCGCTTTGTATTATGCCTGGCAGGTCTTTAACAGTCCTGAAACAGCAACACATAATCAGGCTGCGGTGTTTGAGCGTGTCGAAGTTGAGCGCGCCGATGGTTCTGTGCATGTGCAAACACTGGATGAGCCTGAGGATCAAGCTGTCGCTGCTGCGTTAGATAATGCAACGCTGGTGAGTTTACAAGATCAGTTGTTATCCGAAATGAATGAGGCTCAAGCTGTGGCTGATGAAGACGCTACTGAGACACCTGCTGAGACTGAAGACGACGCAGCAGCAGCGGATACGACACAGAGCAGCGATGCTACAGACCACAATATAACTGAGCAAAGTGCACAACCTGAGCAAACCAAGGTTGAAGTGGCTCCAGGCATGGGTGATCTGCAGTTGAGCTTTGAGAACGATTGCTGGCTGCGTATTGTCGATGCGAACGGTAAAGAAGTGGCCAGCGGTATTAAGCGCGGCGGTGAAACGCTGCATGTTACGGGTAAAGCTCCACTGGACGTACACTTAGGTTACGCGCGCGGTGTGGGTGTTATTTATAATGGCGAATCGGTCGATATCAGTTCGGCGATTCGTGGTGAAACTGCCAGAATCAAACTGGGCCAATAATTATGCATGGACAATCTTTAATTAAACGTCGTATCTCACGAAAAATTTATGTCGGCTCAGTGGCTGTAGGTGGTGATGCCCCGATCAGCGTACAAAGCATGACCAATACTGACACCTGTGATGTGGATGCTACAGTTGCACAGATCTTGCGCTTAGAGGATGCCGGTGCTGATATCGTACGCGTATCCGTGCCTGATATGCAGTCTGCTGAAGCCTTTGGCCTGATCAAAAAACGAGTGAATGCGCCTTTGGTGGCGGATATCCATTTTGATTACCGTATTGCCTTACGTGTGGCTGAGCTGGGTGTTGATTGTTTGCGTATCAATCCCGGTAATATCGGCAATGAAGCGCGCGTTAAAGCGGTGGTGGATGCGGCGCGTGATCGCGGTATCCCTATTCGCATTGGTGTTAATGCCGGCTCGTTAGAGAAAGACTTGCAAAAGAAATACGGTGAGCCGACGGCTGAGGCTTTAGTTGAGTCAGCCTTGCGCCATGTTGAGCATCTTGATCGCCTCAATTATCCAGATTTTAAAGTCAGCGTAAAAGCCTCTGATGTGTTTATGGCAGTGGCGGCGTATCGCCAATTAGCTCAAGTTATCGAGCAGCCTATTCATCTTGGTATTACCGAAGCGGGCGGCTTACGCTCGGGGACAGTGAAGTCTGCTGTGGGTTTGGGCATGTTACTCGCTGAAGGAATTGGTGATACGTTGCGAGTATCCTTAGCTGCCGACCCTGTTGAAGAAATTAAAGTGGGCTTTGATATTTTAAAATCATTAAAGCTGCGCTCTAGGGGCATTAACTTTATTGCGTGCCCCAGTTGCTCACGCCAAAACTTTGATGTGGTGAAAACCATGAACGAGCTGGAAGTGCGGCTTGAAGATTTGTTGGTCCCATTGGATGTGGCTGTGATTGGTTGTGTGGTCAATGGCCCAGGTGAAGCGAAAGAAGTGCATGTAGGCTTGACTGGCGGTTCACCAAACTTGGTGTATATCGATGGTAAACCGGTGCAGAAATTGAACAATGACAATTTAGTGGATCAGTTAGAAGGACTGATTCGCAAGCGTGCCAGTGAGAAAGTTGCAGCTGAGGCTGCGCTGATTGTACGCAGTTAATCATCAAGGAATATTTGTGAGTAAACCACTACAAGCCATTCGCGGCATGAATGATATTTTGCCAGAGCAGACACCGCTGTGGCGTTATTTTGAAAAGACCGTGGCCGAACTGCTCGATGGTTATGGCTATCGCCAAATTCGTATGCCGGTTGTTGAGTTCACCGAACTGTTTCGCCGTTCTATTGGTGAAGTAACCGATATTGTGGAAAAGGAAATGTACACTTTTGCTGACCGCAATGGTGATTCATTGACTTTGCGTCCAGAAGGCACGGCCAGCTGCGTACGCGCTGTGCTGGAGCATGGCTTAGCCGGTAGCGGACAGGTGCAAAAACTCTGGTACCAAGGCCCGATGTTTCGTCACGAGCGTCCGCAAAAAGGTCGCTACCGCCAGTTTCATCAAATTGGTGTTGAAGCATTTAACTTAGCTGGCCCCGATGTAGATGCTGAGTTGATTGTGTTGACTTGGCGCCTTTGGAAAAAAATAGGCATCAGCGAACATGTGTCTTTAGAGCTCAACAGCTTAGGCACATCAGCATCGCGTGTTGTGTATCGTGAAGCTTTGGTTGAGTATTTGCAGGCCCGTCACGATCAGTTGGATGAAGACAGCCAGCGTCGTGTCTTGACCAATCCGCTGCGGGTTTTGGATTCTAAGTCTGCGCAAACACAAGCCTTATTGGCTGATGCGCCACAACTGGCTGACTATTTGGATGAAGCATCGCGCGCACACTTTGCGGGCTTAAGGGCGCGTCTCGATGCAGCTGGCGTACCTTATGTGATTAACCCACGCTTAGTGCGCGGTTTAGATTATTACAGTGAGACAGTATTTGAATGGGTCACCGATCAGCTCGGTGCTCAAGGTACAGTGTGTGCCGGTGGCCGTTACGATGGCTTGGTTGAGCAAATGGGCGGGCGGGCGACACCCGGTGTTGGTTTTGCCATGGGTATTGAGCGCTTGATTTTAATGCTGGAGACACTGCAGCAAATCCCTAGCGAATTATCCCGACAGGTCGATGTCTATTTCTGTGCATTTGGCGAAGCAAGCGAGCTGGCTGCGTTGAGCTTAGCTGAACAATTGCGTGACGCTATACCTGGTGTGCGGCTGCAAGTGAATGCGGGCGCAGGTAGTTTTAAAAGCCAGTTTAAAAAAGCTGACAAAAGTGGCGCATTGTATGCCTTAATACTGGGCGAAGATGAGTTACAGTCTAAAACCGTTGCGATTAAACCGCTGCGTACTGACGCTGAGCAGCAGTCGGTCGCGTGGGATGCTTTAAGTGAGCATATACAAAGCAGCCTGCAACACGACGCATCATTGACTAAATAGGAGTCTCAGCGTGAGTGATTACACTGAAGAAGAACAGATTGCGCAGATTAAAGAATGGTGGCAACGCAATGGTAAGCCACTGTTAGCCGGTGGTGCATTAGCGCTAGTGATTGTTTTTGGTTGGAAAGGTTGGCAGAAGCATCAAGTCACTCAAGCTCAGGCATCGTCAGTGTTATATCAGCAGTTGCTGGATGTCGCACTGGTGCCAACTGAGCAAGTTGATGCACAGCAAGTGGCCACACTTCTGGCTGAGATGAAAAAAATCAACGATAGCAGTGCTTACACTCAATATGCTGCTTTGTTAGCGGCAAAAGTCGCCGTTGATAGTCAGCAGCTTGATGATGCGCAACTGGAACTCAACGCTGTATTGGCCAATCCTGCGAATGCGACATTGGCAGAGTTGGCACGCCAGCGTTTAGCGCGAGTGTTGTTAGCACAAGAGAAAGCTGAGCAAGCCTTGGCTTTGTTGGATGCGAAAGTTGATCCTGCATTTATTGCCACACGTGAAGAGTTGCGCGGTGATGCATTGGTTGTTTTAGAGCGCCCAGCTGAAGCTAAAGCAGCCTATCAGCAAGCTCAACAGGCGTTATCCTCTGAAGCAGCGGCAGGTAACTTATTAATGAAACTCGATAACCTAAGTGAAAAGGATGCCTAACTTGAAACGATACAAGTATATGGCTGTGTTGGCCTTAGCACTGGTTGTGGTCGGCTGTAGCAGCGCCAGTAAAAAAGAATTAAAGCCACAAGCGTTAGAGAAAATTAACGCTGAAGTTCAGTTAAAGAAAGAATGGAGTACCTCGATTGGCAAGGGTCAAGGCAAGCTGTGGAATACCTTGACGCCCGCGGTGGATGGTGATCGTTTGTTTGTGAGTGACATCAATGGCCGTGTTTCTGCCCTTGATCGCTTCACTGGCAAAACTTTGTGGACTCGCAAACTTAAGCTGGATGTATCCGGTGGCGTGGGCGTGGGTTCAGGCGCAGTGCTGCTGGGGACTCTCAGTGGTGATGTGATTGCTTTAGATGCTGAGACCGGTGCTGATCTATGGCGCAGTACAGTCAACAGTGAAGTGTTGGCGGCTCCTGGGACCAATGGTGATGTTGTGGTTGTGCAAACCCAAGATGACCGTTTGATTGCTTTGGAAGCGTCATCCGGTGCTCAACGCTGGAGCTATGAAAATACGCCAGCAGTCTTAACTTTGCGTGGTACAAGCGCACCCTTAGTGACTGAGTATGTCGTCTATGCAGGGTTATCAACCGGTAAAGTGATTGCCGTGGACACCCAGCGTGGCTTGCCTATCTGGGAGCAGCGTGTAGCGGTTGCCAGTGGTCGTACTGAACTGGAGCGAATGGTTGATATTGATGGCGGTTTATTACTCTCAGGGAATACACTGTACGTCACCAGTTATCAGGGTCGCGTAGCAGGACTCGATGCACAAAGCGGCCAAGTATTTTGGCAGCGCGATGCGTCCAGTTATGTGGGTGCTGTTGAAGGTTTTGGTAATGCTTATGTCAGCTTAGCTGACGGTGTGATTGAAAGTATTGATGAGCGTTCATCCACAGCAATGTGGAGCAACAAGTCATTATTACGTCGCCAATTATCAGCACCTGCGGTGTTTTCAAGTTATATTGCCGTTGGTGATCTTGAAGGCTACTTGCATGTGTTGAGTCAAGTGGATGGCCGCTTTGTAGCGCGCACTCGACTGGACAGCAAAGGCTTGCGTGTGCAGCCTTTGGTAGTGGGCGGCTGGATGTATGTTTATGGTAATGGCGGTAAACTGAGCGCCTTAACCATTAAGTAAACTGTTAGATCGTTTTTATCTAACAAAGAGTTTAGCCGTTGTCGTTAGGTCGACAGCGGCTTTTGTATTTTTGAATTATCGCTGGAGGAGCCAATGGTTCCCGTAATTGCTCTGGTGGGCCGACCGAATGTCGGCAAATCGACGTTGTTTAACCGCCTGACTAGATCCCGCGATGCGATTGTAGGCGACATTCCTGGACTGACGCGTGATCGCCAATATGGCGAGGCGAAGTGGCAGGATCGCAGTTATATTTTGATCGACACGGGTGGTATCACCGGTGACGAAGAAGGTATTGATGCAAAAATGGCCGAACAGTCGCTTCTCGCGATTGAAGAAGCAGATGTTGTATTATTTTTAGTTGATGCGCGCGATGGTATGTGTCCTGCGGATCAAATGATTGGCGAACACCTGCGCAAACGTAACAAAACCACGCTGGTAGTGGTTAATAAAGTTGACCATCTGGATGAGAATATTGCTTTAGCTGAGTTCAGTCCGCTGGCATTAGGCAACTCTGTGGGTATTGCTGCGGCCAATGGTCGTGGTATTACGCAGATGATGGAGTTGGGTCTGGGGCATTTCCCTAAAGATGATGTCGAGGATGAAGTTGATCTCGACAACTTAGTGGAAGGCCAAGATCTTAAGCGCGTACCGGGTCCGGATGCTAAAGATGGGATTAAAATCGCCATAATTGGTCGTCCTAACGTGGGTAAGTCCACTCTGGTCAATCGTATGCTCGGTGAGCAGCGAGTGGTGGTATATGACCAACCGGGCACCACGCGAGACAGTATTTATATTCCATTTGAGCGTGACGACGAAAAATACACTCTGATTGATACCGCGGGTGTGCGCCGTCGTGGAAAAATCTCTGAGGAAGTCGAAAAGTTCTCTGTGGTCAAAACGTTGCAGGCGATTAAAGATGCCAACGTCGTGATTTTTGTCATGGACGCCCGTGAAGGTGTAGTGGATCACGACTTGAACTTATTGGGCTTTGCGCTTGAATCGGGCCGTGCCATTGTGATTGCACTGAATAAGTGGGATGGCATGCAACCGAGCGAGCGTGAGTATGCGAAGAAAGAGCTGGAGCGACGTTTGTACTTTGTCGACTTTGCCGATATTCACTTTATTTCTGCGCTGCATGGTACCGGTGTGGGACATTTGTATAAGTCAGTACAAAATGCCTTTACCTCCGCCATTACGCGCTGGCCGACCAATCGCTTAACGCAGATTCTAGAAGATGCGGTACGTGAGCATCAGCCACCCATGGTCGCAGGGCATCGCATCAAGCTGCGTTATGCGCACTTAGGTGGCGCGAACCCGCCGCTGATTGTGATCCATGGTAATAAAATTGAGTCAGTTCCAAAAAGCTATGTGCGTTATTTAGAAAACACCTACCGCCGCGTGTTGAAACTGGTCGGTACACCCATTCGTATTGAGTTTAAAGGTGGCTCTAACCCCTTTGAAGGTAATAAAAACAAACTCAGCGAACGTCAGGTGAATAAAAAGCGTCGCTTAATGGCTAATAAAAAAGAAAGAGATCACCGCAAAAAGAATAAGTGATCGATTCACGAGGTGTTGCTGACAGCACCTCGTGTTCTTTTGCGGTCACTGCTGTACAGGTGTGCTGCCTTGTCACTTTATAGTAAGCGTATGCAGGTTGGCGTGATCCTGTTGACGCAGCAGTACTCGCTCGCTCATGCACAGGGTGCGCTGAACTTATCTCAAGGTTGTCCTGACTTTGATGCTCTAGATGCCCTTCAAGATGCCGTGCAGCGTCATATGTATACAGGGCTGACTCAATATACACACCATGCTGGGTGCGCAAACATGCTCAAGTGCCGCCGGTGGATCAGTATGTGCTGCGCTGATAGTGTGGTGCTTAACGTACACCCATGTTGATTCAGACAGGAGAAACTGTATGCGCGATCAAACGTCATTACCTGACTTACGCTTAGCCATAGTGCAGGGGCCTTTACAATGGCACGATGTGGCTGCGAACTTGTCTTATTTTGGTGAACTATTAGAGCAGACGCAGCCTGTTGATTTGGTGTTGTTGCCTGAAATGTTTAATACCGGCTTTACCATGGAGTCAGCTGCGCAGGCTGAGCCTGAAAATGGACCAACGACACAATGGTTGTTACAGCAAGCGCAACGCTTAAACGCTGTGGTGTGCGGCAGCCTGATTGTGCAAGTTGGTGCAGATGACTATCGCAACCGTCTGATTTGGGCGCGGCCTGATGGCAGTTTAGCAACCTATGATAAACGTCATTTGTTTCGCATGGCAGGCGAGCATCATCATTTTACAGCGGGGACTGAGCAGTTGCAGGTGGAGCTTAAAGGCTGGCGTATTCGTCCGCTGATTTGTTATGACTTGCGTTTTCCGGTGTGGAGTCGTGATGCGCAGCATACAGACTTACTGTTTTATCTGGCCAGTTGGCCGGCGGCGCGTAGAACAGCGTGGACACGATTGTTACCTGCGCGTGCCATTGAGAACCTATGCTATGTTGCCGGCGTGAATCGTACAGGAACAGATCAGCAGGGCTATGCCTACAGTGGTGACAGTCAAGTCTTAGATTTTATGGGCGACACACTATTGGACGCTGCTGATCAGAACGGAGTGTTTTATAGTGTCTTGCAAGCGGATGCTTTAGCGCGATTTAAACAGCGTTTTCCTGCGTATTTAGATGCGGATACCTTTAGTTTTTAACTGTGCAGTTGAACTGTAGCTCCCTATAAGTATCCATTGCAGAGAATACTCTGTGCAATCAATCTATGCGGTGGCGTTGTGGTAGCTTTGCATTGAGTGCCACGCACTATCAGAGTCAATAGTCGGTATAAGACTGCAAATAGCATTAGTTTTATGATGATATTTGCTAACATAGTCACAATTGATTGGGTGTTTGTGGTTTTTGTTGTAAATTACAAGCTCAGCATCGCTGTGTGTAAGAATAAATCTGTATTGCGTGTGTTTTAGTGTGAGTTGAGGTTGCAGCGCACGTTTGTAGAGTTGTGAAGCTCTTTTTATTTTACTGTCAGGAGTCTACGTATCTCATGGATATCGGTTTGCGTGAATGGTTGTTTATTATAGGCATTATCGTTATCGCTGCTGTCTTGTTTGATGGCTGGCGCCGCATGAGCGGCAGAAGTACGTTGAAGTTTCGTTTAGACCGTAATTTGGCTGATTTGCCAGAAGAAGATAATCCTGAGGTCTTAGGGCCTGCACGCGTGATTAAAAAGCAAGAACCCTCATTTGGTGCCGCTGCTGAGCCAGAGATCGATACGGATCTAGGCTTACATGCTGAGGCAAGTCCGCGTCGTGCCACAGCGCCGACGGCTGCTAGCGATATGTTTCATGATGATGAGCGTATGGAGCTCAAGCCTTTTGACGAAGTGGATCAAGATCCGCATGTGGATGTGGCGCAGCAAGACGAAGAACATAAAGAGATTTTGATTATCCATGTGGTTGCACGCCATGAGCAGGGTTTTAAAGGCCCAGACTTATTGCAAAGTATCCTTGAGAGCGGTCTGCGTTTTGGTGCTATGGATATCTTCCATCGCCATGAAAGCATGACGGGCAATGGTGATACATTGTTTTCCATGGCCAATGCGCTTAATCCAGGGACGTTTAACTTGGATGATATGGATATGTTTAGCACGCGTGCCGTGTGTTTCTTTATGGCTTTACCAGGCCCGCGCAATAGCCGCCAAGCCTTTGATTTAATGATCGCTGCTGCACGTAAGTTGGCGAAAGAGTTGGACGGCGACCTTAAAGATGATCGTCGTAGTGTCTTAACTGCGCAGACCATTGAGCATTACCGTCAGCGTATTGCGGATTTTGAGCGTCAGCAGTTAATGCATCGACTATAATTGGTATTATTTTAACGATCTGAAAGGGCAGCTAAGGCTGCTCTTTTTGTTTGGGTATAGAGTATGAGCGCACTTCAGAGCATTTCGGCACGTATCGCGCAATTGCGCCAAGCCATTGAGACTTATGATTACAATTATTATGTGTTAGACGACCCCTCAGTGCCTGACAGTGAGTACGATCGTTTATTTACTGAGTTGCGTGAGTTAGAGCAGCAGCACCCTGAGTTCATTACTGCCGACTCGCCAACGCAGCGGGTATCAGGTCAAGCATTGGATACCTTTAAGCAGCTGCAGCATCGGGTGCCGATGCTCAGTTTAGGTAATGCATTTGCTCAAGAACAAGTTGTAGACTTTGCCCAGCGCGCTGAGCAGGCCTTGGCGGTTGATGCTCCCTCTCAAGACTTGTTTAGCTCCAGTGTTCAAGTCACATACTGCTGTGAGCCTAAGCTCGATGGATTGGCCGTAAGCATCACCTATCAAGATGGTGTGCTGATCCAAGCTGCCACGCGTGGCGATGGCCAGACGGGCGAAGACATCACTGCTAATGTGCGCACCATTCGTAATGTGCCGCTGAAACTGCAAGGCAGTGGCTGGCCAGCAACCTTAGAAGTGCGTGGTGAAGTCTATATGCCTAAAGCTGGCTTTGCTGCGCTTAATGAGCGGGTGTTAGCAGCAGGGCAAAAACCTTTTGCTAATCCGCGCAATGCCGCGGCGGGCAGTCTACGCCAACTGGATTCAAAAATTACTGCCAGTCGTCCGCTGGAGTTTTGTTGCTATGGCACCAGTACCGAAGGTATAGCCGCAGAACACAGCAGTACTTTGCAGCGTTTACGTACGTGGGGTATCAGTATCAGTGCCCAGATGCAGGTGGTGGATAGTATTGAAGGGTGCTTGGCCTATTATGCTGATATAGGGCAGCGTCGTGCGCAATTGCCCTACGATATTGATGGTGTCGTTTTTAAGATAGATGACCTAGCACAGCAGCGCAGTTTAGGTTTTCGTGCTCGTGAGCCACGCTGGGCGTTGGCTTATAAATACGCCGCACAAGAAGAAATCACTGAGTTGCTGGATGTTGAGTTTCAAGTGGGGCGCACTGGTGCAGTGACACCTGTAGCGCGCTTGAAACCTGTGCATGTGGGCGGCGTGATGGTGTCCAATGCAACCTTGCATAATATGGATGAAGTGGCGCGTTTGGGCGTGATGATTGGTGACAGCGTGATTGTACGTCGCGCGGGTGATGTGATCCCGCAAATCACCCAAGTAGTCTTAGAGCGTCGCCCTGAAACGGCGCGTGCCATTGCTACACCGACGCAATGCCCAGTGTGTGGCTCGGATGTTGAGCGCACGCAGTTGGTGCGTCGCGGTAAAGGTAAGCAGGTGGTCAGTGAGGGTGCGGTGTGGCGCTGTATGGGGCGCTTAAGTTGTCAGGCGCAGTTACAACAAGCCTTGTTGCACTTTGTGTCGCGCCGCGCCATGGATATTGACGGCTTAGGCGAGAAGATTATTGAGCAATTAGTCACGCGAAAATTAGTGACCTCACCGGCTGACTTATACCGCTTAACCTATGAGCAGGTGGTGGAGTTGGATGGTTTTGCTGACTTATCAGCCCGTAATTTGATTGCAGCTATCTCTGGCAGCAAACAACCCCGGTTAGCCCGTTTGATTTTTGCTTTGGGTATTCCAGATGTGGGTGAGGAAACTGCAAAAGTGTTAGCGCGTGCATTGGGTTCAGTGCAGCGTGTGCAGCAAGCTTACCCACAAACCTTATTGTGGCTACCGGAAATTGGTGCTGAAGTGGCTCATGAAATTGCCAGCTTTTTTTCTGATAGTCATAATCAAGCGGTGTTAGCTGATTTGGACGAGTTGGGTGTGCAAGCCAGTGATAGCGGCGAGCCCGATGCTGAGTTTCAAGCCTGCACGACCTTGGCAGGGTTTATTGAACAGTTTCAGATCACTGGCGTTGCGCGCACCAATGCACAGCGTTTAGCGGCACACTTTAAAACACTGCAGGCTTTGTTTGCTGCTGATTGGCTCGACCTCACCAGTGTTGAACGTTTGTCTAAGAATGCGGCGCTGGCCTTACAGGACTTTATTAAGGATGCACAGCAGCGCGAGCAGGCTTTGGCTTTGGAGCAGCAGTTACTTGATTTTGGTATGCACTGGAACAGTCAGCGCACACAAGTACAAGCTTTGGCTGCGCCATTAGCGGGACAAACTTGGGTGTTGACTGGCACTCTTGAGCGGTTGACTCGCAACGAGGCTAAAGCACGTCTAGAGCAGCTTGGCGCTAAGGTGGCAGGGTCAGTATCGACGAAAACGCAGTGTGTGGTGGCGGGCAGCGCTGCTGGATCTAAATTGACTAAAGCTCAAGAGTTGGGTGTCAGTGTCTTGGATGAGGATGAGTTTTTAGCCCGCTTGCAGCAACTGGAAACCCAGTAAAGCCTGAGCACAATAGGGTACGACCTGAATATGATCAGGCGTGCAGTCTGTACGTGATTTTTTACTGTCTGTATTAGAGCTGCATACACCTGCGCTTGCTGCGTGTATGCTCAGATACATCAAGTATTTGCGGAGACGGTTATGAGCCAATTGATACAAGTTGAACACAATGCACAGACCCATTGCTTTTCCACGGTGGTGGACGGCCATCGGGCTGTTTTAGAGTACCGCGTGGTGGATGCGCAGACGCTGGATATGCATCACACCTTTGTACCCGATGAGTTGAGAGGGCAAGGTGTGGCAGCGGTGCTGGCTAAGGCTGCGTTAGCCTATGCCCGCGAGCA
>QXGG01241838.1_pt1 | contig 13512 bp, 12 predicted proteins | sample 1982491 | NCBI WGS metagenome assembly QXGG01 (sample SAMN09924614, study PRJNA488089) | Wastewater metagenome, whole genome shotgun sequencing project. | isolation source: South African research farm wastewater | place: South Africa: Irene, Agricultural Research Council, Animal Production... | reverse complement strand
CGGGCTCGAGCGTGTGCCAGCGGTGGATGTTCTCGACCACCACGATGGCGTCGTCGACCAGGATGCCGATCGAGAAGATCAGCGCGAACAGCGACACCCGGTTGAGCGTGAAGCCCCAGACCCAGGACGCGAACAGGGTCGCCGCGAGCGTGAGGGTGACCGCGATGCCGACGATGATGGCCTCGCGCCGGCCGAGCGCGAAGAACACCAGCGCCACCACCGCCGCGGTGGCGAAGGCGAGCTTGCCGATCAACTGATTGGCCTTGTCGTTTGCGGTCTTGCCGTAGTCGCGGGTGACGGTGACTTCCACGCCTTCCGGGATGACGCTGCCGCGCAGATTGTCCAGGCGCTGCATCGCCGCCTGGGCGACGTCGGCCGCGTTGGCGCCCAGCTTCTTCGACAGCGCCAGCGTGACCGCGGGAAAGAGGCCGCGCGCGTCGATGGCGCGCGCGTCGGCCGCAGCACCGGTGCCGAACCAGACGTACTGCGAGGGCTGGTCGGGACCCTCGACGACCTCGGCGACATCGCGCAGGAATACCAGCCTCCGGTCCTGTACGCCGACGACCAGATTGCGCACATCCTCGGCCGATTCGAGGTAAGTCCCGGTCTGCACCAGCACCTCCCTGTTGCCGGCGACCAGGCTGCCCGCCGGCTGCGAGGCGTTGGCCAGCTGCAGCGCACCGCGCAGGTCCTGCGCGGTGATGCCGTGCGCGTTCATGCGCTCGGTGTCCATGTTCACCCGGATCACATGGCCGGGGCCACCAATCGTGGCCACATCGCGCGTGCCGGGGATGCGCTTCAACTCGGTCTCGGTGGCGCGGGCGACCTGCTGCAGCGAGAACGCGGCGCGCTCGGGGTCGGCGGTCCAGAAGGTGAAACTGACGATCGGAACATCGTCGATGCCCTTGGGCTTGATCAGCGGCCTGCCGACACCGAGCTGCGGTGACAGCCAGTCGGCGTGCGAATCGACCGTGTCGTACAGCCGCACCAGCGCGGTCTGGTTGGGCACGCCGACCTCGAACCGCACCGTGATCACCGCCATGCCGGGGCGCGACACGGTGTAGACATGCTCGACGCCGGCGATGCGTGACAGCACCTGCTCAGCCGGGCGCGCGACCAGGGACTCGACGTCGCGCGCCGAGGCGCCCGGGAAGGGGACCAGCACATTGGCCATGGTGACGTCAATCTGCGGTTCCTCTTCCTTGGGCGTGATCAGCGTGGCGAAGATGCCCGCGAGCAGTAGGACCAGGGCCAGCAGCGGCGTGATCGCGTTGCGCTGGAAGCCGGCCGCGATGCGGCCGGAGATGCCGAGACGGGTTTCCATGATCGCCTCCGGGCTCAGCGCAACACCCGAGCGGCGCGGGACTGGATGCCGGCCTGCACCGGATCGAGGGCGAGCGTCTCGTCACCCCGGAGGCCGGACAGCACCTCCACTGCCTCACCGCCCTGCTCGGCGCGGCCGAGGCGAATCTGGCGCAGCGTGAAGCGACCCCGGGCATCGGCGACATACACCGCCGTCAGCTCACCCCGGCGCAGCACCGCCGCCGCGGGAATCACCACCGGGCCAGCGTCTGCGCCAGGCGCCGGCGCACCGTGGAAGCGCACGCGCGCGAAACTGCCGGGGAGGACATCCTCTGCACCGGCGGGCAGGTCGACGCGCACGCGCACGGTGTGGGTGCGAGCATCGGCCGCGGGCAGCACGGTGATGGCCACCGCCTCGATCGTGCGCCCACTGGCGGGCAGTTCGACATGGGCGCGCAGCGCACCGCTGCCGAGCGCGGCCAGGCGCTGGGGGGCGAGGTCGGCCACCGCGCGCATCTGTGCGGGGTCATAGACGGTGAGCAGGCTGCGCCCGGGCTGCGCCATTTCCCCGGGCTCGATGTGGCGTGCGGCGACCACCCCCGCAAGGGGCGACACGACCGTCGCATAGCCCTGCACCACCGCGGCCTGCTCGCGCTGCGCGCGCGCCGCCCCCAGCTGCGCCTCGGCGGCCTCGAACCGGGTGCGTGCGCCATCGAGGGCGGACTGGCTGAGGAACTTGCGCTCGACCAGGCTGCGCGCACGCGCGTACTCTGCACGGGCGTTGGCGAGGCCGGTCTGAGCCTGGGCGATGCCGGCATCGGCAGCCGCTACCGCCGCCGTCGCCGCAGCGGGGTCGATACGGACCAGCACCTGCCCCGTGCTGACGCGATCACCCGCATCGACGGCCAGGTCCAGGATCCGGCCCGGCATCTGTGCAGCCAGCGTGGACTGCCTTGCCGCCTCGATCGTCGCCTCGGCGACGATGACCGGGGCCGAGGCGCGCGCCTCGATGCGGACGGTGGGCACCTCGGCCTGCGCCGACAGGCCGAAACTGGCGAGCGCGGCTGCGAACAGGAAACCGGGCGCGCGCATGCGGACCGAACACCCAAGGATCGAACGCGCAAGGGCCGAGCGCACAGCAGCGGGGAGCATGATGGATTTCATGCGTATAAGTATATTCTTATACAATACCCGGTCAAGCGCTGCACACAGAGTGCGGGATCCGTGCGTGCGTCTTCAGCAACGCCTGCTCGCTCGCAAAAAGGCTGCGCTGCGGGAAACCGCTTGCCCGCGGAAAGCACCCACCCGGTGAGCGGGATGCGCCTGCCCGGCACAGCATGCCGGACAAACAGGCCAGGCAAAAGCCCGGGAAGACGATCAGCCCAGGCAGCTGGCGGCGTAGTCGGCCATGGCGCGAACGACCGGCTCCGCCTCCCCGGCCGCGGTCGCGAGCGTGATCGCGCAGCCTGGATGGGCCGCGCGCGCCTCATCGAGCAGCACCGGCAGATCACGCTTGAGGTGCCCCCCCTGAGCGAGGAAGACGGGCACCACGGCCACCTTCGTCGCCCCGCCCTGCACCAGCGCGGCAATGGCCTCGGGCAGCGTCGGGCTCATGAACTCGAGGAAGGCGAGTTCCACCCTGGGCGCATCGGGGCGCGCCAGGACGGTGTCGCGAATGCGGCGCATCGGACCGGCCCATTCGGGATCGCGGGCGCCATGGCCGAAGAGGACGATGGCGGCGTCGTGTTGAGGCGCTGCAGTCATGTGGCAATCTCCGTAGGGGTCGCGCCGGGTACTTCGATACGTTGAGCCGCCGCGCGCAGCAGATGCTCGAGCGCGCGTGCGGCACAGAACAAACCCACACTGGCGGTGACGGCCATGCTCGAACCGTAGCCGGCACAGGCCAGCCCCCGTGGCGCAGCGTGCGGCGCGTCGACATCGCAGGCTTGGACCGTCGGATAGCGCAGGGCTTCGGTGGAGAACACAGCCTCGATACCGAACTTTTTCTTCGGATCACGCGTGAAGCCGTGCTCCTTGCGCAGCCTCGCCCGGACCTTGGAGAGAAGCGGATCCTGCAGCGTGCGCGCCAGGTCATCGATGCGGATCCGCGCAGGATCGGACTTGCCGCCCGCCCCACCCGCCATCACCAGCGGCATGCGACGCTGACGGCAGACGGCAGCGATCGCGACCTTGGCGCGCACGTTGTCGATGGCATCGATCACCACGTCAAAACCGTGGAGCCGCTCGCTCGCGTTCTCGGGCGTCACGAAGTCATCCACGAGCGCGACCTGGCAATTCGGGTTGATGCCGGCGATGCGGGCCGCCATGGCGTCGACCTTGGCCATGCCGAGCGTGGCGTCCAGGGCCTGGGCCTGACGGTTGATGTTCGATTCGGCGACGTGATCGAGATCGATCAGGGTGAGGCGACCGACCCCACTGCGCGCGAGCGCCTCGGCCGCCCACGAGCCGACCCCTCCGATGCCGACCACACAGGCATGGGCTGCGTGCAGGGTGGCGATCGAACCCGGGCCGTAGAGGCGATCAATGCCGCCGAAGCGGCGTTCGGAGTCGAGCTCGATGGGCATCGGATCGTGCTTCAGGCCGGTTCCGCCTCGGGCACGCGCTGGCTGTCGAGCCAGACACCGAGCCCCTGGGCGTTGAGTTCCAGATCGACGCGCAGCAGCTCGAGGGTCTCTTCCTCGTTGAGCGCCCAGTTCTGGCGCGCCGCTTCCTCGCGCACGATCTGCTCGAGTCCGGCGAGGATCTCGACGTGGCGCGCCACCCCGGTGCCGCGTGCCGCCGACGCCACCGCCACCATGGTGTCGATGAGCCGGTGCAGGTCGGCCCCCAGGCGCTCGACCTCGGTCACGCGACTGTAGTGGGTCAGATACATCGCCTGCGGCTGCATCGCGAGCATGCGCTCAACCGAGACATGCATGGCCCGCGGATCGAACTGCGTCGGCGTCGTCGTCGGCATGATGAAGGGCCGTCCGTCGACATCCAGTTCGCGATACGACAGCCCGAAGGTGTCGCCGGTGAAGAACGCGCGCGCACTCGCATCCCAGATGCAGATGTGGTGCCGGGCATGCCCGGGGGTCTCGAACACGCGGAACAGGCGGCGACCCAGATGAACTTCGAGTCCGTCGGTGGCCGGTACGATGCGCTCGGCGGCGACCGGCACGAGGCGTCCGTAGAGCGCGTAGGCGCGCTCGGCGCCATAGACCGCGCAGGTTCCCTCCCAGAGTCTGGCAGGGTCGATCATGTGGCGCACGCCACGCGGATGCACCAGCAGGCGGGCCTGCGGAAAGGCGCACATCAGGCTACCCGCACCACCGGCGTGGTCAAGATGGATATGAGTGAGCATCACCCAATCCACCGCCTCCGGCGCGATGCCGAGCGCGGCGAGTGCCCCGAGTACGCGCGGCACCGAGGTGTTGTTGCCGGTATCGACGATGGCGGCGCGACCATCCTGCACCACGATGTGAATGGCGGCGAGATGCGGGCGGCCGTAGCCTGAATCCACCGCATGCACGCCGTCTGCGTAACTGACGAGGTCGTTCATGTTCTTTTCCTCCCTGGCCGATCTGGGGCCGGCGCTGCCGGTTTCAATACGACGCGAGCCACCCGTCCCCGCACGCAGGGCGCGGCCGGGTTAGCTGCAAGGACTGAAATCAGAACGGGATGTCGTCGTCGAAGTCGCCAAAGCCGCCGGATTGCTGCGCGGGCGGGGACTGCGGGCGCGCCGCGGCCGGTGCGGGTGCGCTGCGCGGCGCCGCGGCCGGCGCATCCCAACCGCCACCGCCTTCGTTGCTGCGCATCGGCGCGTCACCGCCCTCGCGGCGGGCGCCGAGCATCTTCATCTCGTCGGCGCGGATCTCGGTGGTGTAGCGGTCCTGGCCGCTCTGGTCCTGCCACTTGCGCGTGCGCAGGCTACCCTCGATGTAGACCTGGCTGCCCTTGCGCAGGTACTGGCCGGCGATCTCGGCGAGCTTGCCGTAGAAGGACACACGATGCCATTCGGTCGCTTCGCGGCGCTCGCCGGTACTCTTGTCGCGCCAGTTCTCGGTGGTGGCAAGACGGATGTTGCAGATCGCGTCGCCGGAAGGGGCGAAGCGGCTTTCCGGATCGGCGCCCAGGTTGCCGATCAGGATGACTTTATTGACGGATGCCATCCGGTTCTCCTTTGAATGCGTTTGCGAACGGCGAAAGCGGGCCGGTTCGCGACATGGGTCGTGTGTGTAGCGTCAGCGCGCCGCCGCAGCCGGCTTCACGCGCAGCGGCGGCGGCTTCATCGCGCTGGCCAGCGCCAGCCAGGCCAGCGCCAGCGCGGCACAGAACAGGCTGACCGCGGCGGCTCCGAAGGCCTGCCCGATCCAGCCACCGAGTACGCCGCCGAGGAAGAGCCCCAGCGACTGCAGCGTGTTGTAGACGCCCAGCGCCGTGCCCTTGGAGCCGGGCGGCGCGATGCGCGAGATCCACGAAGGCTGGGTGGCCTCGAGCACGTTGAAGGCGATGAAGAAGAGCGTCAGCAACAATCCCAAGGGTATCAGCGCATCGCCTGCCAGCCACAGGCCGAACTGCACGATGGCGAGCAGCACGATCGCGGCGTTGAACACCGGCTTCAACTTGTCGTGGCGCTCGGCGACGATCACCGCCGGCACCATCACCGTGAAGGACAGCAGCACCGCGGGCAGATACACCTTCCAGTGCTCGGGCACCGGCAAGCCACCACCGGCGACCAGCGCGGAGGGCACCATGACCCACATCGTGGTCTGGATCAGGTGCAGCGCGAACACACCGAAATTGAGCCGCATGAGCTGGCCGTTGCGCAGCACGTCGATCAGGCGACCGGTCGCGCGCGGCACCGGTGGCGCCGCGGGCACGACCCACAGCAGCACGCCAATCGCACCGAAGGCAAGGATGGCGGTGAGCCAGAAAATGCCGGACATGCCCACCCCCGCATAGAGCAGGGGCGCGGCGACCATGGACAGCGCGAACACCAGCCCGATCGAGGAGCCGATCATCGCCATCACCTTGGTGCGGTGCTGGTCGCGGGTGAGGTCGGCGGCGAGCGCGGTGACCGCCGCCGAGATCGCACCCGCCCCCTGCAACACCCGGCCGACGATGATCATGTGGATGCCATCGGCCAGCGCTGCGACCACGCTGCCGAGGACGAACAGCACCAGGCCGAAGACGATGACCGGCTTGCGCCCGAAGCGGTCCGACGCGGCGCCGTAGGCAATCTGCAGGCAGGCCTGGGTGAGCCCGTAGGCGCCAATGGCGAGGCCGACCAGGGTGAGGTTGTCGCCACCGGGTATTTCGGCCGCATGGACGGCGAACACCGGCAGGATCAGGAACAGGCCGAGCATGCGCAGGGCGAAGATCGCGGCCAGGCTCATGCCGGCGCGGCGTTCTTCGCGCGTCATCGGGTCGCGTGCAGGAACGGACATACGGGAAACCGGCTGGATCAAAGAGCGGGATTCTAGCATTCCGCCGCCGGCGTATCGTCGTATAGTCCTCGGTTTCCCGGAACCCGGCAGCAGCCATGGACGAGATCCGCATCCGCGGTGCCCGCACCCACAACCTGAAGAACATCAGCGTCGATCTACCGCGCAACCGCCTGACCGTGATCACCGGCCTGTCCGGTTCGGGCAAATCGTCGCTGGCCTTCGACACGCTCTACGCCGAGGGTCAGCGCCGCTACGTGGAATCGCTGTCGGCCTACGCGCGCCAGTTCCTGCAGCTGATGGAGAAACCGGACGTCGATCTGATCGAGGGTCTGTCGCCCGCGATCTCGATCGAGCAGAAGGCCACCAGCCACAACCCGCGCTCCACGGTGGGCACCGTGACCGAGGTCCACGACTACCTGCGCCTGCTCTACGCGCGCGCGGGCACGCCGCATTGCCCCGATCATCCCGAACACGCGCTCGAGGCGCAGAGCGTCGCGCAGATGGTGGATCATGTGCTCGCGCTGCCGGCCGAGATCCGGCTGATGATCCTGGCCCCGGTCGTGGCCGGGCGCAAGGGTGAGCAGCACGACCTCTTCGCCGAGTTGCGCGCCCAGGGCTTCGTGCGCGTGCGGGTCGACGGCGAGGTGCTGGAACTCGACGCCCTGCCCGCGCTCGACAAGGGCCGGCGACACGACGTCGAGGTGGTGATCGACCGCCTCAAGATCCGCCCCGACCTGCGCGGGCGTCTGGCCGAATCCTTCGAGACCGCGCTGACCCACGCCGACGGGCGCGCGATCGCGGTCGAGATGGACAGCGGGCGCGAACACCTTTTTTCGGCGCGCTTTGCCTGTCCGGTGTGCAGCTTCGCGCTGGCCGAACTCGAGCCGCGCCTGTTCTCGTTCAACAACCCGGCGGGCGCCTGCCCGAAGTGTGACGGACTCGGGCAGGTGGATTTCTTCGACCCGGCGCGCGTGGTCGCCCACCCCGAACTCTCACTCGCTGCGGGCGCGATCCGTGGCTGGGATCGGCGCAACCCGTTCTACTTCCAGATGCTGGCCAGCCTGGCGAGCCACTACGGGTTCGACATCGACACCGCGTGGGTGGCCTTGCCCGAGCGCGTGCGCGAGATCGTGCTGCACGGCTCGGGGCGCACCAAGATCGCGTTCCGCTACATGGCCGACAACGGCCGCATGGTGCTCAAGGAACACGCCTTCGAAGGGATTCTTCCCAATCTCGAGCGCCGCCTGCGGGAGACCGATTCGGCCGCGGTACGCGAAGAGCTGGTGAAATACCGCGCGACCCAGCCCTGCCCGAGCTGCCTTGGCGCCCGCCTGCGCCGCGAGGCGCGCCACGTGCTGATCGGCGGCCGTCCGCTGCACGCGCTCGGACAGCTGCCCCTGGGCGCCTGTCGCGACTTCTTCGTCACGCTCGCACTGACGGGCGCACGCGCGCAGGTCGCCGACAGGATCGTCAAGGAGATCGGCGACCGCCTGAGCTTCCTGATCAACGTCGGGCTGGACTACCTGTCGCTCGACCGCAGCGCCGACACGCTCTCGGGCGGCGAGGCCCAGCGCATCCGCCTGGCCAGCCAGATCGGATCCGGCCTCACCGGGGTGATGTACGTGCTCGACGAACCCTCGATCGGCCTGCACCAGCGCGACAACGATCGCCTGCTCGCGACGCTCACTCAGCTGCGTGACCTGGGCAACACGGTGATCGTCGTCGAGCACGACGAGGAGGCGATTCGCAGCGCCGACTACCTGGTCGACATGGGGCCGGGCGCGGGCGAACACGGCGGGCACATCGTGGCCCACGGCACGCCCGCCGCGGTGATCGCCAATCCCGCCTCGGTGACCGGGGACTATCTCTCGGGCCGGCGTGCGATCGCCGTGCCGGCCAGGCGTCGGCCGCCCGACCCGACGCGCCAGCTGCGCATCGTCGGCGCGCGCGGCAACAACCTCAAGGCGGTGAGCGTCTCGCTGCCGCTCGGCCTGCTCACCTGCGTCACCGGCGTCTCGGGCTCAGGCAAATCGACGCTGATCAATGACACCCTGGCCGCCGCGGCGGCGCGCAGCCTGCATGGGGCCAGTGCCGAAGCGGCGCCGCATGTCGCCATCGAAGGGCTGGAGGCCTTCGACAAGGTGATCAACGTCGATCAGGCGCCGATCGGTCGTACGCCGCGCTCGAACCCCGCGACCTACACCGGCCTGCTCACGCCGATCCGCGAACTCTTCGCCGGCGTCCCCGAGGCGCGCGCGCGCGGCTATGAGCCCGGCCGTTTTTCCTTCAATGTGCGCGGCGGGCGCTGCGAGGCATGTCAGGGCGACGGGCTGATCAAGGTCGAGATGCACTTCCTGCCCGACATGTACGTGCCCTGCGACGTCTGCCACGGCAAGCGCTACAACCGCGAGACCCTCGAGATCCGCTACAAGGGGCGCAGCATCCAGGAGGTGCTGGAGATGACCGTCGAGCAGGCGCTCGCCTTCTTCCAGCCCGTACCCGGCGTCGCGCGCAAGCTCGAGACCCTGATGGACGTCGGCCTCGGCTACATCCGCCTCGGCCAGAGCGCCACGACCCTGTCGGGGGGCGAGGCCCAGCGCATCAAGCTCGCTCTCGAGCTCTCCAAGCGCGATACCGGCCGAACCCTCTACATCCTCGACGAGCCGACCACCGGCCTGCACTTCCAGGACATCGAGCTGCTGCTCAAGGTGCTGCAGCGCCTGCGCGATCATGGCAACACCGTCGTCGTCATCGAGCACAACCTCGACGTGATCAAGACCGCCGACTGGCTCGTGGACATGGGCCCGGAGGGCGGCGACGGCGGTGGCACCATCGTCTGCTGCGGCACGCCCGAGACACTCGCTGCCCATTCCGCAAGCCACACCGGGCGCTACCTGAAGCGGATGCTCGGCGGTGGCGTGCCATAGCGCGCGCCGCGCTGCCACGCAGACACGTTCAGGCGGCCGGATAACCGCGTGGATTCATGCGCTGCCAGCGCCACGCGTCCTCGCACATCGCGCGCAGGTCACGCTCCGCCGACCACCCCAGCACCTCGCGCGCGAGGCTCGGGTCCGCCCAGCACGCAGCCACATCGCCCGGTCTGCGCTCGACGATCTCGTAGGGGATGCTGCGGCCCGACGCGGCCTCGAACGCCCTGATCATCTCGAGCACGCTATAGCCCCTGCCGGTACCGAGGTTGAGCGTGCTCACCCCGGGCAGGTGCTCTATTCGTTCGAGCGCCCTCAGGTGACCAAGGGCGAGATCAACCACATGGATATAGTCACGCACGCCGGTGCCGTCCGGCGTAGGGTAGTCATTGCCGAACACGCGCAGTCGCGGCAGGCGGCCGACCGCCACCTGACTGACGAAGGGCATCAGGTTGTTCGGCAGGCCGTCCGGATCCTCGCCGATCTGCCCGCTGGCGTGCGCGCCCACCGGATTGAAGTAGCGTAGCAGCACGATATTCCAGCGCGGATCCGCGCGTGCGAGGTCGCGCAGGATCTGCTCACCCATCAGCTTGGTCCAGCCGTAGGGGTTGGTCGCCGTGGTCGGAAAGCCCTCGTCGATGGGCACGCGGGCCGGATCGCCATAGACCGTCGCCGACGAGCTGAACACCATGCGCCGGCATCCCGCCTCCTCCATCGCCTGCAACACACTGAGCAGGCCCTGCAGGTTGTTGTCGTAGTAGGTGAGTGGCTGGGCAACCGACTCCCCGACGGCCTTCTTCGCGGCGAAATGGATCACGGCATCGACGGCATGCTCGGCAAAGAGCCGGCCCAGCATTTCCCGGTCGCGCACGTCCGCATGCACGAAGGCCCTCAGGCGCCGCCCTGCAAGCGCTTCGACGCGACGCAGGGCCTCGGGCGAGGCGTTCGACAAGTCGTCCATCACCACCACCTCACGGCTCGCTGCGAGCAGTTCCACACAGGTGTGCGAGCCGATGTATCCCGCCCCCCCCGTCACCAGCGTCACACCACTCATCACCACGCTCCTTCTCGTTAGCGCATCCGTCCAGCCGGGCTTGCCCTGTCGCTCGCCAAAAGCCCCGAAAAGGGCGTAAAAAAACCGGGACTAGCCCGGTTTTTCGTCGAACACAAGCGCACTCAGGCTGCTTCCGCCTCTTCCACCTCGACTGCTTCCACGTCCGGACGGTCGAGCAGCTCCACGTAAGCCATCGGTGCATTGTCGCCATCACGGAAACCGCACTTCAGGATACGCAGGTAGCCACCGTTCCGGTTGGCGAAGCGCGGGCCGAGCTCGTCAAAGAGCTTGACCACCATGTCGCGATCGCGCAGGCGATCGAACGCCAGACGACGATTTGCCAGGCTGGGCTTCTTGCCCAGGGTGATCATCGGCTCGACCACGCGACGAAGTTCCTTCGCCTTCGGCAGAGTTGTCTTGATCGCTTCGTGACGCAGCAGCGAGTTAGCCATGTTGCGGAACATCGCCTGGCGGTGGCTGCTGGTACGATTCAGCTTGCGAAGACCATTACGGTGACGCATTTCAATTCCTCACTTGCCCGGCGACTCAACCGAGCTTTTCAAGCCCGGCCGGCGGCCAGTTTTCCAGTTTCATGCCCAGCGTCAACCCGCGAGAGGCCAACACTTCCTTGATCTCGTTCAGCGACTTACGACCCAGATTCGGGGTCTTCAGCAGCTCGGTCTCGGTGCGCTGGATCAGATCACCGATGTAGTAGATGTTCTCGGCCTTCAGACAATTCGCCGAACGCACCGTCAGTTCGAGGTCATCGACCGGCCTCAGCAACAGTGGATCCACCACCGGTGCAGCCGCCTCGATGCGATCCGGCGCCGTATCCTGCAGGTCGGCAAACACCGACAGCTGATCCATCAGCACGCGTGCCGCGTAGCGGATGGCTTCTTCCGGATCGACCGCACCATTGGTCTCGATGTCGATGATCAGACGATCCAGGTCAGTACGCTGTTCGACACGAGCGCTTTCGACCAGATAGCTGACGCGACGCACGGGGCCAAATGAGGCGTCGAGTACCACGCGCCCGATCGTCTTGCTGTCGCCGCTGTCCGGACGCGCGTTACCAGGCACATAGCCACGCCCTTCCTCGACCTTGATCTGCATGTCGAGCTTGCCGCCCGGCGCGAGATGCGCGATCACGTGCTCCGGATTGATGATCTCGACGTCGTGGCTGACCTCGATATCTGCTGCGGTCACAACACCTTCACCTGCCTTGGCCAGACGCAGCGTCACCTCACTGCGACCCGTGAGCTTGAACACCACGCCCTTCAGGTTCAACAGCAGGTCGACCATGTCCTCACGCACGCCATCAAGCGTCGAGTACTCGTGCAACACCCCTTCGATCGCCACTTCGGTCGGCGCATGGCCGGGAAGCGACGACAGGAGGATGCGCCGCAGCGCATTCCCCAGCGTATGGCCAAAACCACGCTCGAACGGCTCCATCGTCACCCTTGCCTGGACTGGCGAGGTGCTTTGGACGTCGATGATGCGCGGTTTCAGCAGTACATTGCTTTGCATCAGCATTTCCTCGGAACTAGAAGAGGACCAGTCCCCCGATTAGCGGGAGTACAGTTCCACCACCAGGCCTTCATTGATCGTTGCGGGCAGTTCGCTGCGCACCGGATAGGCCTTGAAGGTTCCCTTACCAGCCTTCGCATCGACTTCCAGCCACTCGGGGAAGCCACGCGATTCGGCTGCCTCGAGCGCCGCCTTGACGCGAAGATGGCCGCGAGCCTGCTCGGTGAGCTGGACCACATCACCCGGACGCACGACGTACGACGGAATATTCACGCGCTTGCCATTGACCAGCACGCCGTTGTGCCGAACCACCTGTCGCGCTTCGGCACGCGAACCACCGAAGCCCATGCGATAGGCGACGGAGTCGAGACGGCCTTCAAGGAGCTGAAGCAGGTTCTCGCCAGTCTGACCGCGGCGGCGATCCGCCTCGGCATAGACCTTGCGGAACTGACGCTCGAGCACGCCATACAGGCGACGAATCTTCTGCTTCTCACGCAACTGAACGCCGTAGCCCGACAGACGCTGCCCGGAGCGCTGACCATGCTGGCCAGGCGCATAGGCGCGACGCTCGATGGCGCACTTGTCGGTGAAGCACTTCTCTGCCTTCAGGAACAGCTTTTCGCCTTCGCGACGGCACTGACGGCACTTGGGATCGAGATTACGAGCCACTTATCAACTCCTTGTCAGATACGACGCTTTTTCGGCGGACGGCAGCCGTTGTGCGGAATGGGGGTGATGTCGGTGATGCTGGAGATCTTGATCCCCAGCGCGTTGAGCGCACGAACCGACGACTCACGACCCGGGCCGGGGCCCTTGATACGCACTTCGAGATTCTTGATGCCGCATTCCTGAGCGACCTTTCCGGCCGCTTCAGCCGCCACCTGCGCAGCAAACGGCGTGCTCTTGCGCGAACCCTTGAAGCCCGCGCCGCCCGACGTTGCCCACGACAGGGCGTTGCCCTGACGATCGGTGATCGTGATGATGGTGTTGTTGAAGCTCGCGTGAACGTGTGCGATACCTTCCGCTACGTTCTTCTTGACCTTCTTCCGAACCTTCGTTCCAGTCTTAGCCATTATCGGTTCCTATTACTTCTTGCCGGCGATCGCCTTGCGCGGGCCCTTGCGGGTGCGGGCGTTGGTGCGGGTCCGCTGACCACGCATCGGCAGACCACGACGATGACGAACGCCGCGATAGCAGCCCAGGTCCATCAGTCGCTTGATGTTCATCGTGACTTCACGACGCAGATCGCCTT
>QXGG01157476.1_pt1 | contig 13523 bp, 13 predicted proteins | sample 1982491 | NCBI WGS metagenome assembly QXGG01 (sample SAMN09924614, study PRJNA488089) | Wastewater metagenome, whole genome shotgun sequencing project. | isolation source: South African research farm wastewater | place: South Africa: Irene, Agricultural Research Council, Animal Production... | reverse complement strand
GGTCTCCTTGTTGCGCGCCATCTTGGCCGAGCCGCCGGCGGAGTCGCCCTCGACCAGGAAGAGCTCGTTGTCGGCGTGGTCCTCGGGCTCGCAGTCCGAGAGCTTGCCCGGCAGCACGGCCACGCCCGAGGTCTTCTTCTTCTCGACCTTCTGCGCGCTCTTCTGCCGTGCCAGCGCCTGCTTGATGGAAAGCTCGGCGATGGCGCGGCCGGCCTCGACGTGGTTGTTGAGCCAGATCTCGAAGGGGTCGCGCAGTTGCGAGGACACCAGCTTGACCGCCTCGCGCGAGTTGAGCTTCTCCTTCACCTGGCCCTGGAACTGCGGGTCGAGCAGGCGCGCCGACAGCACAAAGCTCATGCGCCCGCACACGTCCTCCTGCTGCAGCTTTACGCCGCGCGGCAGCAGGGTGTGGTGGTCGATGAAGGACTTCATGGCCTCGAACACGCCGGCGCGCAGGCCGGATTCGTGGGTGCCGCCGTTCACGGTCGGGATGAGGTTGACGTAGGACTCGCTCGGCACTGCCGACTCGAACCAGGCCAGCGCCCACGCCGCGCCTTCGCCGGCGGCGAAGGTGGGGTCGTCCTTGGCGGCGTATTTGTCTGCGGTGAAGATCGGCGCCACCGCCTCGACGTCGCCGGCGAGCTCCTTCAGGTAGCCGGCCAGGCCCTCGGGGTAGGACCAGGTCTTGCTCAGCGCAGGGCCATTGGCCTGCTCGATGTCGAGTCTTACCGCCACGCCCGACAGCAGCACGGCTTTCGAGCGCAGCAGGCGCTCGAGCTCGTTCATCGGTACGCGCGGTGACTCGAAGTACTTGCCGTCCGGCCACACCCGCACCCGGGTGCCGGTCTGGCGGCCGCAGTCGCCCTCTATGCGCACCGGGCTGATCGTCTCGCCGCCATCTGCAAAATCGATGCGGTGGATCTTGCCGTCGCGCCTGACCTCGACTTCGATGCGGGTCGACAGCGCGTTGGTCACCGACACGCCGACACCGTGCAGACCGCCCGAGAACGCATAGGCCGAGTTGCCCTCGCGCTTGTCGAACTTGCCGCCGGCGTGCAGGCGGGTGAAGGCCAGCACCACCACCGGCACGCCTTCGTCGGGGTGCAGGCCGACCGGGATGCCGCGGCCGTCGTCGGCAATGGTGACCGAGCCGTCGAGGTGCAGGGTGACGTGGATCTTCTTCGCAAAGCCGCCGAGCGCCTCGTCGGCGGCGTTGTCGATGACTTCCTGGATGATGTGCGCCGGGCTGTCGGTGCGGGTGTACATGCCGGGGCGCTCGCGCACCGGCTCCAGCCCTTTCAGGACCCGGAAGGAGGATTCGTCGTACTGCTTGGGAGTGTCTTGCTTGCCAGCCATGCTGCAGGCCCGTCGGGTTTCACGAAGGGCGCAAGGATAGCAGAGGCGGGCGCTGTATGTATGTTCAGGCCGCGACGCGCTCAGGCGCTGCCGAGCATGCGCCCGCCGCCCACGGCGCGGGTGTGACCTTCGGCGTCGTACAGCGGCGGCTGGTCGGCGGCGGCGAGCAGCACCGACAGTGCGGCCTGGTTGTGCGCCATGCGCTCGAGGATGAGCTTGCCGTTGATCGCATTGCGTTCGCTCGCCTGGCGCGCGAGGCCAATGACTTCATCCCAGCGCCCGAGGACGCGCGGCAGGTCGGCGAGCAGCTCGCGGAGGGTGGTGTCGGAGGTGACGCGCCCAAGCCGGCCGAGCAGCAGGGCGCGATCATCGGACAGGCGTTGCAGCCGGCGATAGCGTTCGTTCTTGTCCTGCGTCAGCGCGAGCAGGGCGTCGGTGTCGCCGGCGGTGAGCAGCGCTTCCTCGCGCTCGAGCAACGCGACGAACTCGCCGAGCTGGATGGCCTCGGCCTCGATCAGCAGGGCGAGCCGTTGCTGATCTGCGGGTGTGGGCGCAGCCGGCGGGCGGTTCATGGCGGGTCGTGGGTCGTGGGGCGTGCGTCAGCGCTGGCCGGCCAGCATCTCGCGGACGCTGCTGATCAGGCCGTCGGCGATGCGGCCGGCGTCGATCTTGAATTCGCCGTTGGCGATCGCCTGCTTGATCTCCGCGACGCGCTGCGTGTCGACGACCGGCGCTTGCGCGATCGCGGTCTCGGCCTTCTGCAGGCTGGAGGACAGCGAGGACAGCTCGACCTTTTCGCTGCCGCTCGCGACCGTGGACGCCGGATTCGCCGGGCTGCGTGGGCGGGCCTCGGCCGTGGCGCTGGGGGCAACCGGTTTGCCCGTGCTTTCGATTTTCATGGCGCAGCTCCCAAACAAAGTGACTCTGACGTTCTTTTCGGCGGGCCCCGCAAAAACTTTAGCGATTAAATCATGAAATTTTTCACGCTGAAGGCGGGATGCCGTTTGCGGGTCAGAAGCTCACCTCCACCGTGCCGCCCGCCTGGGCGACGCCGGTGACCACCTGGCCGTTGGCCAGACGCACGCGCACGCTCTCACCCGGCGCGGCATTGTTCATCGCCCGGCCTTCGCTGGACACCCGAAAACCCGGCCCCGCGCTGACGACCGGCACCGTCTGGCCCTGGCGCACCGCGTGCGGCACACGCAGCATGTCGCCGCGCAAGGGCGTGCCGGCGGCCACCGCGAAGCGGGTGTGGTGACCCATGGCCTGGGTGCTGTCGGTCAGGATGTTGTCCGCCAGGGCGGTGAGATCGCCGCGGCGCTGGCCGAGATCGGCAGGGCCGACGATCTGCCCCGCGCGCAAGGGCCGCGCCGCCACCAGGTAATCGGCAAGCACCGACACCTGCGCCTGCACATAGGCGGTCCACGTTACCGGCGAATCGCAGCGCACGCCGACGCTGATGCGTCCCCAGGCACGGGTGGCGGCAGGCAGGAAGGGCTCGAGTGCGGCGCAGGCCGGCAACTGGTTGTTGGGGTCGAGCGGACTGACCTGGATCGTCACCTCGCCCGGCAGGCCGGCGGACTGGGCTTGCAGGAAGTCCCGCACCCGCGCCTCCACGACATCCGGCGCTTGCTGGGCGTGCGCGGGTGCTGCGGGCAGTCCTGCGCCGCCGGTAAGCAGTAAGGCGAGGAGGGCGCCAATAACGGGCGTGCGGGCGGCCGGACGTGCTTGCGTCGATGTGCGGTGCTGGAGGGCGTGGCGATGCATGCGTCGGATTGCACCACGAGGCCGCGGCCTGAGGCAACCGCGGCGCCGCGAAAGTGATGTCGGGGAAGAGGTGTCTGGGATGGCGCGCGCCGGTGCGAGAGCCGGGCGACACCCTGCGACTGGCGTCGCGGCGCCCGACAGCCGGCTGACTTCGGCCGCGGGCGGGCCGTCCGGCAATCCTTGCCGCCTGCTGCCGGCGAAATTGGCCGGTGTTTCCGCCGCTTATCGGCTCAAGAGGCGTGCGCCGTGCCGCCTAAGATGGCTGGCATGGAAACTGCGACCGGATCATGCCGATCGCCCGGCCCCAGGAGCACCGCGATGAACACCCTGTTCGACAGGCAGATCCAGTTCCACCAGACCGCCCTCAACCTGCAGGCACACCGGCAGCAGCTGATCGCGTCGAACATCGCCAACGCCGACACCCCGAACTACAAGGCCCAGGACGTGGATTTTCGTGCCGCGCTGCAGGGCGCGCTCAACGCCGCGCAGGGCGGCGGCGTCGCGCTCGCCACCACGAAGCCGGGTCACATCGCCGGCGGCAGCGCGCCCACGCTCGAAGGCCTCACCGGCTACCGTGCCGAGCTGCAGTCCGCGGTCGATGGCAACACGGTGAACATGGACATCGAACGCGCCGCATTCGCCGAGAACGCGCTGCACTACGAGGCCAGCGTCACCTTCATCAACGGCATGCTGCGTTCGATGAACACTGCGATCACCGGCCAGTAAGGAGAGTCCTCATGAGCATGCTCAACGTCTTCCAGATCGCCGGCTCCGCGCTCAACGCGCAGTCCCTGCGGCTCAACACCACCGCCTCCAACCTCGCCAACGCTGACAGCGTCACGTCCGAGGACGGCCAGCCCTACCGCGCCAAGCAGGTCGTGTTTTCCGCGCAACCGGTCGCCGGCCCCGCCGCGGTCGGCGTGAAGGTGACCGATGTGGTCGAGAGCGCCGCGCCGCTGCGCCTCGTGTACGAGCCCAACAACCCGGCCGCCAACGCCGACGGCTACGTCGAGATGCCCAATGTCAACGTGGTCGAGGAGATGGTGAACATGATCTCCGCCTCGCGCGCGTACCAGAACAACGCCGAGGTGATGAACACGGCACGGACCTTGCTTCAGCGTACCTTGCAGATCGGCCAGTAACGCTTCCAGGCAGGCCGTCAGGTGAACAGCGCCGCGAGCAGGAGAAAGGAATGAGCACCGTATCGACCACCCAGAGCACCGCCGCGAGCGTGCTTGCCAACATCAACACCCGCGAGAAGAAGGCGGACGCGACCGCCTCCGAGGACATGAACGCGCGCTTCCTGAAGCTGCTCACCACCCAGCTCAAGAACCAGGACCCGCTCAATCCGATGGAGAACGCCGAGGTCACCTCGCAACTGGCGCAGATGAGCACCGTCGATGGCATCGAGCGACTCAACAAGATGTTCCAGTCTTTCGTGGACAACCAGAGCGCGAGCGACTCGATGCAGGCCGCTGCGCTGGTGGGCCGCGGCGTGCTGGTCGAAGGCAAGAAGCTGTCGCTCACCGAATCCGGCGCGATCGGCGGCTTCGAGCTCGATGCGCCGGCCGACAAGGTGGTGCTGTCGATCAAGGATGCGTCCGGCCTCGAGGTCAAGCAGATTCAGCTCGACGATGTCGAGGCGGGCAGCCAGAACTTCATCTGGGACGGCACCGCCAATGACGGCGCCCAGGCCGCCCAGGGCGTCTACACGATCGAGATGAGCGCCACCATGGAAGGCGAGAAGGTGACCGGCCGCACCCTCGAGTTCGGCCCCGTCACCAGCGTGATCCGCGGCGCCGCCGGTACCGACTTCCAGGTCGGCTCGCTCGGCATCTTCAAGTACAACGACATCAAGCAGATCCTCTGATCCGGAGCCCCGATCATGTCTTTCCAGCAAGGTTTGAGTGGCCTGAACGTTTCTTCCAAGGCCCTGGACATCATTTCGAACAACGTCGCCAACACCAACACCGTGGGCTTCAAGAGCGGCGGGGCGGTGTTCGCCGACGTCTATGCGGCTTCGCTCACGGGTTCGGTGTCGGGCAAGCAGGTGGGCGCGGGCAGCACGCTCGGTGGCGTGCGCCAGACCTTCACCCAGGGCAACCTGACCACGACCAACAACCCGCTCGACCTGGCGATCAACGGCGACGGCTTCTTCATCGTCGGGCGCACGGATGGGCCGAACGTCTATACGCGCAACGGCCAGTTCGAACTCGACAAGGATGGTTTTATCATCACGCCGACCGGTGAGAAGCTGATGGGTTTCCAGAGCCCTGCGAGTTCCGGCCAGTTGCCCAGTCCGGTGGGCGGGCTCAAGGAACTCCAGATTCCGATCATTGGCTCGCTGCCGCAAACCACGGACTTGATCACGATTGGTGGAAACCTGGATGCGAACTCGCTCAGCCCGAAGGAGGCCTACCCGTCGGTTTTCGAGGGGGATGCGGATGGACGCTTCCCGCTCGATGGCGATAACTGGCGCGATGCCCGGACGTATAACTTCTCGACTTCGATCGAAGTATTCGACAGTCTGGGCAAGTCCCATGAGCTGACCTTTTACTTCGAGAAACTTAAGGCGGTCGCGGATAATCCTGCAACGCCCGGTGTCGATGAGACTGTGAGCAATACTTGGCGCGTCCATACGAGTGTCGATGGCGACAGGCCTCTCGCGGACACTGCAACCGACAAATACATCTGGACGCTTGAATTCGATGCCAAGGGGCTGCTTGTCGACACGGCAGGGCCCAGCGCAGTCACACCCTTCAAAATTCCCATTCCATACACCCCGGATGCGTCGCAGATGTCCTTCAGTGTCGACTTCGCGAGCATGCGCCAGATCGGCGGCCCCTACCTGATCACCGAGCTCACCCAAAACGGATACACCGGTGGCGAGCTTGCGGGTGTCTCGGTTGGCCGCGATGGCATCATCACCGGGCGCTACACCAACGGCGAGACGGTGGCCCTGGCCCAGCTCGGCATCCAGACCTTCCGCAACCCGAATGCGCTGAACTCGATCGGCAACAATTACTGGGAGGCGACGCTTGATTCCGGCCTCACCGCCCCGACCAAGCCGGGCGAGGGCGTAGCGGGCGTGATCTCCTCCGGCATGGTCGAAGACGCCAACGTCGAGCTCACCCAGGAGCTGGTGCAGATGATCATCCAGCAGCGCAATTACCAGGCCAACGCGCAATCCATCAAGGCGCAGGACCAGATCCTGCAGACCCTGGTGAACCTGCGCTGACCCTGAACCCCACGTAACGCAAGAGGCCAGCGATGGACCGCCTGATCTACACCGCGATGACCGGCGCCAAGGGCACCATGGACCAGCAGGCGGCGGTCGCGCACAACCTCGCCAACGCCACCTCCACCGGCTTTCGCGCCGAACTCCACAAGCTGCGCGCGGTGGAGGTGCAGACCGACGCAATGCGCACACGCTCATTCACGGTCGATGCCAGCGTTGCGAACAACTTCGACCAGGGCGCGCTGCAGCGCACCGGCCGCGCCTATGACGTGGCGCTGCAGGGCAAGGGCTGGCTGGCGGTGCAGATGCCCGACGGCAGCGAGGCCTATACCCGCAACGGCAGCCTCGACGTCAGCGCCAACGGCATCCTGCAGACGCACGACGGCAAGCCGGTGCTGGGCGACGGCGGGCCGGTCACGATCCCGCCCGACAACGAAATCACGATCGGCGCCGACGGCTCGATTTCCGCCTCCCAGCCCGACCAGCCCGGCGTGGTCAACGTGGTCGCCCAGCTCAAGCTTGTGAATCCGCCCGAGGCCGACCTGGTGCGTGGCGACGACGGCCTATTCCGGGTGCGAGGCGGGGCGCCGGCGCAGGCCGACCCCAATGTGCGCGTGGCCGGCGGCTATCTCGAAGGCAGCAACGTCAACGTCGTCGATCAGATGGTGCAGATGATCTCGCTCGCGCGCCAGTTCGAGATGCAGACGCGCATGCTCTCCACCGCCGAGCAGAACGACCGCGCCGCGGCGCAGGTGCTCGGCCGCGTCGGCTGATGCGTCTGGCCGGCGGATTAGCACGGTTTTTGCGTTGCTTATCGCAGCATGGTCGGTGACGGCACGGGCCTAAACTGATCCCATCGAAAAAGCGGCAAAGCGGCAGCCAACGAACGAGATCCGGCGGCAATTCATCGCCCAGACCGGCAATCTCGACCGGCAACAGCTGCCGCACCGGCAACGCACGGCAAAGGACTTCATCATGATCCGCTCACTGTGGACCGCCCGCACCGGGCTGGACGCCCAGCAAACCCATCTGGACGTGATCTCCAACAACCTGGCCAACGTCTCCACCAACGGCTTCAAGCGCCAGCGCGCGATCTTCGAGGATCTGCTGTACCAGACCATCCGCCAGCCCGGCGCGCAGTCCACCCAGCAGACGCAGATCTCCAGCGGCCTGCAGATCGGCACCGGCGTCAAGCCGGTGGCCACCGAGCGCATCTTCACCCAGGGCACGCTGCAGCAGACCGGCGGCTCGCTCGACGTGGCGGTGCAGGGCAATGGTTTCTTCCAGATCTCGATGCCCGACGGCACCACTGCATACACCCGCGACGGTGCCTTCCAGCTCGACAGCCAGGGTAACGTGGTCACCGCCAGCGGCTACACGCTCGCCGACAACATCAACATTCCCGCCGACGCGCTGTCGGTGACCATCGGCAAGGACGGCACGGTGAGCGTGCTGCAGGCGGGCGGCGTCGCGCCGGTCGAGATCGGCGCGGTGCAGCTCGCCACCTTCGTCAATCCGGGTGGGCTGCAGGCGGCGGGCGAGAACCTGTTCTACGAAACCGCCTCCAGCGGCGTCGCCACGCCGACCCAGCCCGGCACCAATGGCTCGGGCGTGCTCAACCAGGGCTATGTCGAGGTCTCGAACGTCAACGTCGCCGAAGAGCTGGTGAGCATGATCGTCACCCAGCGCGCCTACGAGCTCAACTCGCGCGCCATCTCCACCTCCGACCAGATGCTCGGTCGGCTGACCCAGCTTTGAGGCTTGCCGCAATGAAGTTCTCCGCCGCGCTCGCGCTTGCCGCCCTGGCCCTGCTGTCCGGGTGCGCGTCGATCTATCCCACGACGCCGACCGCGGTGCACCAGCCGATGACCGCGCGCCCCGAATCGCGCGCGCAGGCGCTGCCCGCCACCGGCTCGATCTACCAGGCCGCCTATGCGCGCCCCCTGTTCGAGGACCGGCGCGCGCGCAATGTGGGCGACACCATCACCATCAACCTCGTCGAGCGCAACACCGCGCAGAAGAGCGCCAACGCCAACGCCACCCGCAACGGCAACATGACGGCCAGCATCGGGCCGATCACGCGCTTGCCGCTGAGTGGGCTCAGCGGCCTTGCGGCGGAGGCGGATTCGGAGTCCGACTTCGCCGGCAAGGGCGCCGCGGCGGCCAACAACGCCTTCAACGGCACGATCACCGTCACCGTCATCGACGTCTATCCCAACGGCAACCTGCTGGTGTCGGGCGAGAAGATGGTGGCGATCAACCAGGGCAACGAGTTCATCCGCTTCTCGGGCGTGATCAACCCCAACAACGTCACCGCCGCCAACACCGTGCAATCGACTCAGGTGGCCGACGCGCGCATCGAATACCGTGGCAGCGGCTTCATCGACGAATCCAACACCATGGGCTGGCTGCAGCGCTTCTTCGTCGCCATCATGCCGTTCTGAGGAGCCGCACCATGTCGTACTTCGTCTCCTTGCTGTTACGTGCCGCGGTGGCCTTCATCGCGGCAAGCATCTTCTACACCGGCGCCGCGCAGGCCGCGCCCGAGCGCATCAAGGACCTCGCCTCGGTCGCCGGTGTGCGCGACAACCAGCTCGTCGGCTACGGCCTGGTCGTCGGCCTCGACGGCTCGGGCGACCAGACCACGCAGACGCCCTTCACCGTGCAGAGCATCATCAACATGCTCGGCAACATGGGCGTGACCCTGCCGCCCGGCACCAACCTGCAGTTGAAGAACGTCGCCGCAGTGATGGTCACGGCGACCTTGCCGCCGTTCGCGCGCCCCGGGCAGCAGGTGGATGTCACCGTGTCCTCGATCGGCAACGCCAAGAGCCTGCGCGGTGGCACGCTGGTGATGACGCCGCTCAAGGGCGCCGACGGCCAGGTGTATGCGATCGCCCAGGGCAACATGGCGGTGGGCGGCGCCGGCGCGCAGGGCGGCGGCGCCTCGCAGGTCATCAACCACCTGTCGGCCGGACGCATTCCGGGCGGCGCCACGGTCGAGCGCGCTGTGCCGACGATGCTGGGCGAGGGCGGCACCGTCACCTTCGAACTCAACGACAGCGACTTCGGCACCGCGCGCCGCGTGGTCGATGCGATCAACCTCGCCTACCCGGGCGCCGCGCGTGCGCTCGACGGGCGCAGCATCCAGGTGCGCGCGCCGGACGACTCCAGCGCCCGCGTCGCCTTCCTCGGCCACCTCGAAAACCTCGAAGTCACGCCGATGCAGCAGGCGGCCAAGGTCATCGTCAACTCGCGCACCGGCTCGGTGGTGATGAACCAGCGCGTCACGCTGCAGAACGTCGCGGTGGCGCACGGCAACCTCACCGTCACCGTCAACACCGAGGCCCAGGTCAGCCAGCCGGCGCCGCTTTCCGGCGGCCAGACGGTGGTGACCCAGACCGGCCAGGTCGACATTGCCCAGGACGGCGGCGCGCTCTTCAACGTGCGCGGCGGCACCAATCTTGCTGATGTGGTCAAGGCGCTCAATGCGCTCGGCGCCAAGCCGATGGACCTCGTCAGCATCCTGCAGGCGATGAAGGCCGCCGGTGCGCTGCGTGCCGACCTGGAGATCATCTGAGGACTCCGCGATGAATGCCGGCTTCCAGCTCAATGCCTTCGACCCCAACTCGCTCGGCGACCTCAAGCGCCTCGCCCGCAGCGAAGGCCAGCAGGACGTCGCCCTGCGCGCGGCCGCCAAGCAGTTCGAGGCGCTGTTCCTGCAGATGGTGATGAAGTCCATGCGCGACGCCACGCCGGCCAGCAGCCTCATGGACAGCGAACAGACCAAGATGTACCAGAGCCTGCTCGACCAGCAGATGGCGCTGAACATGTCGCAGGCGAGGGGCACCGGCTTGTCCGAGGTCATCTTCCGCCAGCTCGGGGGCAAGGATGCGCCTGCGGCGGCGGTGGACGGTCAGGCGGGCGCGGGTGCCGCAGGCAACGCGGGCATCGGCGGGGCCGGCAACAGCGGTTTCGATCTCGCCAACGTCGTCCGTCGACCGGCAATTCCTGCCGTGCGCGCGCGCGAACTGGAAGCTTCTGCCGTCGCCGCCCTTGCCGGTTTGCCGGATACGGCGCGCGTGCCGGGCATGGGTGCGGGCGTCGGCACCGGCAGTTTCTCCGCGGCATCGATCTACGAGAAGGCGGCGCTCGAGGCCCGGCTCAACGAGGCGGTGCGCAGCGCGCGCGACGCCAGCGGCGCGGTGTCGCAGCCGGCCCGCGATTTCGTCGCCGAGGTGTGGCCGCACGCGGTCGAGGCCAGCCGCAAGACCGGTATCCCGCCTCAGTTCATGGTCGCCCAGGCCGCGCTCGAGACCGGCTGGGGCCAGAAGCAGTTGCGCAACCCGGACGGCAGCCCGAGCCACAACCTCTTCAACATCAAGGCCGGCAGCGCCTGGAAGGGCGACACCGTGGCACGCGAGGTCACCGAATACGCCAACGGCCAGGCCTACACCGAGCCCGCGCGCTTTCGCGCCTATGGCTCGTACGCCGAGTCCTTCCGCGACTACGCCAGCCTGATGACGCGCAGCCCGCGCTACGCCGACGTGCTCGGCCAGACCGACCCGGCCGGTTTTGCGCGCAGCCTGCAGGACGCCGGCTACGCCACCGACCCGATGTACGCCGACAAGCTCACCCGCATCATCGGCGGCAACACCCTGCGCAACGCGCTCGCGCTGGCGGGCTGATTCGCACGCGAATGCTGCGCGGACGGCTTGGCATGGATCCTGCATCGTAGCGCCTGAGAACAGCGCACCAGGGAAACAACATGTCGTCCTTGCTCAACATCGGACTGACCGGCCTCAACGCCTCGCAGGCCTACCTCAACACCACCAGCCACAACATCGCCAACGCGGCGACGCCGGGCTATCACCGCCAGAGCGTCACCCAGCAGGCGCGCGACCCGCAGTTCCTCGGCGGCGCCTTCTTCGGCACCGGCACGCAGATCACCGGCGTCAAGCGCGCCTACAGCGAGCTGCTCGAGACCCAGGTGCTGAACGCGGACAACCGGCGCGCGGAATACGCGGCGTACAACCGCTTCATCTCGCAGGTCGACAACGTGCTGGCGGATTCCGACACCGGCCTCACTCCCGCGCTCAACGAATTCTTCGGCGCGCTGCAGAGCGTCTCGTCCAACCCGACCAACGTCGCCGCCCGCCAGGCGCTGATCTCGACCGGCGAGACCCTGGTCGCCCGCTTCCGGACGCTCGACGCGCGCATCGGCGAGATCAGCCAGGGCGTGGACACCGACATCTCGTCCACGATGGCGAGCATCAACAGCTACGCCGCTGCCATCGCCGAGCTCAACCAGCGCATCGCGGTGTCGCAGGCGAGCGGTCTCGGCTCGGCCGCGAGCGACCTGCTCGACCAGCGCGACCAGGCGATCGCCGAGCTCAACACCCTGGTCAAGGTCAATGCGGTGCCGCAGCGCGATGGTTCGCTGTCGATCTTCATCGGCTCCGGCCAGGCGCTGGTGCTCGGCGCCAACGCCAAGCAACTGTCGATGGGCGACACGGTGGACGAGAAGGGTCGGCCGATGGTGCTGATCAGCGGCCCCAACGGCACGCAGACGCCGCTGGCCGAGCGCGTCATCATCGGCGGCGAACTTGGCGGCCTGCTCGCGGTGAGGCGGGACGGCATGGAGCCGGCGCAGCGCAGCCTGGGGCTGATTGCGGCCACGATCGCGACGGCGTTCAATGCGCAGCACAAGCTGGGGATCGATCTGGATGGGGAGCTGGGGCAAGCATTCTTCCGGCTGGGCGAGGCGAGGGTGGAGCCATCGACCAGCGGCGTCGATGTGCAGATTGACCCGGCTGGGCTCGCGGCGTTGACCGGAAGCGATTTCGAACTCCGCAACGATGGCGGCACCTACAGCCTGATCGACATCGCGACCGGCGAGACTCGCACCCTGACGGTCGTCGGAGGGCAGGCCAGCGATGCCGGGCTCGAATTCAGCGGTCTTGCGGGGCTCGGTGACGGGCAGCGCGTCTTCGTGTATCCGACGCGCTACGCTGCCGCGGGTATCGCCATGGCGATCAATGACCCGCGCGATGTTGCTGCGGCTGCGCCGGTGCTGGCCAACGTGCCGGCTTCCAACACCGGTTCGCTGCAGGCGCAGTCGCTCGTGTTCACTGGCGTGGATGGCAGTGCGGCGGGCAATCCGCTCGCGTTTCCGGACCTGAGCTACAAGTTTGATGCGGCAACGAATCAGCTCGTCCTGGCGCCTGCCGTTGCCGGTTGGACTGCGAGTCTGGTTTATAACCCCGTCACGGACGCCACCGGCAAGGTCTTCGAAATCGCCGGACCTGACGGGGTCAAGTTCGAGCTCAAGCTTTCCGGCACGCCTGCCGCTAACGATGTCATCACGCTCGCCGACAACGCCGAAGGCATCGCCGACAACCGCAACGCCGCCTTGCTCGGCGCGCTGCAGACCGACAAGCTGATGTTTGGCGCCGGCACCGACAACAGGCCCACGGCGACGCTCAACAACGCCTATGCTCAACTGGTGGCCAAGGTCGGCAGCAAGGCGCGCGAGGTACAAGCCGGCGAGCGCACGCAGGGCTCGCTGCTGGCGCAGGCCACGGCGGCGCGCGACTCGGTGTCGGGCGTCAATCTGGACGAGGAGGCGGCCAACCTGGTCCGTTTCCAGCAGACCTACCAGGCCGCGGGGCGGGTGATGTCCGTGGCACAGCGCCTGTTCGACGAAATGCTTGCGATCGGCCGCTGAGGGAGAACGCATCATGCGTGTATCGACCAACATGATTTACGACCAGGGCGTACGCGCCCTGCAGACCCAGTCGGCGGCGCTGCTCTACACCGGGCAGCAGATCGCCACCGGGCGCAAGATCCTCACCCCGGCCGACGATCCGGTGGCCTCGGCGCGTGCGCTCGACGTCACCCAGTCGCGCAGCGTCAACAAGCAGTTCATCACTAACCAGGGCTACGCCGAAGACGCGCTCAAGCTGGTCGAGGGCCAGCTCGATGGCGCAGGCGAGATCATCCAGTACGCGCGTGAACGGGTGCTCGCGGCGGGCAATCCGGCGCTGTCCGACGTCGACCGCAAATCCATCGCGACCGATCTGAAGGCGCAGTTCGACGCGATGCTCGCGATCGCCAACACGCGCGATGCCAATGGCGATTATCTGTTTGCGGGCTACAAGTC
>QXGG01204640.1_pt1 | contig 13537 bp, 10 predicted proteins | sample 1982491 | NCBI WGS metagenome assembly QXGG01 (sample SAMN09924614, study PRJNA488089) | Wastewater metagenome, whole genome shotgun sequencing project. | isolation source: South African research farm wastewater | place: South Africa: Irene, Agricultural Research Council, Animal Production... | reverse complement strand
TTATAGCATTGCTCGTTAATGTATTAAATTTAATCTATCATAATAATATATTGTTTTAAGCTGAAATGAATAACTATATCTTTCAGATGAATAAATGAAACAGAAACCCTTCAAAATTTGTTTTAGTCTAGTGCTGGACAAACATTGAAGGGTTTTTAGTTGTTGAAGCCTTGAGATAAGATTACTTTAGCACCATTAAATTAGAAGAATAAACTCTATAATGACCAAGATAGCATTAATTACAGGAATTACTGGGCAAGACGGATCGTTCTTGGCCGAACTCTTGATAGATAAAGGGTACGAAGTACACGGTATAATCCGTCGATCTTCATCCTTTAATACGGCTCGAATTGAGCATCTCTACCTCGATGAATGGGTGCGTGATATGAAGCAAAGTCGCCTCATTAACTTGCATTATGGCGATTTGACCGATAGCAGTTCGCTCATCCGAATCATTCAACAAGTACAACCCCACGAGATTTACAACCTGGCTGCACAAAGTCATGTTAAGGTTTCGTTTGATGTACCGGAATATACTGCTGATACAGATGCCGTAGGTACGCTTCGACTTCTGGAGGCTGTACGTATCCTTGGACTCGAAAAACAAACTCGTATCTATCAAGCTTCAACTTCTGAGTTGTATGGTAAAGTACAAGAGGTACCTCAGAGTGAGACCACACCATTTTATCCTCGCTCTCCCTATGGAGTAGCAAAACAATATGGTTTTTGGATTACTAAAAACTATCGGGAGAGTTATGGGATGTTTGCAGTCAATGGCATCCTCTTTAATCACGAGAGTGAGCGTAGAGGAGAAACCTTTGTTACTCGAAAGATTACGTTGGCAGCAGCACGTATTGCTGGTGGCCACCAAGACAAACTATATTTGGGCAATCTTGATGCTTTGCGTGATTGGGGCTATGCCAAAGACTATGTAGAGTGCATGTGGCTAATGCTACAGCACGATACCCCCGAAGACTTTGTTATTGCGACGGGTGAGATGCACAGTGTACGCGATTTCGCTAGCTTGGCATTTGCTCGTGCAGGTATCAATCTCGACTGGAGTGGAGCAGGAATTACCGAAAAAGGAATATGTAGAGAAACAGGGAAAGTACTTATTGAGGTAGATCCGAAGTTCTTTAGACCTGCTGAAGTAGAACAACTCTTAGGTAACCCTACTAAAGCTAAAGAAGTGCTTGGTTGGAATCCACGTGCTACGAGTTTTGAAAGGCTTGTCGAAATTATGGTCGATCACGACTTGGAATGGGTAAAACGTCATTATGAAAATGGGAAACGCTATGATGGATAAAAATGCTAAAATATATATTGCGGGTCACCGTGGCTTAGTGGGGTCTGCAATTTGGAGGAATCTTGAGGGCAAAGGCTACGCCAACTTAGTGGGGCGTAGTCATGATCAGCTTAATCTGCTCGATGGTGCAGCAGTTAAAGGTTTTTTTGACGAAGAGTGGCCGGAGTATGTTGTGCTTGCTGCTGCTCATGTGGGTGGAATAAAAGCCAATAATACCTATCGTGCCGATTTTATCTACCGAAACTTAGGGATACAGCAAAACGTAATCCTTGAGAGCTTCCGTCATAACGTCAAAAAACTCCTATTCTTGGGTAGTACCTGCATTTATCCACGAGATGCCGCTCAACCCATTTCTGAGGATGCTTTGCTTACTGGAGCCTTGGAATACACTAACGAGCCTTATGCTATTGCTAAAATTGCAGGGCTTAAGATGTGTGAAAGCTTCAATCTGCAATACGGTACTAATTATATTGCGGTGATGCCAACCAACCTCTATGGTCCTGGCGACAACTTCGATCTCGAAACTAGCCATGTCTTGCCTGCGATGTTGCGCAAGATGCATTTAGCAAAGGCTTTGAACGAAGATAATTGGGCAGTAATCCGTAAGGATCTTGACCGTCGCCCTGTGCATGGCGTGACTGGGCTGAGTGGAGAAAATGAAATTCGTTTTATGTTAGGCAAGCAAGGTATATCTGCCGACCGACTAGAACTTTGGGGCACAGGCAAGCCACTTAGAGAGTTTTTGTGGAGCGAAGATATGGCAGATGCTTCTGTCTTTATTCTTGAGAATATAGATTTTAGTCATACACATAAAGCAGGTGCTACTGAAATCCGAAACTGTCATATAAATATAGGTACAGGAAAAGAGATCAGTATTGGGGATTTAGCCCGATTACTAGCCAAGCATCTAGACTATCAAGGGAAATTAGAGTTTAATTCTGACAAGCCCGATGGCACAATGCGAAAGCTTACCGATGTCTCTAAGCTCAAAGCATTGGGTTGGAGGTATAATATAGAGCTTGAAGAGGGGATAGGCCGACTTTATGAATGGTATAAAGACCATTAATGTAGGTTGAGTCAGCCATGTGAACAAACTTTTACAAAGTTGTTATTTATTATACCCTGAAAATAAGTACCTTTGCAAGATTATTTAAGATTGAAGTGATTAAATTGATATAAATTATGGTGAGCTATAAAACCAGCTTAATGAAGAAAAAACATTTTTTGGGCAGTTTAGCCCTAGGACTCCTGTTCGTCTTATCGAGCTGTGGTTCGGTTAAGAAGACAGTCTATTTCCAAGACATAGATCAAGGGATAGTGCAAGATGTAAATATGAAGTATGAGGTGAGAATTCACCAAGACGATATGCTCTCTATTGTTGTGAATAGTACTAACCCCGAGTTGGCTGTACCCTTTAATGCTCCTGTAGTATCGTATCAGGTTGGAGGTAACCCGTATGGGCAAGCAACAGTTTTGGGTTTCCTAGTTGATGGTAATGGTTTTATTGACTACCCCATTTTTGGGAAAATCCGTGTTGAGGGCATGACTCGCAATGAACTTACAGATTACATTAAAGAGCGAATTATTGACGGAGGATATATCAATGACCCGATAGTGAATGTTAAGTTTTTGAACTTTAAGGTGTCTGTTATTGGGGAAGTTGGACGACCAGGAACTTTTGATATTACAGGCGATAGAATAACTCTGCTCGAAGCCTTGAGTATGGCTGGTGACCTAACTATTTATGGTAAGCGTGACCGCGTGGCCGTGATTCGTGAAGAAGATGGGGTACGTATGATGGAATATCTTGATTTACGTTCATCGAATGTTTTTGAATCGCCTTATTACTACCTAAAGCAAAATGATATTATTTATGTAGAGCCTAATAAGCGTAAATCTCAACAAAGTGAAATTAACCAGAATAATTCTGTTGGTACTTGGATTTCAATAGCTTCGTTGTTGACCTCAATGGCGGTATTAATTTGGAAATAATTAGAATAGGTAATAAGGACATTAAATAGAAAATGGAACAAAAAACAAAACTAGATCAGTCGTTAAACAAGAAAGAAGATCAAGAAATTGATTTAATGGCACTAGCTAGAATGCTGCTTAGAAATTGGAAATGGTATATTATATCTGTGCCTATTTGCTTGGCTCTCGGTATTTTATATCTACAAAGTACACCTAAGCAATACGAACGTAAAGCATCGGTTTTAATTAAAGATGAAAAAGGAAGTTCTCCTACCATGGGAGGCTTGGCAGAGCTTAGTGATTTGGCTAGCTTCGGGCTTAAAAGTTCGGTTGACAATGAGCTATTAATATTTCAGTCGAATTCTTTAATATCCGAAGTGGTGAATCGACTCAAGCTGAATATGATTTTCAAGGTGAGCCAAGGGCTTCGTAAAAAAGACCTTTACGGGCAAACCCCATTAATTATTGACTTTCTTGAAGGAAGTCGCAATCAACCTATCCAGATGCAAGCTAAGATTAGCGATAACGGAGTGGATTTTAGTAAGGTTGTAACCTGGAGTGAAGGCGAAAAGGTGAAACTTGATAATTTCAATGTGGCCTTTAACGATACTGTAGATAGTCCGCTAGGCTTATTGGTAGTACGCCGCTCGGGTATAGGAGAGGAGTTCTTAGACGACAAAATCTATATTGAGCGTGCGGGTCTTAAAGGAACTGCAATAGGTTATGAGAAAAAACTACAAATATCTCTAGCGAATAAAACCGCAACAATAATTGATATATCACTGCGTGACGAGGTGCCACAGCGTGCTGAAGATGTTATAAATACACTTATTGATGTTTATAATGAAGATGCAATCAATGATAAAAACATAATGGCACTCAACACAGACGAATTTATCAATGAGCGATTAATCATTATAGAGAAAGAACTTGGTGGGGTAGATTCGCAGATTGAGAGTTTTAAACGTTCTGAACGTTTGACTGATATTAGTTCGGATGCTGCAATGTTTATTACCGAAACTACAGGTCTTAAAAAAGAAGAACTAGCTATCATGAATCAGCTAAGCTTGGCTGAATTCATCAAAAGCTATCTGCAAGATCCTAGTAACAGAGGAAAGCTAATTCCTGCTAATACGGGTATTAGTGATAATAATACGGAGAGCCAAATTCAAGAGTATAACAAGCAACTTCTGCAACGTGATCGTTTATTATCTAACAGTAGTGATAAGAACCCTGTGGTACGTGACCTAAACAAATCACTTTTTGCCATGGAGCAAAACATCAATCGCTCGGTTGATAATGTGATTGCTGGGCTCGACTTGCAACTCGAAAATATCCGTGCTCGTGACAAACAGACCAATAAACGAATTGAAGCTGTACCAAGTCAAGAAAAATATGTTTTGACTGTAGGACGTCAGCAAAAGATTAAGGAGGCTCTATACCTATTCTTGCTTAATAAGCGTGAAGAGAATGCCTTAGGGCAAGCAATTACACAGAGTAATGCTCGTATTATAGACTCTGCTCGTGGAGGAGATGCTCCTGTTGCACCTCGTGCAATGATGATCATGGCTGGATGCTTATTTTTAGGTGTTTTGGTGCCGACGGGACTTCTTTTACTTATCAGCTTCTTTGATAATAAAGTGCGTAGCCGTATGGATCTTGAAGACCTGAATATTCCTTTCTTGGGAGATATTCCAGCTAGTAGCCATAAGCTTAAAGACCCAGATAGTGACATTGTAGTTAAAGAGAACTCTAGAGACCAAGTGTCGGAATCGTTTCGAATTATCCGAACTAATTTGGCTTTTATGGAGCAACAGCATAAGCAGCAGGTTATCACTCTAACATCTCTAACACCCGATTCGGGTAAGTCATTTGTAGTAATCAATTTGGCTTTGGTTTTAGCGATTAGCAAAAAGCGAGTAGTTGTGATTGACTTGGATATTCGTAAGCGTCAGCTTAGTGAACGTTTGGGTATTGATCAATCTACAGGAGTTAGCCATTATCTTTCTGGTCAGGAGACTGATGTTAAGAAACTGATTATACCTTCTCCAGAAAATGAAAACTTATTCTATATAAGTGCAGGTATTACACCTCCTAACCCTGCTGAGCTTCTGATGAGTCATCGTCTTGATGAGCTTACTGCTGAGCTTCGCAAGGAGTTCGATTATATACTATTCGATAATGTGCCTTTTATGATTGTTGCCGACTCGGCCATTACCAACCGTGTGGTGGATATGACGATCTATGTAATGCGTGCAGGTATGGTGGATAAGCGCGATTTAGCTATGGTTGAGAAGATATACACTAGTGGGAAATTCAGAAACCTATGCCTAATTCTTAATGGAGTCAAGGTTAATAAGCAAAGTATCTCTGGTAACTATGGTTACGGTTATGGATACGGCTATGGTTACGGCTATGGAGGTGGTTATACAGATTAAAAGATGAAGTTGTTTTCAGGACTATTTAAAGAGAAGTTATTGAGTTCAGGTCTGCTTAATGAGGCTGTTGATATTCATTGCCATGTTTTGCCAGGAGTTGATGATGGTGTTAGAGCTTTGAATTCTGCTCTAGAGGCACTTGAGGTTTATAAAAAGCTTGGCTTTAGTCAATTGGTTTGTACGCCTCACATCATGTCTGATTACCCCTTAAATGAGCCCAATTATCTCGGAGTAGAGTTTGCTCAGCTTGAGGTTAGTGCTAAGGCTATAGGAATAAAGCTTCAGCTAGCTGCCGAATATATGCTCGACTCTGATTTCTTAAATCATCTGGAGGCAGGTCCACTTTTGACTTACGATGGTAAGCATGTATTGATTGAAAACTCTTATTTATCGGCTTCACCCGAAATGGCGAATCAGATCTACCGATTAAAACTCGCTGGTTATTCTCCTATTTTAGCACATCCAGAGCGTTATACCTTCATTGATGAAAAGGGTTATGAAAAGCTCTCTAATGAAGGAATGTTGTTCCAGCTTAATCTGCTTTCTCTTATTGGAGTTTACGGTAGCCAGGCTCAAAAGAAGGCTGAGTATCTCCTGAGCAAAGGTTACTACAATTTTGTAGGTACAGATACACATCGTGCTAAATGGCTTCGACGTGGTGTTGAAATGTTTGAGGTGAAAAAGGTCGTACTAAAACAACTAGCTCCTTTGTGGGATAATAACCGAAGACTCGTCAATGGTCAGTTTACCAGTAAAATATAAATAACTTTAGGCTTTCTAATTAAATATTGTAGAGCGAATCTCATTAGAGGTTCGCTCTTTTATTTTGTCCAATTTAGTTTGAGTAATAAGTGTCTTGTTTATAAATAAGAATCACTAGGCTCAGTATGTTTACTGATGTACAGATATTTAGTTGTATACATGTCGTTATAAATTCCTGTTGATTTTCATTGATTAGTTGATTTGATACCCTTTGCTTATTATAAGCCGTTCTGAATACGTGTTACAGTACTTAATTAATAGAATTGACAAAAGATTGAAATATATAAGTAGATATAGTTTGATTAACAAACATTATTGACTCTTTCTTATCCTTTAATTTTAATTAGCGTGAACTTGTATATAAGTTTGTGGCAAGATAGCAAAACCAACACGACATAGGTTATGATGAATGACATACTCACTAAATACAACACATTTAATTTATTTACAGGTTTATTCAAGGAGAGAATTGTAGATACTGGCATTCTATTAAAACATGGCTATTATAATTTTGTAGGCACTGATACGCATCGTTCTAAATGGTTGCAGCGCTGTACCGCTCGACTAGAGTTAAGAAGATCGATGACATCTGCACTCATTCCCTTATTGAAAAACAATAAGACTTTAATTACAGGTGAATGGATGAGCTTCTAAAGCTTGAGATTATTTCGATTTGATTACCTAAAGTCTATTCTTGACAAGTCTTTGTTTGAGAACTATGCTTCTATAGTATAAGTTTGTGGCCGTTTAACGATTGATTTATAATCGTTAAAATTGTTACTTTTACTCAATTCTTTTGGGTGAGAGGGACATATCCTTTTTTATACACTCACTATGGCAGCAGATAGATTATCATTTAAAGATCGATTTGATTTACATCTTTTGAATAAACAGAAGAAAAAGCTCATTAGGGAACATCATCTAGATTACTTGGTATGGGAATGCACTTTGCGTTCTAACTTGATGTGCAATAACTGTAATGTTACTTGTGATCAGGACGAACATGCGCATACTGATATGCCACTAAGCAACTTTTTTAATTTGATTGATTCCCTGCCTCAAGAGTTTATTCATCGGTCTGATGGTGGCAGTATGCAAGTTATGATTACTGGTGGTGAACCTTTGATACGTACTGATCTTGAAGAGTGTGGTCGAGAACTCTCTAGAAGACGTATAGGATGGGGTTTAGCTACTAATGCACTTGGAATGACAAGAACTCGTTTGGAAAACTTTATACGATCTGGTATGACTTTTATTAAGATCGAAGTTAATACCCCACTACTTACTCAAAATAGTATTAAGGCTGAAGAGGATTCGTATGAGAATGTCTTGAGTACGTTATCTTATGTAAGTAAAGAGTTAGGTCTTGAATCTGAAGCGACTACTTATATCTCTGCAGAGAATGTGGATCATCTTTCCGAAATTAAGGATATACTTATAGCTCAGGGTGTAAAGAAATGGCGTTTATTTAGCAAATTAGATGTCCTGGGTATGAATTGCGATAGATCCCTTTTATTGAACAAGAAACAGGTAGAAGAGATCCTAGATTTCGTGAATGAAGTTAGAGCTGAGAATAAGGTTAATGTAGTCTTTGCTTGCGATAATCTAATGGGTGGTTATGAGAAGAAGGTTCATAAGGATTTCTTTTTTTGTAAAGCTGGCGTAAGTATGGCTACATTATTTGTTGACGGAGTAATTGGTGTTTGTTTGCTAAACCGTGATGAAAATTGTCTATTAGGAAATATTTATAAAGATGATTTCTATGAAGTTTGGAATAATCGCTTCAACAGCTTCTTAAACAAAGAATGGACAGAGTATAGATGCGAATTGCATTGCAGTTTTAACCGTTACTGTAAAGGTAAACATCAGGTTAATCAAAACTCTGATCATGGTTTAGGTACTGATAACATATCTGTAGGCGAAGCATCTGCAGCTTTAAAGTGTGCATTATAACCTACAAGCGTTCGTAGTGATATAATTTAGAAGTTGATTATAATAATAAAATAAGCCTTGGATATGTTTTATATTCAAGGCTTATTTTGTAGCTGTTTATTTGTGTTTTATCAAATACTATATTTAATGAAAGGCTAGGGAGATGCAAATGGTAAAGATCAATCCAAGTGCACCAATGGTAATCCCTACTTTTTGCATGTCTCGTTTAGAAACATGGCCTGTAGAATAAGCTAATGCATTAGGAGGTGTACTCACGGGTAACATCATCGCAAGCGAGGCAAATATGGCCACACCCATCAGAAGTGTGCGTGCTCCCCCTAGAGGAGCTAATTCTGGTCCTAACGATGCTGCTAAGACTGTGAAAATAGGTGCTAATAAGTTTACAGTAGCAGTGTTTGAAATGAAATTGGATAAAGCCCAACAAATTAGCCAGCATGATAAAAAGATTATCCAGGGAGCTATGGAGCTAAAATTAATTGATGTAATCATTTTGTAGGCAAGCCCACTGTCTTGGAAAGAATAACCTAATGCAAATCCTCCTGCAACTAACCAAAGAACACTCCAATCAATCGAAGCAAGATCGTCCTTTACAAAAACACTTAAAAGGCAGAATAAAGAGATTGGAATAAATGCCACGACATTAGGGTCAACACCAAAGAAGCGATCAAAACACCATAAGGCAATAGTTCCACCAATAATGCAGTAAACTGAATATTTAATAATAGGATTGGCTTTAACTTCTAATTTGTCTTCTGGGATTAATTTCATTCTAGGATTAGCGAATGGGAAGAACTTGACAATAACAAACCACGAAACTATTATTAGAATAATAGCGATTGGACCGAACATCATAGCCCATTCTCCAAAGCTAATATCCATATTTAATCCTGTAGGATCATTTAGGTATTTCAGTATGATTGCATTGGGTGGTGTACCGATAGGTGTTCCCATTCCTCCGAGGTTAGCTGAAACTGAAACGCCCAAGATAAGAGCTGTTTGTCCTTTGTCGGAGCTATCCATTTCTTTTAATATAGGAGAAATAAGAGTTAACATCATAATAGCTGTGGCTGTATTACTGACAAACATTGAGCAAACACCCGTCACTAGCATAATTCCAAAGAGATAGTAATGAGATTTCGTACCTATTATCTTGATCACCATATTGGCAATTCGTCGGTCGATGTGAAACTTAGAGGCTACTGCTGCAAGTACAAATCCACCCAAGAACAGGAATATTACTGGATCTGCAAAAGACGCTATGAGTTGACGCGAAGATAGCAATTGATCAGATGGAACATCGTGAAATAGCTTAAGTCCATTATCGGATACCGTGAAAAGCAATATAGTTGTTAATGACACGGAGGTAATCCATGGAGGAATAATCTCTGTGACCCACATGATAACTGCGAATAAGAAAACGAGTAATACGCGTTGTTGTACCAAAGTCAAACCCAACATAGTGTAGGATTCAGACGGTACAAGCCATAAAAATAGTAGAAATCCAATCACTAATACAGGCATGAATACTTGTTTGATCGGTGATTTGGTCAATTTATCAGACATGGGCCAAAAGTTTTTTAATTTGATGTTTGTGCTATATGTGTAGTAGTTGTGTTATTATAAAATGTGGATGACTTTCAGACTATATTATTTTGAGCAAGAGCGACAACAATACGGGCACCCCGTGCTAGTTGGGTAAATCTTTTGGGCAGCAGGTAAAGCCTCTTCACAAGAATTAAATGTTCCGAGTAATATGCTGTCGCTTTCGTCTTCGGGAATGCTTGCACAAGCGTATCGGTGAAGTAAGTGCATGCCATTGAGTTCTTTGATTTTACTAATATAGTAGGGTATCATAATATAATTTTTTAATCTAAACTAGCTTTTTTTTATTGTATAATGTTGTTGGTTATTGTCTATTAAATAATGACGATCGAGAGCAAGGTAGTAATCTTTTTTAAGAATAAAAGCTCAATAAATGTAAATTTATCAAATATTTTGAATTGCTAATTGTAAATAATTCGAAAATATTAAGTGTTCGTTCATTTATAATTAGTCAATCTCTCAATCTTTTAGATTATTAAAACTGAATAATTGGTGGTATTCTTATATATTCCTTATTTTAATGTATAATTTTACATTTTCAAGGACAAATGCCTAAACAAGTACTTATGTACAATGAATTTGGGCTAAGTGCTAATTTAAATATTCTCATAATGATTATAAAATACTTCACAGATAACGATTTGTATAAATTCTCTGTAATGTATGCCATCCAAAGACTGTATCCATGGTCGTATGTGAAATACGAATTTATTAACAGAGGTAATAATGTGTTTCCTGCTGGCTTTGCTCAACGGCTTACCGAAGAGTTGACTCAGATGGAAAAACTTAAAATGACCAAGAAAGAGAAAGCTTTCATGGAGAAAAAGTGTTACTTCTTTGATCCTGTTTTTATGGATTTCCTTGAAGGTTATCGGTATGATTCAGGTGAAGTTTTTGTATCGCAAAATGAACAGGGAGAACTTTCGGTTGTTGTCGAAGGATATTGGTATAGAACTGTATTATGGGAAGTACCATTAATGGCTATCATCTCTGAATTGTATTTCAAAATGGCTAATGCTTCTCCTTCTGATGTTGAGAGTAGAGCCGTAAAAAAGGCCAAAATGCTCGCCGAAATTCAGGCTGACTATTCTGAATTTGGTACACGACGTCGGTTCTCTTTCGATGTGCAAGATCGTGTCGTAGGATGCTTGAAAGAACACTCTAAACAATTCTTTAAAGGAACAAGTAATATTTACCTAGCTATGAAGCACGATACTACACCCATTGGTACAATGCCCCACGAATGGTTTATGTATCATGGAGCACTTTATGGTTATCGTGCTGCTAATATTAAGGCTCTTGAAGCTTGGGTAGAGGTTTTTGGAGGTAGCTTAGGAATTACTCTTACAGATACTTATACTACAGATTCCTTTTTTGAGTCTTTCAGTTTAAAGCAAGCTAAATTATTTGATGGTTTAAGGTGTGATAGTGGAGATCCAATCGAGTTTATTGATAAGACATTAGCGTTCTATAAGCAGAATAGAATAGAGGCGGAATCAAAAACTATTGTGTTTAGCGATTCGCTTAATTTGGACGTAGTAAAACGCATCAAAAAGTATGTAAACAATCGACTTCACGACACCTATGGTATTGGAACATTCTTTAGTAATGATGTTGGTGTAAAGCCATTAAATATGGTTGTAAAGCTTACTAGTGTTAAAAGCTCGCCTAAAACTGAATTTCATCAAGCTGTTAAACTTTCGGATGTCCTGGGTAAGAATACGGGAAATCTTAAAGAAATAGAAATCTGCAAGATGACTCTAGGTCTTGATTAAGCCTATAAGCCAATTTTATATTTAATCTTTCTGAAAATCAATGCTTGGATAATTCCTCGCATGCCTAGATAAGTAATAAATGCTAGCCAAAGCCCATCATTGGCTAGCATATTATTTGTAAAATAGTAGATCACAAAGAAGCTTATCATAGCTACAAACATAGAGTTCCTCATCTGTTTGGATGCCATCATTCCAATGAATATACCATCCCACAGGAATGCTGAAAAACCTGCTACAGGAATTAATAATACCCAATTAATATAAAGATTAGCCATATCCAGAACTGACTGTTTATCTGTAAGTAGGCCTAAGATACTGTCCGAAAACAAGAAGTATAGTAAGGTGAAGAAGCTAGTAAGCCCGAATCCCCACCCAAAAAGCCGATTAATAAGTTGTTTGAGTGCTTTATTGTTCTGTTCTCCGATAAATCGCCCTGTTAGAGCTTCGGCAGCATAGGCAAAGCCATCCATCATGTAAGAGAACAAAATAAATAACTGCATCATTAAGCTATTTACAGCAAGAGTAATATCTCCAAACTTTGCCGAAGCAGACGTGAAAAACGTACTGACGGTAATCAGGCAGAGTGTGCGAATGAAAATATCGCTGTTGACCTTGAAGAATGGTACAAGTTCTCGGATGTTCTTGATAAATCTAGCACTTATTAATGATCTTAATCTCTTATATTTAACTATCCAACTGACGTTACATAGTAGGAATCCCGACCATTGTGCTAGCGTTGAAGCTAGAGCGACACCTTTTAACTCCCAACGTAAAACAAAGACTAGGAATATACTAAGTAGTATGTTGATAATATTAACTGCTATCGATATGTACATAGGGGTTTTGGCATCCTGCATTCCGATAAACCACCCCATAAAGGCATAAGTTCCTAAGACTGCGGGTGCTGCCCAAACGTATATATAAAAGTAGTCGGATGCTAAACGCATTACTTCAGGGCTACTTTGGATAAAATAGAGAGCTGTTTGGAGGATAAAGTATTGGAGAAATAATATTGCCAAACTCCCAAGAGCAGCAACAAGTAGTGATCTAAGCAAAATATTGACAGCTTCTTGGCTATCTCTAGCTCCATAAGCTTGTGCAGTAAAGCCACTTGTTCCCATTCTTAAAAAAGAAAAACTCCAGTACATCAGATTGAATATCATTACTGCTATAGCAATTGCTCCAATATAGAGTTCTGAACTCAAATGACCTACGATAAACATATCGATCATTCCTAAAAGGGGTACCGTAATGTTAGATATAATGTTGGGTAATGCTAAGCGTAGGATATTTTTGTTCATAACAGTATGTAGCGTTGAGTTTTGGCTACAAAGGTACTCAAAATATATACATTAATGAATTGGAGGCTTGATGCTAACTTCTATAAAAGAAGTAGAGCAGTAATTTTTAAAATTACTGCTCTACTTGAAGTTAGAAAATATCTAATACTTAAACTTTCTAGACGAAAGCTTAAAGTTTATATTAGTATCTGTTTCTTCTTTCTCCGCTGCCACCGCCGCCGAAGTTGTTTCTTTTGAAGTTAGATCTTGCTGGTCTTTCTTCACGAGGTCTAGCCTCAGATACAGAAATAGTTCTGCCATCAAATTCAGCTCCGTTAAGTTCAGCAATTGCCTTAGTTGCACCAGCGTCTTCCATCTCTACAAAACCAAAACCTTTTGATTTGTGAGTGTCGCGATCCATGATAACTCTAGCTGAAGTAACTTCTCCGT
>QXGG01069447.1_pt1 | contig 13579 bp, 9 predicted proteins | sample 1982491 | NCBI WGS metagenome assembly QXGG01 (sample SAMN09924614, study PRJNA488089) | Wastewater metagenome, whole genome shotgun sequencing project. | isolation source: South African research farm wastewater | place: South Africa: Irene, Agricultural Research Council, Animal Production Institute... | reverse complement strand
TACACTATCCGGCAGTTCCAGAAGAAAATATACCTGAACGTTGGGTATGGCTTTGGTTTTATACTAGTGTAAAAGACAATTGTTGGTTTAAGCATGTTCGTTTATGCTATGCTAATGGTACTGTTACTGTTAGTGTAGGGACTGGTTCTGGTTTTGGTTCTGGTTCTCTTATTCTTGATTACTTCTTGAATGGTGTAGAAATGTGTGGAGACACATATTATACTGCAGGTAGCATAAACGAAGGTGTAAAACTTGCAGTACCTTTATGGGGGCATGTTCCTGTTCAAATCACTTACCCAGAAATGCGTAGCGAACTTAAGATTAATGACAATGATTCATTTACAATAGGTTCATTACCCACAGATAAACTTACAAATAAAAAATGGATTTATATTGACCGCAATAATTTGCCAAAGTCAATTGAACTCTTTAAGCCTAAGTCTGGTGGTTATCAGGCTGATAATTTTGATGGCACAGGTACGTTTAATATTGGCCTTGAGAAAGTAAGAGAATCTGTTTTATGGTTCGCAAGTAAGAAGTTTAATGATCAGGGTAAAGAGATACTTGCACCGCATTATATTCCTCCTGTTGCATATTCCAATGAGGAATATAATGATGGTAATTTGACTGCAGTATCAGAGCCTCCTACAGTGCAGCTTGTATGGAAACCTGTTATTATTAACTTACCAACTGCTGGCATGGCAGCATTTAGTAATAATAACACAACGAACACGTCACATAAGTTCTATACTGTGGATTCAATGACTTTGAATCCTACTGTAACTATAGGTGAACTTGATCTTGACACACTAAAAGTTCCAGTTACGTTGACATTGGGTGGTGTTGACTATGAAATGAAATATGACGGTATTACACATGAAACTACTGCTGTGTCTGGTGATACAACTGTGTTTGATAAAGTAGAGGAATTTTTATCTTGTGTAGGCTGTAGTGGTAAAGAGCATACTGCAGAGGTAAACTTATACCTTAACCTTTTTTTCAATGATATGAAATGTACATTTGACTATGTACCAGACACAAATTATACATTGGATAAGTCTGACGCAGATACAGCTACTATATCTAAAGATGGCGTACAGCTGATATACAATAAAATACAGCAGTTAGTAGTAACTCCAAAGAGTACTTATAGTATTACACCTATAAGTAAGGGACGGCACATAAATGCATTTGGATCCAATGGTACTAGTTTTACTGCTATGCTTAGGTCTGTGTTTGATGGTACTATCTCTGATAATGTGGTAACTTTCATACACAATGGTTTTGAATACAGTTTCAATTTAGATGACATTAGTAAAACTGAGACTGGTATACGTGTACTTAGTACAGATATACGTAAGCCAAGTAAGACAGACAATATTGGTTATATTAAAACAGATGGACAGTATCAGTTACTGAGGCAGCAGTGGAATACTACTGTAGAAGTAGAGAACTATTGGTGGATAGATAGCAAGCATATTCTTGAGCTGAGTACAAGTAAGTTTACACTTAAGCGTAACACAGAAGAACTTGATGACTGGAATGGTAATATTTTTGTGCCTATCTTTAGTATTGATCGTGCCATTGTACTCGACACTACTGTCAGTAGATTCTTTGTACCTAGTGTATACAATACAAACCGCGAAAGTATGTTTGTAACATTACGCTCTATAGAGGGTAATATTCAGGTACAGACTTATGATGTAAAGAATAAGTTCAGAGTTGTAGATGACTTTATGTTACGGCCAGTAGTACACGCTTTAGGGGAAAAATTGAATGATGTGACTTTTACTGGAAACATTGCTTATTTGAATACCTATGATGTGCTTACTGCAGATAACGTAATATCTTCTGCAGAATGGTCAAGTACAATAGTTGATAACTATCTTATTTTAGGTTGTCATGTAAATAACAATTTTAATCAGTGGGCTATTGTGTATAACCTTGACACACATACTATAAAGTCAGTTATACATGGTTATGGTTTTGTTGGTTTGCATGGGGATCTTACAGGAGGTATGATTCCTAATGACTACATGGATGAACGGCGTGGTTTCAATGATGCTGTGCGTCCTTTGTCAGATTTGAATCCTATTAAAACTAAAGACCTTAACAATATAGACGCTGCTTATGAAGTTGGTGATATAAGTCGTATAAATGAGATAAAGGCTATAGTAGTAGGTACAAGTAAACATCAGTGGTATATACGTAAGAAGTTGTATGGTGTTGTATCACACATGCTTTATGTAGGTAATGGTAACTTTAGTAAACAGTTACTACCTATAACAAATAATTACAGTGCTGTATATAAGAGTCCATCTTTTGCAACTTCTATTTTCGGTGACTGTATGGTACAGGGCACTGCTTTTTCGACATTGTTCCATTTTGATGGGCTTGCTAAAGGATTGTGGCGTACACTTATGTCAGGTGCAGGAAGTCCGAGTCTGTTCTATATTGCACCACGCTTTTCTTCATTAGTTTATTTACAGCAGACTTTTGGACAGTACGCTTATGTACATTATAACAGCTCTGAAAGTTTACCTGAGCAGGAATTTGGCAGCACTGATATGACTCCAGAGGTCGAAGGCACTGGACCAGCGGGACAACCTGTAAAAAAGAATAACAAGAGCACTGACCCTGTACTTTCTTCAACGTATAAGTTTGATAAGCAGAAGTTTAGTCAGAGTACGTCAACACGTCTTGACTATCAGGCATCAGGTATTCTTGCTATTTTGTTGTCAAGCTTTTCAGCTGCACTTCAGATCTTTGATCAGAAGATAGCACTTAATGATGAGCAGAGGCAGACTGCTACGTCAGATGTAGGTAAAAAGTTCGTTGATAATGTTCTTGCTAATACTGGTGACGTTCTTGCAGCAGGCCTTGTAACTCAGTCGAGATCTAATGCAGGTGTTATATCTACTGTTACAGGTCTTAAGTCATTGGACATGTTCTACTCTACATCTGATAAGCAGCGTGTATGGGCAGGTCCTGGCTTTGTTGAGCATCAGTTGGTTGCAGATTGCGTCGCACAGTCAGCTACAGACATACAGGTAGAAGGTAAGGTACAAACATTATTTTTTTGTATTAGAGCATTGACAACATTGCAGAGAAAAATTACTTTAGCGGCTACTGAAATTGCAGCAAAGGGGTTCCGTGATGCGGCTGATGCTGCGAAAATTGGAATGGCTTGTGGTACTACGTTTGGACCACCTGTAGCAACTGTTTTATATGCTGCTGCTAAAACCCTTGAGCTTTCAATACATGTTCAAAAGGTTGCTGCAGAACAGATGGAAAAATTACTTGATGCTATTTGTGCAAATGGAATTACAAGTAGTGTTGATGGCGCCATCACAAAGCATGCTTTAAGTGTAGAGGGTACACATAGATATGGCGAAAAGAATGAATCTTTCATGTGGCCTTGTTGGGGCATACAGCCTGGTCAGCTTAAATATACAGATGAGTGGGTTGAAAGTGGTATTCGTTCTACACCATGGCAGTTGAACCTTATAGCACGTGCAACGTACACGTCTAGTATGTACAACACGTTTAATATTATTGATAGCGTTAATGTACCAAAGTATTCTAGTAACAAGGTTTCTAGACATGCTATGTATAGCAAAACAGGATATGGTGGTAGATATGACAAGTCATATATGAACAAAGACAATGAAGGGGGTGACAACTTTAGAGGTTATTTCCACGAAGGGCTTGTACCATTTTATCAGGCATCTGCGTTTGGTAATTCTGAATTAAGAGACTTGCCAGATGATATGGCTAAGATTGAAGGTGTAAGTAGCTTCTTGCCAAAAGATCCATTTAAGAATGAGAATATAGGTATGTCAGATCCTGTGTTCACAACTTCACTTATTCAAGACTACATAATTGATAAGTCTTGGGATCTTGCAATGTGTTGTACTATGGGGTCTACACAGTGGGTAGCTGTAAAAGATACAAAGGTAATAAACTGTCCACCAAGTAATATGTACGTAAATGGTATATTCTGTGGTATTGCTTGTCCATATACTGCTGTAGAAGTTAAGCGTGGAGTTAAGAAAGCTTATCTTAGGCCATGGGCTGTTACACCAAATACACTTGCATATAACTGTACTGGCTACAACACTATACATGACAATAAGATGTATCATTCATTTGATGGATTGTCATATAGAATTGTTGACATTATTGGTGATCCTGGTATGAATAAGAACAGACAAACGTATCTGTATGCCTTCCAGGTAAATGATAGGTTTAAGCGTTCTAATAAGGCACCAGCTAATGAATTACAGGGTAACTTTGAAGCTGAGGCAATACAGGCGCTTAATACTATTGACAATGTTTGGACACGTATGACTGTTGCAGCTAAGGAAAAAGGTCTTGAAGGTGGTACGATTGGTGAAGATAAAGATTTGATACGTTGGGCAATACCTCTATTTACTGAGCATGTGTCTACATTACCAGCTGCTGTTAAAACACTTACAGCTATGCCATTAGGCGTAGTTGAGGGTGTTACGTCTCTTTGTGTAGAACTTGCAAATAATCAGTCAGCCTATAAAGCACCTTTATCAGTTGATTTCACAATCGGTAAGCAGGTGTATAGGGCTACTGAGGAATATATCTGCTCTGTACAGACACAAGACGCTGTTGATATTGTAACTGACCTTGTACCTTCTTTAGGACTTAAGTTCATTGGTTCTACACCAACAGAAGCATTCTTCTATAGTAAGTCTACACGTTGCTATTATTCATTTAGTGGTAATTCAATTACTAAGATGGATATGATGGAGCGTTTTAGAGACATACAGAAAGGATATTGGGACTTTGTTAACCAGGAAGTTGTAATGCCTTGTCTTATGACTTTTAAGCGATTGAATGCTGAAGTTGAAGATAAGGATTCTGAGACAGACAATGTTATTGTACCTGTACTCAGTAGAGGAAGAGTATCAGGAGAATTACCTCCACCTATAACAACTATCTTTAATGATAGGTCTTGGTATAAGTGTGTGTCATTACCTTCTGGACTTGCATATCAGGGACCTAATAGAGTTATCATTAACCGTAGTGTACTTACAGAGTATATGATAGATTCTATTAAGCAGAACTTTGGTAAATGGAAAAAGCTTAACAGAGAAAAGTATTCACTTAAACGTGAGTATCCTGAGGAGTACAGTACTGTTGACAAACAAATACAGGGTGTTGACGGTTGGACGCACAATCCATTTGTACTTGTTACAAGTGCACTTGGTAGCTCTGAGGATAGCGACTGTTTATTCGAGTGGAATATTACTTTCTGCTGGCCTATTGAGATGGATTTACTTTATAGTTCTGACAATTATGCAGTTGTAAATATTACTGCTGAAACAATGACGCCTGGTGGAAAAGTTAAATCAAGGCCTACACATGTGTTCTTGACTAAGGAATTATTTACGCGTAATGGTAACTATGGTTACTTTTCGTTCAGGTTCCAGAGTAAGAATGGTGCGGGTAACAGAGAACGCTTACATATCTGGTCAGATCAGTACATTGCTATTTCAAGTATTAACTGTGAGTCAAAGATAGTTACATCACGAAGAACAGAGCAGTTGACACAACAGATAGATGTACAGAAGCTTAAGGAGCTGTAGAAATAAGGCACATTTACAGTGTGCCTTTTACAGATTAAAATTATTAAATAAAGAGGTAGTTATATGGATCTTAGTAATATTTCAGATGAAGAACTTAAGGCAGAAATAGCTCGTAGAGAACAGTCTCAGGATGCAGGTCCTACTGGTATTCATGAACCTAGTAAGTTTATGAGTATGTTGTTTAATGGTGCAAATAAGATGGGGCAGATTGATCCACAGACTAAGCAGTTCAAATCTTATGGAAAAGGTGACCGTATTCAAAAGGAGCTTAGTAAGCTACCTCCTGAAGCACAGGCCTATGTTGAACAGCGTCTTGTAGAAGCTATGAAGAATGCAAAGGCTCATGGAAGAGAACTTAACAAGTATGATCTTAGAGCTATTGAAGACGGTACAAGAGCTAAGTTCAGAGGTATCCCTCGCTTTGATATTTCGGCAGGTGGTACACTTGACAGTACAATGGCAAAAATCATGAACAATACAGACTTTGGTGATATGGAATCAAAGGATCAAAAGCCTGCAACACCTGCTAAAATAGAGCCAGAACCCGCTTCAAAGGCACAGAAGCCTGCTGGTAATCAGGTAGGTAATAGTAACTTAGCTGTTGCTAATGCAAAGGTAGGTGACTGGATCAAACGTAAAGATGGTTCTATTCATGTGCTTACTCAGCCGGATATTGACTGGGCTAAGAAGAAAATACCCTCAAAAGTAGGAATAACTCCTACATCTGTGCCTATAAAGGAAACAAAGTCTACTATACCTAATTATACGCCAGAAGAAAAGCAGAAGCTTACACAGCTGACTGGTGGCAGGTTTACTGGTGATGTTCAGGGAATGATTGCACAAGGTGAAAAATGGAAGAAGCGTGACAACGCTAAGGCCAATGCCAAAGCTGTTAAAAAGAATAACCCGGCAATTGATGAACTTACAAAGGTAAACAACAGGCTTTATGAATTAGGCTTAGCTAATGAGTATGACACTCCTGAGTATAAGGAGCTTGAAGAACGTAGGAAGACACTTGAACGTGTAGCTAGACCAGGCATGGCTGCTGTAAATGTAGCTAAGAAAATGTAGCTAAGAAATAAGGAGTTACAAATGTCATTAGAGGCGGAAGATAAGTATAAACAGGCTAAAGCTGACTATGTTGGAGCACGTAAGAGCAAGTATGCCGCATGGGACGCCTATGTTAATGCTAAGAATGCTTCTCCATATAATGGTGAAACTGTAAAGCAGGCTAAAGATAATTATTATGCTGCCAGTGATGCTTTCAAACAGTCCAAGGCTGAGTTAGTTGGTGCAAAGGCAGCCCTTAAGAAAAGTAAGCAGAACCCTGAGTCAACTGATACAAAGAGTACTGAGTCAACTGATACAAAGAGTACTGAGTCAACTGATACAAAGAGTACTGAGTCAACTGATACAAAGAGTACTGAGTCAACTGATACACAGAACTCTGATACACAGAACTCTGGTACACAGAATACTGAATCATCTGGTGCAGCTAAGATTGGTTTATCTGATTCATTTTACCGTGATGTAGGTGCAGCAATTAAGGGACACCCTACTGGTAACACGTTAGATGCTGCTGCTGCCACTGCTGCTGCTCAGTCAAAGAACCTACAGAATGATGCAGCTAGGCGTGAAATGGAAGGCCAGCGTGCACAGCAAGTTGCAAATCGTAATGTATATGGTGAAGCCGGCAAAATTGCGTCAATGCAGAATGATGCACAGAGTAGGCAGAATGTTCAGAATACTTCTTTTGCTGCAGGTAATGCTGCAGCATTGAAACGTGCAAATAATGCCCCTGATGTGCAGGCACAGATAGCTAGACAGGACCAGCAACAGAATGTTGCAAATGAACGTCGTGAACAGGCTGATACACAGACGCAGGCAGCTACAGAGATGGAAGGTAATAAGAAGCAGTTTCAAATTAAGTCAAGAGATCATGATAATGATATGAATGACTCTAGTAGGCTATCTCTTGGAGAAGGAGGGGGTACTAGTGAAACTCAGCAGACACAGGATCAGCAGACACAGGATCAGCAGACACAGGATCAGCAGACACAGTCTGAACCTGAGCCTGAGCCTGAACAGACACAGGAACCTATATCCGGAAATCCTCAGCATGTTATAAATGGACTACTTGGGTCTTCAAAAGGACAGGATCTGCGTAGTGGTGAAGGTGGAGATGATAAGGCACTATATGATTGGGCAATACAGCAGGGTGTAACACCACTTCAGCCTGGTAAACAGAAAAGCCAGAATCCTAATGACTGGGAGCAGGAATTTATTGAAGCCAATGGTGCAAAAGGACAAGAAGTTATTCAGAAGCTTAGAGAGGGTAGAGCTATGCCGGGCAATGATGCGAGTACAAACTTTGATGCAAGCAATTATGACCAGATGAATAAGTCTATGCAGGTACCATCTGATGCACGTGTAAAGAATGTTAGAAGTCTTGCGGATTGTCTTTCTGACATACGCATGAAGCATATCAAAGAGGACTTCGATAATTATGGCAGATGCTCATCAAAAGATTTCGATTGGCTTTTACATCGAATAGGTAAGCTGAGGCACAATAATCGTGAGTATGACCCATTTAACGAGGCAGATTGGGAAGATGACACTGATTCATCTGTACTCAATGCTTACGCGGACCATATTCGTAATTACGTTTATACATATAAGCCAGAAGCTGTAGAAGTAGATTCACGTATTGATCCTGAGCAAGAACACATTGGCCCGATGGCACAGGATATTGAACAGGTAAATCCTGCATGTGTCAAAGAAACAGCTGACGGTGTGAAGACAGTAGATTCAGCTAGGCTTGCTATGATGAATGCAGGTGCTATCGGTGAGTTGGCAAGACAGCTTAATGAATTGAATATGAAGTTTCAGGCTTTAGGACTATAGGAGGCATATATGAATCCAAAGCTCATTTTAAGTGCGATTAGTTTTTTACAGTCACCAGCTGGTAGACGTCTTGCATCAAAGATAGCTAGTAGTGGAAACAATAATCTTTCAAGAAGTATTCTTGAGCGTATTGCTGGTAAAAATGTAACAGTTACAAATGATGATGTGCTTGGTTTCTCTGAGCTTGCAGCTGAGTTCAAAGGTCCAACTAATGCTGATGTGCAGGCTGACATTAGATCAGATGCCTTTGATAAAGCACAGCTTGCTAAGGATCTTTACAGAGGTCCTGTAGGCAGTTTATCTATTGATACACCTGGAAAGATGGCATTAAAGGCTGCTGTGACAGGAGCGTCTAATGGGGTACGTGCTACTGGTAACATTGCAGAAAATAATGGCAACAGGCTTGCTGCAGCTTTGTTAGCTAGACATGAAGGTTCTGATAGACAGGACGCGCTGTATGGACAGAGTGCACGTGACAAAGCTTCTGGTGCACTTGCGCAGGAAAGAATGCGTAAAGGTACTAATATTAAGCATGGTACAGATGCAATAGCTAATACTATTGATGCAGCACTTAGTGCATATAATGCACAAGATCTTATGGCAAAGCAGCTTGCTTATACAGGTACAGGTGGACGTGTGCCTTCTGCATTGTATGATTTGATGGGAAGACAGACTTCACACCTTAACTAAGGAGAGATACTATGGCTAGTGAAAAAGCAAAAGTAGGTAGTTTTACTGATCCTGAATACACAGTAGTAGATGAGTCTACTGAAGGATATGGCCAGTCTAAATTAGACACTGCTAAGACAGAAATTTCTGATGACACTGATAGAACTTCTGGAAAGTCACGAGGTCTCTACGAAGAGCAACTTGCAACACCTAAAAGTAAGCTTGATCAGAATACAAATAAGAACATTGCAGCTGGGCAGAGTCAGTACGGAATGTACAACAGACGTAACTATGCTACTACATTAAGACTTGCACGTGAAGCTGACCGATACAACAATAAACCTATTGATCACATGTTTTCTGTAGGTACAAATAGAACAGGTGGTATCAAAGATCTTGGTACAGGTTATGACAGGCCGAAGATACAGACAATGGAAACACGTGCAATGGATCAGGCTTTGCAGCTTGACACAAGTCAGAAAGAGCTTGCACAGGCACTTCAAGCTGCTGTTAATGCTAAGGACCTTGACGCATTCAGGCAGGTATATGCTCAGCTTTATGGTATTCAGCTTACAGAAATGCAGGCTAGACAGGCTATGACACAGTACCTTAGGCAGAATGAAATTAATCAGCGTATGTTTAAAGACAGGGCTGTATTTGAAAATGAATTCCCACTTAAGCTTAAAGGTAGAGGTCTTGCAGTTCTTTATGACCTTGCAAAGGGTGGTAATAACGTTTGGGCAACATTTGCTGCTGCTGTCCTTTATGGTGAAGTACCACCTCAACTGTCATCTATCAATGAGCAGGAATGGGTGAAGAGTTATCTTGTAAGTAAGCTTGGACCAAATTATAAAAATACAGCTAGTGCATACGATATAGAGTCGACACGTCGTGAAGCACAGACAAACTTTGCAGCTATGTCACAGTACCATGATCAGGTCGACCTTTATCAGACATCTTCACAGGATGCTTTCTGGAATAGACGCAATCAGAAGAAACAAGGTAAAGCTGCAGCAGCACAGACAAGAGCTAATCTTGGAGGTAAATAATGTTACAAGTTGATATTTGTCCATTTGCAAGTGATGCACTTGAAGATGCGATGAGGCTTGCTCAGACGAAGTCTCTTAACAGTTATACCTTCTCAGACTGCTTGAACTTTCTTAACTACGTATGGTCAGACATTTACTCACAGATATGTATGATTGATGCTGGGTATTACAGTAAAACTGTACAGCTTAAAGATACACTTACAAAGTTACCACGTTTTGTTAAGAACAGTATAAGAGTATACTCTGCTCAAAGACCAATGGGGTGTGACAGAGTGTTATTTAGACAGTCAGGTGATACTGATTTTACAGCTTCAGAAACATATCACATTTCAGGTATTGATTTGTATTGTCCTGATGCAAAACGTAGAACTGTATGGCTTGAGTACTGTCCACAGCCAGCACAGATATTCTTTACACACCACAATCGTGACCCAAAAATTTATCCTGATGGACACGATACTGAACGTAAGAACCTGTTTAATCTTTGGCAGTTGATTGGAGAGAATAATCTTAATGTAGCAGACCCGAAGGTTACACAGGCAGAAATAGCTGCTTCAAAGAGCTGGGTACTACGACATCGTAATACTGCTGCAAGTATTCCTGACAATAATATCACTGACTACATTATACGCAGACCTGACCAAGATGGTACTTGGGAACTTAAGTATATTACTTGTGACTACCCATACATATTCTGTTCTTATCAGCATAATGTAACTGGTGAATGGCACTCTGGATTCTTTGATAAGAACTTAGAGTGGACTGACTATAACCCTTTTGAATGGACCGGCAAAAATGACAACGTAGAGTATATCTGCTGCAGATACAACGACAAGACAGGTATGGGCGTAGTTGTGAGAGACTGGAATGATATTGAGACATATCTTCTTAATACAGAACATCTTCCTGAATTGGCGGGAAGTGTCATTTTCGTTGAAAATTATTTTGAGTATAGAGCTTCTGATGACACAGTGCTTAAAATGACACAAGGTTACTGGTTCAATAGGTATGCTACAGATTACAACTATGAAAAAGTACTTGATGTCTCAGTATTGCCTTTGGATCCAGATCTTGGAGATGTTGTAAGACTTAATGGTATACTTAAGAGATATACTGGTGGTGATTGGGTAGATGTAGACAATGTTAAGAATGTAGCTCAGGAAGAAACAAAGCCAACAGTGAAAGAGTTAGGTTGGACTCCTGATACAAAGCTTGTATATCCTGCTCCAGAAGTCTATCGCTATTTGGTAGCAAGACTTGCAGAAAAATTCTCGGCACTTAATGAATCTAATATAATGGGTGTACAGTCAGAACTGGCTGATGCACGTTTCGCATTCCAGGCATTCTTGAAGAAGGATAAGTCAGCTTGGGAACGTATCAGGAACGTAAACCCTGCTACAAGGAGTGATTGGCTATGACAGATGCTAGTATGCCTAATGATAAAGATCAGGCAATTCGGGAGGCAATTAGTGAGGAGATGGCTGCTATAAACACCTATGATTGTTTAATGGAACTTGATCCTGACAATGCCGATATCTATGAAGAGATTAAGAATGACGAACTAGACCACGCTAAGAAATTGCTTGCTTTGCAAGAACAAGTCGATCCAGATAAGCATGAGTCTAGTGAGCATATTGGAAGATTTGCAGAACTTATGAGAGGGGCTGGTGAATGAAAATAGCAGGAATAAGTAGCACAGAAAACATTAAACCAGATAAACCTAAAGATAGTAAAGAGTCTCATATTGATAAAGAGTCTCTTAAAGCTATGCTTATACAGGCCATTGCAAACAGGCAACCTATTACAGAATCAAAGCCTGCTGAACAAACACATAATATTAGTGTTAATAAAGATCTGTATAACCCATTGCTTAAAACCACTCCTATTGAAAACAAATGTAGTAGGTGTGGTGCTAATGTTTCTGCTGGTCAACGATACTGTGCCTTGTGTGCAAAGAAGCTGGCAAGGAGTGCGTATGGCTTATGAAAATAAAGAAATTGATCACGAGAAACGTAAGACAGGTACTGGTAGTTATTCTCCTTATAACTGGATCTATCACTACTTGCTTGATAACTTTGAGCCTAAGCAGCACATGCCGTTAAATGTACTCAAGAAAGAGTATAAAGCATACTGCTTAAAGTGTGGTATACCTGTAGATAACAAACAAATGTCTTGTGACATTCAGAAAGCCATTTGCAATTTTAATTCAAATAATGGAAGCCATGGAGACACTGCGCATAATCTCGGCAATATGCAAAGTAACTCTGTTGACAATATACGTATGGCGATACAAGACTTAAAGTGGTAGGGGAAAATTGTATATTTACAATATGCAGTTTTAATTTTATTATAATAGATATAGGAGTTTAATATGCCAGGAACAGAAGAATTGATGGCTAGACTTCAACAGTTAGAGGACGGTTACTACGGAGACAAGGAAGCTGCACGACAGCAGAAGTTCTTTGATACGTATGGAAGTCGCTTTTCAAACAATCGTGGTTTAGGTCTTGCTATTCTTAATGAGCTTGATGCACGTGGTATTGATACTTCTGCTGCAGATGAAGCTGTGACACAGATCATCGATCAGCTTAGAACAGAGTGTAATGAAATCATTGAAGCTCTTAAAGAAGTACAGACACAGGCAATTGAACAGGCACAGAAGGTCGAAGATATTGGTAATGTAGTATCTGAAGCAGTTGCAGCAAACCCAAATGCAGATGACCCAAATGCACTTCCACCAGAGGCAATGCCTCCAGCAGAAGTTAGTGACACGGGTATTGAAGGCATGGGTGCAGAAGGTGAATTTAACCCTGACGAAGTGCCAACGGGTGATACAGATAATGCAATGCCAACGGAAGAACCACCAGCTGAACCACCAGCTGAACCACCAGCTGAACCACCAGCTGAACCACCAGCTGAACCACCAGCTGAACCACCAGCTGAAAATAAGCCTGCACCTACAGACGTACCTTCAGATGCAAGAATTAAAAATATTCGTGGTGCGTTGTCAAGAGTAAAGGCAAAACGTGCAGCTGCAAGTTTTAAACCATCTGTAGGTATTATAAATGCAGCCATGGGAGGAAGATGATGGATATTGATGAAGTTATTAACGAGATCATTTCTGATATAACAGCCGGCGCTGTCGATATCGAGGACTTTGATGCACTGAATGCATACCTTGATAACAAAGGGCTTGAATCAAAAGAAAAGAATGAGATTCTTGAGCTCATTAACGACGTGCTAACAGCTGAAGATGGTCTTGATATAAACCTTGCTGCACAGCAGATGTCAAACGAAGATAGCACTGAAGTTGATGTTACTAAAGTTGACAAAGAT
>QXGG01009568.1_pt1 | contig 13598 bp, 10 predicted proteins | sample 1982491 | NCBI WGS metagenome assembly QXGG01 (sample SAMN09924614, study PRJNA488089) | Wastewater metagenome, whole genome shotgun sequencing project. | isolation source: South African research farm wastewater | place: South Africa: Irene, Agricultural Research Council, Animal Production... | reverse complement strand
GCTGACTGCTGGGAATACCCGGTGCGGGCGCAGATCGGTTCCGGCGCCGCCGAACGCATCCTGGAGAAACTCGAAGATGGACGCACGACTGCTTGAAATCCTCGTCTGCCCGCTGTGCAAGGGGCCGCTCGACTACCTGAAGGACAAGCAGGAACTGGTGTGCAAGGCCGATCGCCTGGCGTATCCGATCCGCGACGGCATCCCGGTGATGCTGGACGAGGAGGCGCGCAGCATGAGCGCCGAAGAAGTCGACGCGCTGCGCAAGTGAGCCGCGCCATGGCCGCCGTGGCGCCCTTCCGCATCGTGATCCCGGCGCGCTACGCCTCCACCCGCCTGCCCGCCAAGCCGCTCGCCGACATCTGCGGCAAGCCGATGATCGTGCGCGTGCTCGAGCGCGTGCAGGGCGCAGGCGCGCTCGAGACCTGGGTGGCGACCGACCACGCCGGGGTGCGTGACGAGGTTGCGGCCGCCGGCGGTGCGGTGGTGATGACGCGCGCCGACCACCCCAGCGGTACCGACCGCCTCGCCGAGGTCGCCGCGCTGCGCGGCTGGGCCGACGACGACATCGTGGTCAACGTCCAGGGCGACGAGCCCCTGATCGATCCGGCCATCGTCGCCGCCGTGGCCGAGGCGCTGGCGCAGGACGCGGAGGCCGCGATCGCGACCGCGGCCCACGCCATCCACGACCCGGCCGACGTTTTCAACCCCAACGTGGTCAAGGTGGTGTGCGATGCCGCCGGGCGCGCGCAGTACTTTTCCCGCGCGCCGATCCCGTGGGCGCGCGACGCCTGGGGCGAGGGCGCGCACACGCTGCCCGAGGGCCTGCCGGTGTTGCGCCACGTCGGTCTCTACGCCTACCGCGTCGGTTTCCTGCGCCGCTACGCCGGCCTCGCGCCATCGCCGCTGGAGCACTGGGAGGCGCTCGAGCAGTTGCGGGCGCTGTGGCACGGTTACCGTATCCGCGTGCTCGAACTCGCTGACGCCCCCGCGGCCGGCGTCGATACGCCGCAGGACCTCGAGCGGGTGCGCGCGCTGTTCACCGCGGGCGGGGTTTGACCACCCGCCGCGCGTCGGTTAAGTTTCGGCTGTTTATTCAATAAGGAAACGGCCATGCTCGATGGCCGTCCATTTACGGGAGGGAGTATGCGACTGATTCTTTTGGGACCGCCGGGCGCCGGCAAGGGTACGCAAGCCAACTTCATCAAGGAGAAGTTCGGCATTCCGCAGATCTCCACCGGCGACATGCTGCGCGCCGCGGTGAAGGCGGGTACCCCGCTGGGCCTCGAGGCCAAGAAGGTCATGGATGCCGGCGGCCTCGTGTCCGACGACATCATCATCGGCCTGGTCAAGGACCGCCTGCAGCAGGACGACTGCAAGGCCGGCTACATGTTCGACGGCTTCCCGCGCACCATCCCGCAGGCCGACGCGATGAAGGACGCCGGCGTGCCGATCGACTTCGTGCTCGAGATCGACGTGCCCGATGCCGAGATCGTCGAACGCATGAGCGGCCGCCGCGCCCACCTGGCCTCGGGCCGCACGTACCACGTCAAGTACAACCCGCCCAAGGTCGAGGGCAAGGACGACGTCACCGGCGAAGACCTGGTGCAGCGCGACGACGACAAGGAAGAAACCGTCAAGAAGCGCCTCGACGTCTACCACTCGCAGACCAAGCCGCTGGTCGAGTACTACAGCAAGTGGGCGGCTTCGGGCGATGCCAAGGCCCCCAAGGTGCGCAAGATCTCCGGCCTCGGCGCGGTGGATGCGATCACCGCGAACGCCTTTGCGGCGCTGAAGTAAGCAGCACGAAAATGGCTCCGGGGTGCTTCGCACACACCCGGGGCGCGACGGCGCGGCCGCTCTCTCGAACAGGGGCGGCCGCGCTTGTTTTTTGGGCGATCGCCGCGGATCGAGCGCATCGGCAACACCCGCGCCGTTCGCGGGGCGACGCATTTGTCTGCCGCCCTCCAATCGACCTCACACCACGGTCTCGCCTCGCTCCGCGGTGGTGAGCCACCCGCAGGAAACGCCAGCCATGACTTACGACACGCTCCTCTATGCGCATTCCGGTGGCGTGACTGCCGTGATCAACGCCACCGCAGCCGCCGTCATCGATGCCGCGCGCCAGCACGGCGGCCGCGTGGGCCGGATTCTTGCGGCGCATCGGGGCATCGGTGGCGTGCTGCGCGAAGACCTGTTCGACACGACCACCCTCGATGCTGCCGCGCTGGAGCGGCTGGCACGCACGCCCGGTGGGGCGTTCGGCTCGTGCCGCTTCGATCTGCCGCGTGACGATGGCGGTGCGGTGATGGACCGCCTGTTCGCGGTGTTCGACGCCCATCGCGTCGGTTGGCTGCTCTACAACGGCGGCAACGGTTCGATGGACGCCGTTGCCCGCCTGCAGGCCGAGGCGCGCCGGCGCGGGCACCCGCTGCAATGCATCGGCGTGCCCAAGACCGTGGACAACGACATCGTCGGCACCGACTGCTGTCCGGGCTTCGGGTCGGCAGCCAAGTATCTGGCGACCTCGATGCTCGAGGCGGGGCTCGACATCGCCTCGATGGTGGGGGCGAAGGGCAGCGTGTTCGTCATGGAAGTGATGGGCCGCAACACCGGCTGGCTGGCTGCGGCGACGGCGCTGGCGGCGGGGGGCGACCCCGACCGTCCGCCCCACATTGTGCTGGTGCCCGAGGTGGCGTTTGACGAGGAGGCCTTCCTCACCCGTGTGCAGGTTGTGACCGAGCGCCTCGGCTACTGCGCGATCACCGTGTCCGAAGGCATTCGCCGCGCCGATGGCAGCCTGATCCTGGAAAAGTCTCGTGATCCGCGCGGTTATGTGCAGCTTGGCGGGGCGGGTTCGGCGGTGGCGCGCATGATCCACGAGCGCCTCGGCTACAAGCACCACTGGGCGATTCCCGACTACCTGCAGCGTGCCGGCGCGCACTGGCTGTCGGCGACCGACCGCGAGCAAGCCCTGGCGGTCGGGCGGGCCGCGGTCGAGTACGCGATGCAGGGACGCGGCGGCACCATGCCGGCGATCCGGCGATTGCAGGATTCGCCTTACCGCTGGGACGTGACGGCGATCGACACTGCGCCGATCGCAAACCTCGAGCGCGCGCTGCCGGCTGCATTCGTGGCCGCCGACGGACTGCATGTGACGCAGGCCGCCTGCGACTACATCCGCCCGCTGATCGCGGGCGAGTTTGCGCAACCAACGGTCGATGGCCTGCCGGATTACCGCCGCTTCGAGTTACCGCGGGTCGCCGACCGCCTGCCTGCCTGGGGCGCTTGAAGCGCACCGTGGCCGGCTGAGCGGGAACGACCCGCGAATGTCGCGCCGCCTTGTCAGGCCTCGCTGGGCAGGGCGCCGGCGGGTGCCGTCTCCTTGCGTTCGGGCATGTAGGCCGCGACCTGGCACAGGATGGACGCGACATACGGGATGCACTGCAGGCACAGGATGCCGACCCAGAGCTGGGTCTCGAGGTTGTTGGCGCCGCGTTGGGCAACCAGGGTCGCCGCCCCCATCAGCAGCGCGACCAGCAGGCCGATCTCCTCGCGGATTGGGTTGAAGAAGGCGAGCGCACCGCCGCCGCGCCAGCCCTTGGGTGTCACCACGAACACCCCCTTCTTCTTCACCAGCCCGGCGAACACGCCGCGCGCAATCGCATGGGCCAGGCCCACCGACAGGATCGACGCGCCGAGAATGTCTTTCCACGGACAGTCCATGGTGCGGCGGTAGAGGATGGGGCCGAGCGCCGCCTTGAAGATCATGAAGCCGAAGATCGGTAGCGCGAGCGATACCACCGGCAGACCGAAGGCCTTCGGGAACAACAGGATGCCGAGCGTCCACAGCAGGCTGCCGAAGGCGAACACGAGCTGCAGCGCGTCGCCCAGCCAGGCGAACCAGCCGGTCAGGAAGTGGTAGCGCTGGGCGAGGTTCAGCGTGCTGCGGCCGATCATCTGCGGCAAGTGAGCCTTGAGGATCTGCATCGCACCGAAGGCCCAGCGGAAGCGCTGGCTCTTGATCGCGGAGAAGCCCGAAGGCGTGAGGCCGCGGCCGAGGATGTGGTCGATGTAGCGGGTGTCGTAGCCTTTCTCGATCAGGCGCAGGCCGAGCTCGGTGTCCTCGCAGATGCACCACTCCGACCAGCCGCCCACCTCTTCCAGCGCCAGGCGGCGCACCAGGGTCATGGTGCCGTGCTGGATCAGCGCGTTGCGCTCGTTGCGGTGGTGCATGCCGATGCGGAAGAAGCCGTCGAACTCCCAGTTGCACATGCGCTTGAAGGGCTGGGTTTCCCAGTCGCGGTGGGCCTGCGGCGCCTGCACCACGGCGACGTCGGGCTGGTCGAAGTGGGGGATCAGGCAGGACAGCCACTCGGGGTCGACCACGTAGTCGGCGTCGACCACGCCGACCACCTCGGCGCGCGGGTCGGTGACCTTGAGGCCGTAATTGAGCGCGCCGGCCTTGAAGCCCGGCCAGTTGGCGAGGTGGAAGAAGCGGAAGCGCGGGCCGAGCTCGGCGCAGCGGCGCTCGAGCGGCTTCCACAAGGCCTCGTCGCGGGTGTTGTTGTCGAGGATCAGGACCTCGAAGTTCTGGTAGTTCATCTGCGCCAGGCTGTCGATGGTGGCGATCACCATCTCGGGCGGCTCGTTGTAGCAGGCGAGGTGAATCGACACGAAGGGTTGCTGCTCGGGCGCGTGCGGCGGCAGCGGCATGAAGCGGCGCTGCCACTTCTTCTTGAACAGCACCTCGCCGAACTCGAAGCCGTGCGACAGGAGCACGGCCGCGGTCATGCAGGTGGCGCCGATCAGCAGCACCAGGCCGATGAGGTCGCGCTGGGTGAGGTAATACTCCACCGGCACGTTGATGCCGATGATCAAGGTCGAGATGCAGGCCTGGATCAGTGCGGCGAGGAAGAGGCGGCCGAAGACGCTCCAGCCGGGCAGGAAGAAGGCGGCGAGCATCATCGGGATGAAGGCAAGCGCGGCGGCGTTGCTCGCCTTCTGCGACCAGTGCGGGTCGCGCTCGACGACGCCTTCGAGGGCGTACTTGGGCTCGCGGTCGGCGTTGTACATGCCCCAATACGGACCGGCCCAGCCTTCCACATCGACCTTCCACGGCTGGTCGATCGCTTCCATCAGGAAGTAGTCGATGCGCGCGGTGCGCGGATGGGCGAGGAATTCGCGCACGAAGCGCGCCTGGTTGTCGAGCGAAGGGATCGCGGCGTCGATGGTGGGGCCGCGGCTCGGCCAGCCGACCTCGCCAACCACGATCTTCTTGCGCGGGTGCGCGCGCGCCACTTCGTCGTAGCGCTGAAACGCATATTCGACCGCCTGTTCGACCGGCAGGCCCTCGTGGTACGGCAGCAGGTGGACGGTGATGTAATCGACGTGCTTGGCGAGCTCGGGGTAGCGCAGCCACACGTGCCAGGGCTCGGCGGTGGACACCGGCTTGCGGATCGCCTTTCGCACGCGGTCGAGGTAGCCGATCATCTCGTCGACGGTCAGGTCGCCGCGCAGGATCACTTCGTTACCGACCATCACGCGTTCGATGTGGCGCATGCGGCGGGCGACGTCGATCAGTGCCTCGATCTCGCGCTCGTTGGCGTCGGGGCGGGCGTCGAGCCAGGCGCCGGCGGTGACCAGCATGTCGCGCTCCCCCGCCAGCGCCAGCAGGTCGGGCATGTCGGTGACGCCGTAGGTGCGTAGCCCGTCGGAGCGGCGCCCGAGCAGGTCGAGGTCGGCGGCGAGTTCCGCACGCGTAGGATAGGTGCCCTTGAGCGGGCTCTGTTCGCGCTGGAAACCGTTGTAGGCGAAGCCCTTGATGCTCTGGTTGGTGCCGATGAATTCCGCGCTGCGGTTGAGCTGCTGCCAGATCCAGTATTGTGCGAAGGCGACGGCGGCGGCGATCATGACCGCAACGGCGACGCGGGCAGCAAAGGAGGCGGCTTTTTTCATCTTGTTTCCAGTGCGCTGCGTAGATCGGGCAGCGCGCAAGCTTTACAGGTGCCTTGTGGGCAGGGATGCCAGAGTGACGTTCATGACCACCGACCGTTGCGGGCAGGCGCGATGTCGCACTGCGCAAATTTCGCACCCGTCCGAGCTGTGACACAATGCGCGGGCTTTGCGAGTACCGCTGGGACAACTCCGACCGGCCGCATTTTATGCACGATTTCAGCCGCTTACGAGCGGGTGGCCGTGCCAATTTGCAACAGTTTTTCGACTGTCCGGCTGCCCGCTGATTTTGAAGGAAAAGGCGCTGATCATGCGAATTAATTTGCCGAAACATGGCGTTGCGGCACCGTTGCTCGTCGGGGCGGTGCTGGCCGCGATTGCCCTTTGGTTCCGGCACGGACTGCTGGAAGCGGGCGTGTTGCCGCGTGACTGCACCCTGGCCGACGCGCCCGCAGCGGCTTGCATTTTCAAGGATGCGCTGGTGCAGAGCTTCCTGCACCAGCGCCTGGGCTGGGTGAGCCTGGGGGCGGGCGTGCTGGCCTTCGTGCTCTCGTGCCGTCGCCTGGCCTGGGTGGGCTGGCTCACCGGCGTGGCCGGCCTCGTCCTTTACAGCTACGACCCGGCCGCGGTGGGCGGATTGCTAGCGCTGCTCGTCCTGGTGGGTACGGACGAGCAGGGGCGGCAGGGCGAGCGCGAGTCCGACCAGCAACCAGGCGATGGCCTGCGGGTTGGCGGGCTCGGATGACCAGCGCGCGATGACGCCGATGGCGATGATCGCCGCACAGGTGCGCTCGCGGCGGGTGGTGCCATTGCGCCACCACCCGGTCACGCCGAACACGACGGCGGGTGCCAGATAGAGCAGAGTGGGGAAGTCGCGATAGCGTGGATCGACCCACAGCAGCAGCGCCGCCATCGCGGCGGCGAACAGCAGCAGGCCGCGCAACATGCCGATCGAGGCTGCCTTTGAGCGCAGACGTTCTGCCTGCAAAAGGGTGCGACCCGCGGTCGCGGTGGCGGGGATGGCCTCGCCATACCAGCGTGCCAGCGCAAGCGGGAGCAGGCCGGCGAGAGCACCGACGCCGCCGAGCAGGATCCACTCGAGCGCGTTGCGGTAGGCCAGGTGGGCGTGCTCCCAGTGCAGCACCGCGACCAGTCCGCCAAGCGCGCCGGTGGCCGTGAGCGCGCTCACGCGCAGGCAGCGGGTGCGCCGACCGGTCGCTGCAAGCAGCAGCGCCAGCACACCGCCGACGATGGCGCCGCCGATCGGACCGTAGAGGCTGTCGCGCTCGGCGACCGGGCCGGCGAGCGGGAACTTTGGGGCCAGGCTTGCGGCTTCGAGCATCCCCCAGTAACCGCCAACGGTGCCTTCGAGCTTGCGCTTCCAGGGCTGGTCGATGGCCTCGATCAGGTTGTAGTCCCAGCCTTCGGCATGGGCGCGGTGGACGAATTCGCGCACGTATCGGGCCTGGTTCACTCGCGACGGGGTCGATTCCTCGCGCTGTCGTCCGGCGCTTGGCCAGCCGGTTTCGCCGATCAGGATGTTCTTGCCCGTGAAGTGCTCGCCGACGTGGCGCCGCGTTTCGGCGACGTGGGCGAGTGCGAGCTCGATATCCACGGGCTCGTCCTCCCAGAAGGGCAGGATATGGACGGTTACGAAATCGACTTCGGCCGCGAGGCTGTCGTGGCGCGTCCAGAATTCCCAGACGTCGGCATAGGTGACCGGGACTTTCGCGCTCTCCCTGGCGTGGCGGATGAGCGCGCGCATCTCGTCCTCGGTGCGCTCGCGGCGCAGCAGTACCTCGTTGCCGACGATGAGCGCGCGCACGACGTCGGTGTTGGCGTTGGCCAGCGCAATCGCGTGTTCAAGCTCGCGCGCGTTGAGCGCCTTTTCATATCCGATCCAGGCGCCAAGCAGCACCTTCATGCCGAGCGGACGAGCAAGCTCGGGCACCTGGTCGAGGCCCTGGGCAACCGAGTACAGGCGCACGCAGTCGGTGATCTTCGCCAGCGCGGCGAGGTCGGCGGCGATCTGCTCGCGATCGATCCGGGTGTCGATCTGGAGGGGGGTCTGGCCGGGGCGGTGATAGGGCGCGTAGGACACGCACCTGAGCTTTTCGCCGTCGGCAAGGTGCAGGTCGTGCATCTCGACCGGGCGGGTGCGCGACCACAGGATCGCTGACAGCAGCACAAGCACGCCCAGGCTGACGAGCAGCAGCGTGAGCCAGAGGGCCTTGCGGTCGGTGCGTGGGGAGATGATCACCTGGGTGGTTTCCGTCTGGGCAGGAAAATGTCCGTGGCAGGCGAGGCGCCTGATCGGGTATGACACGAATCTTGCGCCACAGGCGCGTAAAAAAGCCACGCCCGAAGGCGTGGCTCGTTGCCGGGGCGGCCGGATTCTACCAGCGCACTGGCCGCACGGTCGGCTTACTCGGCGTAGTCGCTCATCGGCACGCAGGCGCAGAACAGGTTGCGGTCGCCATAGACGTCGTCGATGCGATTGACGCTGGGCCAGAACTTGTTCTCGGCCACCCAGGGCAGCGGGAACACCGCCTGCTCGCGCGCGTAGGGCCGGTTCCAGTCGCCGAGGAAGTCGGCCTGGGTGTGCGGCGCGTGCTTGAGCGGGTTGTCCTCGGCGGGCCAGGTGCCGGCCTCGATCTGGCGGATCTCCTCGCGGATCGCGATCATCGCGGCCACGAAGCGCTCGAGCTCGCCGAGGTCTTCCGACTCGGTCGGCTCGACCATGATCGTGCCCGCCACCGGGAAGGACATGGTCGGCGCGTGGAAGCCGTAGTCCATCAGGCGCTTGGCGATGTCGACCTCGGAGACGCCGGTCGCCGCCTTGATCGGGCGGATGTCGAGGATGCACTCGTGCGCGACGCGGCCCTGGCTGCCGGTGTAGAGCACCGGGTAGTAGTCCTTGAGACGCTCGGCGAGGTAGTTGGCGTTGAGGATCGCCACCTCGGTCGCCTTCTTGAGGCCCTCGCCGCCCATCATCGCGATGTACATCCACGAGATCGGCAGGATGCTGGCCGAACCGAAGGGCGCCGCCGAGACTGCGCCCTGGCCCAGGTTGGGCCGGCCAGCGCCGCCGGTGGGCTGGATCACGTGGTCGGCCATGAAGGGCGCGAGGTGCGCCGCCAGGCCGATCGGCCCCATGCCAGGACCGCCGCCGCCGTGCGGGATGCAGAAGGTCTTGTGCAGGTTCATGTGCGACACGTCGGCGCCGATCGTCGCCGGCGAGGTCAGGCCGACCTGGGCGTTGAGGTTGGCGCCGTCCATGTACACCTGGCCGCCGTGCTGGTGCACGATCTCGCAGATCTCGCGGATCGACTCCTCGAACACGCCGTGGGTGGACGGGTAGGTGATCATCAGCGCGGCCAGCTCGGTCGCGTGCTTCTCGGCCTTGGCCTTGAGGTCGGCGACGTCGACGTTGCCGTTGTCGTCGCACTCGACCGCCACCACCTGCATGCCGCACATCTGCGCGGTCGCCGGGTTGGTGCCGTGGGCGGACTTCGGGATCAGGCAGATCTTGCGGTTGGCCTCGCCGCGGCTGGCGTGGTAGCGCGCGATCGCCACCAGGCCGGCGTACTCGCCCTGGGCGCCCGAGTTCGGCTGCATGCTGATCGCCGGGAAGCCGGTCACCGCGCGCAGGTAGTCGGCCAGGCCCTCGATCATCTCGAGGTAGCCGGCGGCCTGCTCGCGCGGGGCGAACGGGTGAATGTTGGCGAACTCCGGCCAGGTGATCGGGATCATCTCGCTGGTCGCGTTGAGCTTCATCGTGCACGAGCCGAGCGAGATCATCGAGTGGTCGAGCGCGAGGTCGCGGTTCTGCAGCTTCTTGAGGTAGCGCAGCATCTCGTGCTCGGTGTGGTGCGTGTTGAACACCGGGTGGGCGAGCACGGCGTCGCTGCGCAGCAGCTCCGCGGGCAGGGCGCCGCCGGCGGCCGCGACGCGGGCGTCGAGCACGCTGACGTCGGTGGAGGCGCCGAAGCAGGCGAGGATCGCGGCGACGTCGTCGCGGGTGGTGGTCTCATCCACCGCCAGGCTGAGCGTGGTGCCGGAGACGCTGCGCAGGTTGTAGCCGGCTTCTTCGGCGGCGCGCAGGATGGCGGGCGCGCGCGCGCCGACCTCGACCTCGACGGTGTCGAAGAAGGGGCGGTCGTGCAGGCCGAAGCCGGCCTCACGCAGGCCGGCGGCGAGCACCGCGGCGAGGCGGTGGATGCGCGCGGCGATGGTGCGTAGGCCCTGCGGGCCGTGGTAAACGGCATAGAAGCCGGAGAGGTTGGCGAGCAGCACCTGCGAGGTGCAGATGTTGGAGTTCGCCTTCTCGCGGCGGATGTGCTGCTCGCGGGTCTGCAGCGTCATGCGCAGCGCGGTCTTGCCGCGCGCGTCCTTGGAGACGCCGATGATGCGGCCCGGCATCGAGCGCACGTAGCCCTCGCGGGTGGCGAAGAAGGCGGCGTGCGGGCCGCCGAAGCCCATCGGCACGCCGAAGCGCTGTGCCGAGCCGAGCGCGATGTCGGCGCCCAGCGAACCGGGGCTCTTGAGCAGCACCAAGGCCATGAGGTCGCTGGCGACCGCGACCACGGCACCTTTCGCCTTCAGCTCGGCGATCGGCGTGGTGAGGTCGACGACCTCGCCGCGCGCGTTCGGGTACTGCAGCAGCGCGCCGAAGCAGTCGTGGCTGCCAGCCTCGGCGGCCTTGCCGTAGACGAGTTCGTAGCCGAAGTAGTGGGCGCGGGTGCGCACCACGTCGATGGTCTGCGCGAAGCAGGCCTCGTCGATGAAGAACACGTTCGACTTCGACTTCGACACGCGGCGCGCCATCGTCATCGCTTCGGCGGCGGCGGTGGCTTCGTCGAGCAGCGAGGCGTTGGCGAGCTCCAGGCCGGTGAGGTCGATCACCATCTGCTGGTAGTTCAGCAGGGCTTCGAGGCGGCCCTGGGAGATCTCGGCCTGGTAGGGCGTGTAGGCGGTGTACCAGCCCGGGTTCTCGAGCACGTTGCGCAGCACGACCGCGGGGACGTGGGTGCCGTAGTAGCCCTGGCCGATCAGGGACTTCTTCACCACGTTGCGGCTGGCGATCGCCTTCAGGCGGGCGAGCGCCTCGTGCTCGGGCATCGCGCCGGCGAGCGGCAGCGGCGACTCGAGGCGGATGCCCGCGGGCACGGTCTGCTCGATCAGGGCGTCGACGTCGGTCACGCCGATGGTCGCGCACATGCGCGCGATCTCGTTGGCGTCGGGGCCGAGGTGGCGGTGGACGAAGGCGTCGCGCTGCTCGAGGCGGGCGAGCGGGGTGGAAAGCAGGTTGTCGCTCATGGTCAGGCCTGGGCGATTTCCGCTTCGTAGGCCGCGGCGTCCATCAGCGCGGCGACGTCGGCCGCGTTGGCCGGTGCGAGCTTGAACAGCCAGTTGGCGTAGGAGTCGGCGTTGATGCTCTCGGGGGCGTCGATCGCGTCCTGGTTGTTGGCGATCACTTCACCGGCCACGGGGGCGTAGATGTCGGAGGCGGCCTTGACCGACTCGATCACCGCGCAGGCTTCGCCGGCGGACAGCGCACGGCCGGCTTCGGGCAGCTCGAGGAAGACGATGTCGCCGAGGGCTTCCTGGGCGTGGTCGGTCACGCCGATGGTCAGGGTGCCGTCGTCCTCGACGCGGATCCATTCGTGGGACTTGGTGTACTTGAGGGTGCTGGGGACGTTGCTCATGGTGTTCTCCGGTCGGGACGTGGGTGTGAGGGGTGAGAGTATCGGAATGTCGGGGTACGTGAGCGCCCTTGATTGGCGGCGGGCACTATGAAGGGCGGCTCGATCGCCGCCCGTGGAGATTGGGTCAGACGAGGGCCGTGCCGTTGCGCACGAAGGGCAGCTTGACGGTGCGTGCCTTCAGGCGTTTGCCGCGGATGTCGACCTCGACGGCCTCGCCCGGCTGAGTGGCGAGCGGGACGCGCGCGAAGGCGATCGACTTTTCAAGCGAGGGCGAGAAGCCGCCGCTCGTGGTTTCGCCCTCGCCGGCGGCGGTGAAGATCTTCATGTGTGAGCGCAGCACGCCCTTGTCCTCGAGGATCAGGCCGAGCAGGCGCTGGCTGGCCGGGTTGGCCTGCAGCGCTGCGCGGCCGACGAAGTTGCGCGCTTCGTCCCTCATGTCCACCGTCCACGACAGGCCTGCGTTCAGCGGCGAAACGTCCTCATCCATGTCCTGGCCGTAGAGATTCATGCCGGCCTCCAGGCGCAGGGTGTCGCGCGCGCCCAGGCCGCAGGGACGCACGCCGGCGGCGACGAGCGCGTTCCACATCGCTTCGGCGCGGCTGGCCGGGACGGCGATCTCGAGCCCGTCCTCGCCGGTGTAACCGGTGCGCGCGATCAGCAGGTCGCCCACGCGCGCGCCCACGAAGGGAGCCGGCACGCCGTTGGCGGTGGAGAGTTCGGGTAGGGCGGCGCTGGCGCGTTCGATCGCGCGCGGTCCCTGGACGGCTATCATCGCCAAGTCGCGACGCGCCTGCAGAGTCACGTTGGCGCCGGTGGCGGCGATGCGCTGGCGCATCCAGGCCACGTCGTTGTCGGCCGTGCCGGCGTTAACCACGATGCGATAGTCCGCGTCGCTGAAGCGGTAGACGATCAGGTCGTCGGCTACGCCGCCACGCTCGTTGAGCATGCAGGCGTAGAGCGCCTTGCCGCTGTCCTTGAGCTTGGCGACGTCGTTGGCGAGCAGGCCGCGTAGCCAGGCGGTGGCATCGGGGCCAGCGAGGTCGAGGGCGAGCATGTGCGAGACGTCGAACATGCCGGCGTCGCGGCGCACCGCGTGATGCTCCTCGATCTGCGAGCCGTAGTTGACCGGCATGTCCCAGCTGGCGAAGTCGACCATGCGTGCGCCGGCGGCGACGTGGGCGGCGTGGAGTGGGGTCTGCTTGGCTGCGGTGTTCATCGCGAAGGCACCCTGTTTAAGTGAACGAAAAAGGGCGAACGCGGCATGTGGCCGGGTTCGCCCCATCTGTCCCTTGTACCTGAGAGATTACCCGTCATCGTACTTCCCGGCCCGTATATACAAGGTCGGTGACAGTGTGCCCCTTCGGTGGATACGCAAACGCAACGCGCTCGTATCGCTCTCCAGACTTGTCCTGCACGCGCGGTCCTTCTGCCTGAGCGGTTCCGGGGGGTTGCGCCTTCGGCGACTCCTCGCTGGTAATCGGTAAGGAGTTCTCTCCCGCGTGTCGCGCGGACGATAGCATCGCCGAACGGCTCGTCGCAACCGGCATTTAGCCGACACCGGCATGTAGCCGATCTACCTCTGAAGGACGTCGCTCAAGTTCGTCGCAGGAGCGGGGGCTGGATTCGCTACAAGTAGGATTCCTGGTGAACTTCTGCGGACAGCATCTGGCGGAGGCTGTCGCGAAAGTGAATCCGCTCATAACAATTTTCATCTCTTATTTTTCTTGACGTTGATTTTGTGGTGTCTATAATTCGGCCCTCTTCAGCGCTGCAGCGGTTTTCACGAAAGGCGGTGCGGTGCTGAGGGGTGAAGCGAGGCGGGTGTCCGGTGGGTCTGCGTGCTGCGATGTTGTGGTGCGGCGGTAAAAAAGATTCACGAGGTGCTTGACAGTGGTTGGTGAGCTGATCATAATCTCGCTTCTTCGCTGCACGAGTTGC
>QXGG01272022.1_pt1 | contig 13603 bp, 8 predicted proteins | sample 1982491 | NCBI WGS metagenome assembly QXGG01 (sample SAMN09924614, study PRJNA488089) | Wastewater metagenome, whole genome shotgun sequencing project. | isolation source: South African research farm wastewater | place: South Africa: Irene, Agricultural Research Council, Animal Production Institute... | reverse complement strand
CGGTGTTGAGGTTGTTCTTGAGGGTGTTGAAGTCGCCATTGTAGGTGTCGGTGATCTTGGCCGGGATGGCACCCTTGGCGATGCGATCGACGTAGTCGGCGGCCACATTCAGGGGGCCGATCACGGCGTCCAGGGTGGTATTGACGCCCTGCACGATGCGCCCGAAGTCGCCCTGGTGCTTGGTGGCGTCGGCACGGGTGGAGAGCTTGCCGGCCACGGCAGCGTCGGACAGCATGCTGGCGTCGGCGATCATGCGCTTGACGCTGGACTGAACGTCGGCAACCGCGCGGACCACGTCGCCAACCTCATCCTTGGCGTCGGATTTGAGGTCGAAGTTGAAGTCGCCGCCGGCCATCTTCTTGGCCGCTGCGCTCACCTCGCCCACTGGACGGGTGATCGAGCGGGTGATGAAGAATGCAAAGCCGATACCGATCACCAGCGCAGCAATGGCCAGCCCGATCAGCAGCATCACGGACTGCTCGCCGAGTTCTTCGGCGTGGCGGCCTGTCTCCTGCATCAGCTCGGTCTGGTAAGAGATGAATTTCTTCAGTGCGTCGAGGTACGTCAGGTAAGCCGGGCGATAGGTCGTGGCAAAGATGTTTGTTGCCTGGTCGAAATCGCGCTGCGCAATGAGCGACTCAAACTGTTGTTGCACGCCGACAAAACCTTGCCGGGCCGACTTGATGGCATCCAGTAGCCGCACGCCCTGGTCGCCATACGAGAAGGCCTCGAGCGCCTCGAGGCTCTTCAAGAGTTTGGCGCGTTCATCATTCGTGCCTTGCGTGAAGCTGCGAATGTCGTCATCGCCGCGCATGATCAGCATGTTCCGGTGGAGCAGGCCGATCATGTTGACCGCATCGATCATGTCGTTCGAGGTTGCGACCTTGACGTTCTTGTCGCCGACGATGTCCGTGATTTCGGCCTGCAGATTGCCAAGCCGCAGGCTGCCCATTACCGCAACGATCAAAAGTAGCGCCAGCACGATGGCAAAGCCGATGCCAAGCCGGAGGCCGATTTTCAGGTTCTTCATGATGAACTCCAGGGGAAGACGGTTAAGCGCGTAAAAAGGGGGTCAGGCGCGTGCGGGGGCGGGCAGGGTGCGCGTTGGCGGCGCGCCGTGGGCGCGCTGTTCTTCGCTGTTCGCGCAGCGCTGGACAAGCGCCTGCACGTCGAGGATCAGCGCCACTTCGCCACTGCCGAGAATGGTCGAGCCGCCGATGCCCTTGATGTTGCGGAAGATGCTGCCGAGCGGCTTGATCACGGTCTGGAACTCGCCCAGCAACTGATCGACGACGATGCCCGACTTGGTGCCGGCGTACTGGACGACGACCACGTTCTGGCGCGGAGGGGCTTCGCCCGACATGGCGAAGAGCTGGCGCAGGCGCACCAGGGGCAGCACCTCGCCGCGCAGATTGACGTAATCGCGTTCGCTTGCGTCCGCTGACAGCTCGATGCACTCGACCACGCTGTCGAGCGGGATCACGTACGCCGCATCGCCCACGCCCACCAGGAAGCCGTCGATGATCGCCAGCGTCAGCGGCAGGCGGATCGCAAAGCGCGAACCCTGGCCGGGCGTCGAGCTCACATCCACGCTGCCGCGCAGGCCCTGGATGTTGCGACGCACGACGTCCATGCCGACGCCGCGGCCCGAGATGTTGGTGACCTTCTCGGCGGTCGAGAAGCCCGGTTCGAAGATCAGGTTGTAGATCTCGGTGTCGGACAGCGTCTGTCCGGCCTGGACCAGGCCGCGTTCGATGGCCTTGGCGAGGATGCGGTCGCGGTTGAGGCCGGCGCCGTCATCGACGACTTCGATGACGATGCTGCCCGAATCGTGAAAGGCGTTGAGTTCGAGCCGGCCGCGCGCTGGCTTGCCGTTGGCCTCGCGCACCGTGGGTTGCTCCAGGCCGTGATCCATGGCGTTGCGCACCAGGTGCATCAGCGGGTCGCCGATCTTCTCGACCATGGACTTGTCGAGCTCGGTTTCGCCGCCGCTGATCGCCAGTTCGATGTCCTTGCCCATCTCGCGCGAGGTGTCGCGCACCACGCGGTTGAAACGGTTGAAGGTTTCGCCGATCTGCACCATGCGCAGTTGCAGCGCGGCGTCGCGGATGCCTTCGACCAGCCGACCGCTCAGCGAGGCTGCTTCGACCAGCTCGCCCATGCCGCTCTTGCCGGCAAGCAGGCTCACGCTGGCACCTGCGATGACGAGTTCGCCGACGAGGTCGATCAGGCGGTCGAGCTTGTCGGCCTGGATACGGATCAGGCGGGATTCGGCGGCCTTCTTCTCGGTGACCTGCTTCTGCTTGGCAACCGCGGCCTCGACCAGCTCCGGCTGCACGACCTTCTGCTCGACGAGGATCTCGCCGATCTGCTGCTTGGCCTCGTCGCCCGGCGACGTACTTTGCGCCGCCTGCTCGTCGCCGGTCGCTGACTGGCTCTGCATCTGCAGGCCTTCATCGAGCTCGGCCTGGGTCAGCGCACCCACCTTGACCAGGATCTCGCCCAGGCGCATCGCGTCTTCGGGCAAGGTGCTGATGAGCGCGATGTAGTCCGACAGCCGGCTGTGCGGCGGCAGGATCTGCAGCGTGCATTCGTCGCGCACGAAATCGAAGACGCGCTCGATCGCGGCCTTGTCGGCATTCGACGAGAAGCTGATCTCGAAACCGAGGTAGCAGGACTCGGGGTCCATGAGTTCGGCCGTGGGCATGGTGTCAGTCAGCGTTTCCAGGCGCTCGATGCGGCCGATCGAGCCCAGGTAGCGCAGGAAGGACAGCGGATCCATGCCATTCCTGAGCACGTCGGGACCGAAGCGCAGCGAGATGTGCCAGCAGTCGGTTTCGACTGCGCCGCCACCACTGCTTTGAACCGGGGGCGGCACGGCCGCCGGCGGGCCTGAACGGGACACGGCCTGCTCGCCCGACAGCCAGTCGCGCTGCAGGCGCGCGAGCAGCGCCTCGCCGTCGATGGCGAGGTCGTCAGCGGGGCCGGCCGCGCCGGCCTCGAGCACCCCGAGCAGGTGGCCGATATGGTCGGAACAGGCCAGCAGCAAGGCGATCAGGTCCGAGTTCGGGGTGATCTCGGCGTTGCGCAGCTTGTCGAGCACGTTCTCGACCACGTGCGTGAAGGCGACGATGTAGCCGCATTCGATGACGCCGGCGCCGCCCTTGATGGTGTGCGCGCTGCGGAAGATTGCGTTGAGGGTGTCGTCGTCGCCCGGCTGGTTTTCCAGTTCGAGCAGCGCGGCCTCGAGTGCGGCGAGTTGTTCGCGGCTCTCGGTGACAAATACGGAGGTGATTTCGTCCATGGTCTCGGGGGTCCCGGATCAGGCCTTGGCGGCCGGAATGAGCAGCGGGTCGCCGAAGGCAGCGGCCATGTTGTAAAAGTCGAGCACTTCGCGGACGGCTTCGCTGTGCGCCACGATCAGGGCTTCCTTGTCGAGGCGGCGCGCTTCGCGCTTGATCAGCACCAGCAACTGGAAGCCGGCGGTGTCGATCTCGCTCACTGCGGAGAGGTCGATCTCCAGGCGCTCGGTCGCCAGCAGCGCGTCGAGCAGGCGTTGTTTCTGGGCTGCGGCGTTGTAGATCGTCATGTCTTCGGCGATCACGAGCGGCGGGCCGGATTTCTTCTTGCGGGTAGCCATGGTGGAGTTCAGAACAGTTCGATCTTGTTGTTGGAGGCGCCGGCTGCAGCGCCTGGCCTGCTGCCGACCGCGGTGGCGTGCGCTTCGCGCTGCTGGTCCATCACGTAGCGGCTGTAGATTTCGTCGAGGTGATGGGCGAGCGGGGCGTAGGTGAAGCCGGGGTCCTCGCTCTGCTCGAGGCGTTCGGCGAGCACGCCGAGGTGTTCATCGAGTCGGGTGAGCGATTCGACCGTGTGCTCGATCTGCTGGCGGGTGACGTCCTGGAACTGCACGCTGGCCAGCGCATCCATGAACATTGACGCCAGTTGCTCGCTGCTGCTGCGCACGGTGTCGATGGTGCTGGCCTGGCTGTGCAGCATGTGTTCGTAGCTCTCTCCCAGTTCGGTGAGCTGGCGGGCGAACTGCGACAGCGCGATGCGTTCTTCATCCGGGGCCGCGCGCTGCAGGCGCTGGTGCAACTGGGATTCGATCGTGCCGGCGACGCCCAGGATGCCCTGGTTGATCGCGGTCACCGCTTTTTCGGTTTCGGCCGACAGTTTGCGTACCTCGTCGGCCACCACGGCGAAACCCCGTCCGCTCTCGCCGGCACGCGCGGCTTCGATCGCCGCATTGAGCGCGAGCAGGTTGGTTTGCGCAGCAATGTCCTTGATCAGGCCGGTGAGTGAACCGAGCGAACGCGCCTCGTTGACCACCTGGCTCACCCGCGCCTCGTCTTCATGGGCTTGCTGGATGCGGAAGTCGATGTATTCCTGCATGCGCGTGATCAGCTGCTGGTTGTTGGCGATGCGCGCCTCGGAGTCGTGGGCGAGCTCGGCCGATTCGTCGGACACGTGGGCCACGAAGCTGTTGAGCTCGCCGACCACGGAGTCGATCGTCTGCAGGCGGCTGGAGATGTCGTAGGCCGCCTGTTCGGTCTGCTGCACCACGCTGTCGAGCTGGCCGCGCAGCACGCCGCTGTAGGCCGGCACGCCACGCAGCTCGGTGGCGACCTCGCGACAGGTGGCGACTGCCTGCTCACGGGCGTGGCCGCGTTGATGAAGCTCCGTGTCCCTGCCCATGGTCATGTCGCGGAAGAGCGCGAGCGAGACCAGCCGGATGGCGACCGATACGGCCCCCACGATGAGCATCGAGCCCAACGCATCGCCCAACGGCTGAGGAATGCCCAGCGCCGTCAGGAAGCTTGCGTGGAACCAGTCGTTGAGGACATACACCGTCAGGCCGACCGCAAGTGCGATCGAGATCTGGATGTACAGGGTACGGCGCAGGAAGGTCCGGGAGTTCATGATCAGCGTATGACCAGTTTGATGGTGTTGAGCAACTCGTCGGCCGAGGCGGGCTTGACGATCCACCCCGATGCGCCGGCAGCCTTGGCTTCGGCCTTCTTCGACTGTTGCGATTCGGTGGTCAGGAACAGGATGGGCATGAAGCGGTAGGCGGGCAGCTTGCGCACTTCCTTGATGAAGTCGATCCCGTTCATCCCCGGCATGTTGAGGTCGGTGATGAGCAGGTCGACCTTCACGCCGGCCTGGAACTTCTTGATGGCGTCGAGCGCGCTGGGGGCCTTCTCGATGGCGTAGCCGGCCTTGGTCAGGATTCCCGAGATGGAGAGCAGGATGGTTGCGGAGTCGTCGACGAGGAAGATCGTTTTCATGGCTTGTGAATCGTTGAGGTGGCGGGTGGCTGCGATAGGCAGGGTGGCATTCAATCGGCTTTATGTTCCTGCGCACTTGATCGGCGTCTATTCTTCCGCCGTCGTCGGAACGTAGCGTGAAGGACTTCACACCTCCGCATCTTGGATACGAGTTGTAACGGCAGCGCCGACAAGGACTTGATCGGATTTCGGCATGCAGGAGGCCTGGATCGTAGAGTCGATCCGCATGCGATGCCGTGATCAATCACGCGTTGCGGTCCACTTTTTGGGCGATTTATATCCCGCTGCGTGATTCATTGAATTTATTGATGCGGGTAGAAATATTTGACCGCTCGTGTCGGTGTGCCGACAGGGGCGAACACGGCGCTGCGGTAGTGGCTGCGCTTGGGCGGCCGTGGCAAAGTAGTCGCCGGCTTCCACCCCCACCCGTACTCCTTCCCATCATGTTCTACGGCATCACCGATCTCTTCACCTTCATCCTCGGCACCGTCTTCATCGTCCTGCTGCCGGGCCCCAACTCGCTCTACGTCATGGCGGCGGCCTCGCGCTGGGGGGTGCGGGCGGGCTACCAGGGCGCGGCGGGGATCTTCGTCGGCGACACCATCCTGATGTTGCTGGCGGTCACCGGCATGGCATCAGTGCTGCGCACCACGCCCGAGCTGTTCATGGTCATCAAATATGCGGGGGCCGCCTACCTGGCCTGGGTGGGGCTCGCCCTGCTGCGCGGTGCGCTCGCCACCTGGCGGCGCGGGGACGAGACTGCGGACGAGGTCGGCGACGGCAAGCCCGACTACCCGCCGGTGCGCAGCGCGCCGCACCCCTTCCGCACCGCGCTCGTCATCAGCCTGATGAACCCGAAGGCGATCCTCTTCTTCGTGTCCTTCTTCATCCAGTTCGTCGATCCAGCCTACGCGCACCCGGCGCTGTCCTTCGTGATCCTGGGCGTGATCGTGCAGGTCTGCAGCGTGCTCTACCTGTCCACTCTCATCTTCGCCGGCGCGCGCCTGGCCGCGCAGTTCCGCCGCCATCGCCGCCTGGCCGCCGGGGCGACCGCCGGGGTGGGCGGGGTCTTCATAGGCTTCGGCGCCAAGCTCGCGACCGCGACGCTGGGCTAGGCCGGCGGGCGCGCCACCTCGAGCATGCGCTCGCGCGCCTGGGCCGGGTGGAAGTGCCCCATGCTCAGCCCGCCTTCCAGTCCTCGATCGGGACCGGCCTGCCGAACAGATAACCCTGGAACAGCTCGCAGCCGCGTGTCAGCAGCAGCTCGTGCTGGGCGGCGGTCTCGACGCCTTCGGCCACCACCTCGAGCTCGAGCGAGCGGCTAAGCGCGAGGATCGCACGTACGATCGCCTCGCTGCTGGTGTCCTTCTCCATGTCGCGCACGAAGGCCTGGTCGATCTTGAGCTGGTCGAAGGGCAGGCGCTTGAGATAGGACAGCGAGGAATAGCCGGTGCCGAAGTCGTCGAGCGCGAAGCGCACGCCCAGGGCCTTGATCTGCCGCATGCGCAGCACCGTGGTCTCGATGTCGCCGAGCACCACGCTCTCGGTGAGCTCGATCTTCAGTCCGCCGGGGCGGATGCGGCTGCGCTCGACCGCTGCCGCCACCTTGCCGACGAAGTCGGGCTGGTGGAACTGGCGCGCGCTGACGTTGATCGACAGCGTCAGCCCGGCCGTGGCCGGCTCGGCCTGCCAGGCACGCAATTGCGCACAGCCGGTCTCCAGCACCCACTCGCCGATCGGCACGATGAGGCCCGTCTCCTCGGCGAGCGGGATGAAGGCAGCGGGAGAGATCATCGCTCCGTCGGCGTCGAAGCAGCGGATCAGTGCCTCGGCGCCGATCACGCGGCCGCTGCGGTCGAGCTGCGGCTGGTAGTACAGGAGGAAGCCGTTGCCGGCCAGCGCCGCGCGCAGCTTGAGCTCCAGCTCGGCGCGCGCGGCCACCACCGCCTGCATCTCCTCGCTGAAGAAGCGGATGAGGTTGCGGCCGTCGTCCTTGGCGCGCGCCACCGCTACCTCGGCTTGGTTGAGCACCGCGTCGGCGGCGGTTGCGCGCCCGCGGAACAGGGTCAGGCCCAGGCTTGCGCCGACGTGGTAGGCGCCGCTCGCGAGGCCGAGTTCGCACGGCGCGGTCACGCAACGGTGCAGGTGCTCGGCGATCTTCTCGGCGTGGGCGATCGCCTCATCGCGGTCCTCGCCCAAGTTCTCGACCACGATCGCGAAGTCGTCGTCGCCCACCCGCGCCACCGTGTCTTCCTCGCGCAGCGCGGCGCGCAGGCGCTGGGCGACCTCGCGCAGCAGGGTGTCGCCGGCCTGGTGGCCCTGGGTGTCGTTGAGCATCTTGAAGTGGTCGACATCGAGCAGCAGCAACATGCCGCCCGAGCCGCTGCGTTCGCTCGCGGCGATGGCATGGCGCAGGCGGTCCCACATCAGGCTACGGTTGGGCAGCCCGGTGAGGGTGTCGTAATAGGCGAGCTGGCGGATGCGCGCCTCGGCCTCGCGGCGCTCGGTGATGTCCTCCTTGATCGCCACGTAGTGGCTGATGCTGCCGTCCGCCTGCTTGATCGGTGCGATCGTGGCGAGCTCGGTGTAGGTGCCGCCGTCCTTGCGGGTATTGACGAATTCGCCGCGCCACAACTCGCCGCGGCTCAGCGTGGCCCACAGGTCACCATAGGTGGCGGCCGGGGTCTTGCCCGCGTTGAGGATGCGCGGGTTGCGCCCGATGGCCTCGTCTGCGGTGTAGCCCGTGGTACGCACGAAGGCCTCGTTCACATATTCGATGCGGCCCTCGGTGTCGGTAATCACGATCGTGTTCGGGCTCTGCTCGACTGCGAGCGCGAGCTGACGCAGGCGCAGCTCGGCCTCCTTATGCGCGGTGATGTCATGGCCGATCGAGCGGACCTCGGTGCAATGCCCCTCTTCGTCGAACACCGGCAGGTCCAGCCAGCGCAGCCAGCGCGTGCTGCCGTCGGCCTGGCGGATGCTGCGGTCGGTGGTCAGCGTGCCGGCGCCCTGCAGCATCTGGGCGATGGCCGACTGGACCGTCTCGCGCTTGGTCTCTGGCACGTTGTCGATCCAGCGCGTGCCCGGCAGGGACGCGGCCGGAGTCTCGAGCAGCTCCGCGTACCGCTCGTTGCACGTCAGCAGCGTGGTGTCGGGTAGCCAGGCACAGGTCGCCTCCTGGCGGCTCTCGATCAGCGCGTCGAAGTCGCGCATGGTGCGCGCGAGTTGCCGGCGGCTGCGGTGCAGGCCGGCCTGCATCGCCAGCAGCAATGCCAGGGTGGCGAGCGCGATGAGTGTCGCGACGGTCGCGGTCTGCCGCCAGGGCGCGAACTGCTCGGACATCGCGCGGCCGATCACCACGTAGAACGGATAGTTGCGCAGCGTCTGGAAGGCAAAGCTGCGCTCGACCGCGTCCACGATGCCGACGTAGCGGCTGGTGCCGGATTGCTCACCGCGACGGATTGCGAGGAAGGGCTCGGTGCTGGTGAAGTCGGCGACCTGGCTGGCGACGTGTTCCGGCCAGCGCAGCACCAGTCGGCCGTCGTCGCTGCGCCGGATGCTGACCATGCCCTGGCGCCCGACATCCACCCCGAGCAGCAGGTCCTGCAGGCGCTGCAGATCGAGTGCGACCGCGACCACGCCGACGAAATCGCCTGCCGGACTGCGGATCGCCTCGTAGGCGACCACGACTTTGCGCGGTCCGCCCTTGTAGAGCAGGGGATCGGAGAACTCCAGCGCGCCCGAACCGTTTTCGCGGGCGCGGCGAAAGTAATCGCGGTCGCCGATGTCCCATGGCGGCGCCTCGTCGAGCGTGCTCGCCTGGATGCGGCCCTCGGCATCGGCGACCAGGATCGCGACCGCCTCCGGAAAGCCACGCGCCAGGTGCGTCAGCTCCAGCTCCAGTTGCTGCAACGAAGCCTCCCACGCGGGCGTGCCGGCGTTTTCGTGCAGGCCGACGCGGATGTACTTGTCGCGCACGAAGCCGACGCTCATCTCGATCCGCCTCAGCGCCCCTTCGATCTGCGTGGCCAGCACCCGCGCCTCGTTGCGCGATGCGGTGGTCGTGATCGCTTCGGCCGAGTTGTACGAGAACAGCAGGAAGGCGCCGAGCAGACTGAACACGAGCAGCGCCGCTACCGCAGCCTGCGCCAGCGGCGCGGCGACTTGGCGTTGCAGGAGGCTGAAGGCGGCTCGTTTCATGAGCGCGCGCCGCGCAGGGAGGAGGTAGGCAACCCGTTCGGGCAGATCGATCTGGGCATCGGTGGGCGAGGATTCGGCGGGCGCAAGACGCGCAAGGGTAAATCGAACTCGACATTATCCGGGCCTTGCTCGCACCCTCACGGACAAATGTCACGGAAGCGCGCGGGATGCCTGCACGGGCGTACTCGCGACGGTGACTTCGCCGATTCTGCGCGTGAGCGTGACCCCGGTCGCAGCCGCGGGCGGGCAGACCGGGCTACCATGCGGGCCCTCCCTCGCCGAGCGCAATTCACCCGGCATGGCAGGCATGCATGCCCCCCTCGATGCCCTGCTTACGCCCCTTTTTCGCCGCCATCGTGCGCCTGCTGGATCGCTTCGACTACCCGAGCAAGTTCGGGCTGGTCGCGATCGTGTTCGGCCTCGCCGTGTCGCTCTACCTGCAGCAGGTCTTCACCGACTACGGCCGCACCGCGGGCGCGGTGGAGCGCGAGATCGCCGCGCTCGAGGTCGTCGGCGATGGCCTCGCGCTGATGGTCGACGCTCAGTTGCACCGCGGCCTCAGCTACGCCGCGCTGCAGCCTGGAGGCAGCGCCTTGGAGGCCATGCTGCCGGTACGTGCGACGGCCGTGCGTGCGCGGATGCTCGAGGTGGACTCCGCCCTTGCGGCGGTCCCGAGGCTGGCGGTGGTCCGTCCGCGCTGGGAAAGGATTCGCGGCCAGCTCGACGAGGCCTTGCTGGCCGCCGATGGCCGGGCGACGGCGGAGCGTGTCTTCGAGCGCTACACGATCGCCATCCGCGGGCTGCTGGAGTGGCTGAGCGACATCGGCGATGCGAGCGGACTCGGGGTTGATGGCGATCCGGCGCTCCACCACCTCGCTGCGGCGCAACTGCGTTCGCTGCCCGTGTTCATCGAGAGTGTCGCCAATCTTCGCGGCATGGCCACCGGCAGCCTGGTCGCCAACCGCGGGGATCAGACGACGCGGCTTGGGCTCGCTGCCCGCCTCGAGGCAGTCGAACTCGCCGAAGACGCACTGCTCAAGCGCATCGAGCGCATCGGCGCTGCCCTCGCGGATGTACTCGACCTGAGCGCACCGCTGATCAGCGAACTCCACCAATCCTTGCGTTACGTTCGCAACACCGCTCGCTTCGCCCTCCATGCCGAGACGAGGGTCGTCGATCCGATGGACTTCTTCGTGATGGCCAGCCTCGCCATCCACCATGCGTTCGAGCTTCAACGCCAGCACCTGCACCGCGGGACGCGCGACCTCCTCGAGCAGCGTCGGCAGGCTGCTGTGCGCGATCTGTGGACGAGCGTGACCGGCTCGGTCGCGATGTGCGCCGTCGTCGCCTTGCTGTTCGCCGCGATGTACACCTCGATCCGGCGCGCGGTGGCCGAGCTGGAGCGCGGCAGCGAACACTTCGCGGCGGGGGCGCTCGATACGCGGGTCGAGATCGTCTCGCGCGACGAACTCCGCACGGTCGGCGAACACTTCAATGCCATGGCCGACAAGATCACTGCACTGATCCAGCGGCAGCGCGAACAGGCCCGTCGCCTGGAGCTTGCGGCCAGCGTCTTCGCCAGCGCGCGCGAGGGCATCATCATCACCGATCGCAAAGGCGACATCGTCGAGGTCAATCGCGCCTTCACCACCATCACCGGGTGGACGCGCGACGAGGTCGTGGGCAAGAACCCGCGCGTGCTCAAGTCGGAGCGGCAGGGCGCTGACTTCTACCAGGCCATGTGGGCCGCGCTGGCGCAGAAGGGGTACTGGGAAGGCGAGGTGTGGAACCGCGACAAGCAGGGCAAGTAATTCGCCGAGATGCTGGGTATCTCCGCGGTGCGCGATGCCGAGGGTGAGGTCTCGCACTACGTCGCGCTGATCTCGGATATCACCGTGCAGAAGGAGAACGAGCAGCGCCTGCGCCGGCTCGCACACTTCGACGCACTCACCGGGCTGCCTAATCGCGCGCTGCTGGCCGACCGGCTCGAACAGGCGCTCGGCCGGGCCCGCCGCTCGGGCAAGCCGGTCGCCGTCGCGCTGATCGACCTCGATGGCTTCAAGGCGGTCAACGACCGTTACGGGCACGACGCCGGCGACGCCTTGTTGTTGACCGTTGCCCGCCGCATGAAGGCCAGCTTGCGCACCCAGGACACCATCGCCCGTATGGGCGGTGACGAGTTCATCGCGGTGATCGGCGAGCTCGACAGCCACGACGAGATCCGTCGCCCGATGGCACGCTTGCTTGCCGCCCTCGCCGAGCCGGTCGAGCTCGAGCAGGGTACGGTGCGGGTCGCCGGCAGCATCGGCGTGAGCTTCTATCCGCAGGCCGGGCCGATCGAGCCCGAGCAACTTATCCGCCAGGCCGACCAGGCCATGTACGCGGTCAAGCAGGCGGGAAAGAACGGCTACCGCATCTTCACCGACGCGACGCCGCCGAGCCGACCCTGAGGGCGGCGCGCCCGGCTAAGCCCTCGCGGGCGACTTACTTGCCGATGGTGCCGGCCTCCACTGCCAACGGCTCTACGAGGAAGGCCTCCAGCCTGGCGATCGGCAGCGCTCCGCGCCGAAATCGTCGAGCGAGAAGCCCGCTCGGCCTGCGGCGAGCTTCACGCACGCCGGTGTGCGTTGCCTGCGGCCTTGTCGCGGTACATCGCGGTGTCGGCGTGGCGGGCGAGGCTGGTGGCGTCCGTGCCGTCCTGCGGGTAGTGGGCAACGCCCAGACTCACCGAAATCGCGAGTTCATGCCCGTCGATCGTGAACGGGCGATCGATTGCAGCACGAATCTTGTTCGCGACCACTTCGGCGTCTTCTGCCGAGGCGATGCCGGGCAGCAGCACGACGAACTCGTCGCCGCCGATGCGGGCAGCGGTGTCGGATTCGCGGATGTTGTGGCGGATGCGTTCGGCGACGCCCTTCAGCACGCGGTCGCCGGCGGCGTGGCCGAGGCGGTCGTTGATCGGCTTGAAGCGGTCGAGGTCGATGAAGAGCAGCGCCAGGTGGCTGTTGTCGCGGCGGGCGGCAGCGAGCGCGACGCGCATGCGGTCGTCGAACAGGGCGCGGTTGGGGAGGTCGGTGAGGGCGTCGTGCTGCGCGAGGTGCTCGAGTTCGCTGCGGCGCTGATGGAGTTCGCCCATCTGCTGGGCGATCTGGGTGCGCAGCTCGGCGAAGCGGCGGGCCAGCGCGCCGATCTCGTCCTTGCGCCGCAGCGGCAGCGCGGGCCCGCGGCCGTCGTCGGAGAAGTGTTCCACCGCGGTGCTGAGCGCATTGATCGGGCGCGTGATCGCGCGTGCCAGCACGCTGGCAATGAGGATGCCGGCAAGGCTGAGGCCGATCACGATCTGCAGCATCATACGGCCGAGCGGGGTAGCGCGTTCGAGGATCGAGTCCAGCGGTTGCGCCAAGCCGAGCACGAAACGACCGTCCTCGGTGTTGACCTGGGCCTGGGCGGTGATGAAGGCCGCCACCACCGCGGTGTGCGCGTGGGGGCCGCTGGGCGCTTCGATGACGATATCGCTGACTCGGCCCTCGACCAGGGTGGCCGCGGCCGGGAATTCGTCCTGCACGCGCACGCGGCGTCCCTTGTCGAAGCCGAAGGTGCGCGATGCATCGGGGTGGATCAGGTAATCGCCGCTGCCGTTGGTGAGGAAGAGCTGGAAGTCGGGCGGCAGGTCGGCCGCCAGCAGGGCGAACACGCCGTTGAGGTCGACGTTGATGACGATCACGCCGCGCACGACTCCCGCTGCGTCGGCCACCGGGGTGGCGAACTGCACGGTGGGCTGGCGCAGGGCGGCGTGCGAGCCGCGCTCGTGGTTGATGGCAATGCGCGACATGTGCACCTCGCCCGCCGCCAGCCGCAGCGTGTCGAAGACGTAAGGGTAGTGCCCTTTTTCCTGCAGGTCGTCGCCGGTGACGTGCAGCACGGCGTTGCCGTCGCGGTCCACGCGCACGCGTTCCGTGCCGTGCGCGTCGGCGCCGATCAGGCGGATCTGGAAGTAGGCCGGGTTGGCCTCCAGCAGCAGGGCGAACAAGCTGCCGAGCTCCGCCGCGCGGGCGGTGCCTGCGTCCTCGAGCGCGGCGCTGGCCGCGGGGTGGCGGGCGAGGGCGCGCAGG
>QXGG01118113.1_pt1 | contig 13607 bp, 10 predicted proteins | sample 1982491 | NCBI WGS metagenome assembly QXGG01 (sample SAMN09924614, study PRJNA488089) | Wastewater metagenome, whole genome shotgun sequencing project. | isolation source: South African research farm wastewater | place: South Africa: Irene, Agricultural Research Council, Animal Production... | reverse complement strand
CTCGGGCACCGCGGCGCAGTTGAGCGCCACGAAGGGCTTGTCGGCGCGCGGCCCGCTGTTGTGGAAGGCGTTGGCGAACAGCTCCTTGCCGACGCCCGACTCGCCCTGGATGAGCAGCGGAATGTCCTTGCCGAGGACGCGGCGCGCACGGTCGAGCGCCCGCCCGATGCCGGCATCGCCGGTGGCGAGCGAGGTGAGCGTGCAGCGCGTGCTGGTCGTCGCCGGCGCCGGGCGCGGCGCGCGCGCGGCCTCGGCGATCCTGCGCGTCTCGCCGACGAAGGCGCCGATCTGCGGCCGCAGCGAGCGCAACTGCACGTACAGGTGCGAGCCATCCTGCAACACCAGACGGATCAGCGCATCGCTGGAATTCTTTGCGCGGTCGGCGATCTTCCCCAGGCCCTGGCGGAAGAGCTCGGCGAACGAGGCGCCGCCGCCCTCCAGGCGCTGCGCCAGCCACTCGCGTGCGATCGAGTTCGCCCCGGCCAGCACCCCTTCGGGCGTGACCGCGAGCAGGCCCTCCTGCAGGCTGCCGACGTATTCCGGGCGCTCGTGGAAGGCGACCAGGATCTCGTTGACGAACTCGGTCTCGAACAGGCGCTTTTCGATCAACTGCACCGACAGCCGCACCAGCCCGAGCGAATGGCGCTGGTGCATGCGCTGGTCGCAGGACACGTCGAGCACGCCGGCGAGGGTGCCGCGCGGGTCGAGGATCGGCGACGCGGTGCACGACAGGAAGCTGTTGTGGTCGAGATAGTGTTCGGCGCCGAGCACCACCGCCGGCGCATTGGCGACGATGGCGGTGCCGATGGCGTTAGTGCCGCGCGCCGCCTCGCTCCAGCACGCACCGGGCTGCAGCGCAACGCGGTTGGCACGGTCGACGAAATCCGCATCGCCGAGGCTGTGCACGATCATGCCCCGCGGGTCGGACAACAGCACCACGCTGCCCGAAGCCCGGATCTGCTCGAACACATGCTCCATGACGCCGCTGGCGTGCTCCACGAGGCGCGCGTTGCGCTCGCGCACGTCTGCCAGCCGGGCGCGTTCGCCGTGCTCGCGCGCCTCGCGGTTGGCGCGATCCACACCCAGCTCGCGACAGCGTTGCCACGAGTTGAGGATCAGCGCCGGCACGCCCTCGTCCGGGCATTCGCCCTCCTCGAAGAACTGCCTGCGCGCAAGCCTGAAACGCTGGTCGCGACCCGCGTCCACAGCCGATAACTGCCCCATCGTCCTCACGTCTCCTCCGGGCTGCCTGACCGCTGTGCCTGCGGCCGGCTGCCTCGATTTTCATTGGTCTCACGATTCGGAACGTAGCACTTGATCCGTCTCGAAACAAACGGCGTGCTCCGTTGCCCCGAAGCCTGAGCAGGAATCTTGCCAGCTCGAAAAATCCGCCCGGCGCCAAGGCCCCGCGCAGCCACAGATCCAGCGCGATCTCGCAGCAGGTGGCACGCGGATTGCAGTTAGACCCTCATCCGGAGGAACCGGACCAATAACCGATTCGAACCAAACCAATGAGGATCAACAAGGTGAAGAAACAAACCTTGAAGGAGACGCTGTTTCGCCGACTCGCACTCGGCACCGCCGCCATCGGCATCGTGGCCTCGGCCACATTCGTGCACGCCCACGGCGACGTCACGCCGCAGGCGGTCGACACGACCAGCCTGACCCAGCTCGGTGCGGACTGGCGCATCGCCAACCCCTATCGCGAAAACGCCGACGCCATCCGCATCGGCGACTCAGCCTTCAACCAGAACTGTGCGCGCTGCCACGGCCTGGGCGCGGTGTCGGGCGGCATCGCCCCCGACCTGCGCTTCCTCGAGCGCGGCGACGACATGGACGAATACTTCATCGGCAAAGTGCGCAACGGCGTCACCCGCAACGGCGCGGTGTACATGCCGCCCTTCGAGGGCATGCTCACCCAGGAAGCCATGTGGGCGATCCGCGCGTGGCTGGAGACGGTCCATGAAGAACAGTGATCGCCGCCGCTTCCTGCTCGGCGCCGGCGCGCTCGCCCTGCTCGCAGCCAGCCCGCTGCGGGCGGCCGCGGCCGAGCTCGAGCTGCAGCAGCCCGGCACGCTGCGCGTCGCGGTGTACGCCAACTTCGCGCCGTTTTCTGCGGCCGGCAAGGGCATCGACGTGGCGCTCGGCCGGGCGCTGGCCGAGCGCCTCGGGCTGCAACCGCAGATCGTCGAGTTCCCCGCCGACGAGAACATGAATGACGATCTGCGCAACATGGTCTGGCGTGGCCATTACCTCGGCCACAAGCCGGCCGACGTGATGCTGCACGTGCCGGTGGACGTGCATTTCGCCGCCGCCAACCGCCAGGTGAAGATCTTCGGTCCCTACCACCTCGAAACCCTGGCCCTGGCGCGCGTCGCCGAGCGCGTACCGGCGCCGTCGAGCTCGGCCGCGGAGAGCTTCGCGGTTTTCGCCCAGGAGCGCATCGGCGTGGAGCTCGACAGCCACGCCAGCGACTTCCTGCTCCAGTTGATGGACGGCGCGCTGCGGCCCAACGTGGTGCACTTTCGCAACCTTGGCGAGGCCGCGGCCGCGCTCAGGAATGGCGAAATTGCCGCGGCGATGGGCACGCGCAGCGAACTCGAGGCCGCGCTGTCCGCCCACCCGGGCATCGCGATCGACACGCTCGCCATGCCCGAGCTGCGCATCAGCGGCTGGCCGCTCGGCATGGCGGTGAAGGCCGACAGCGCCGCGCTTGCCGACGCGCTCGGCAATGCGCTCGCCGAGCTGCAGCGCTCGGGCGAACTCGCCCGTCTGTTCGAAGCCAACGGCGTCCGCCACCGCGTGCCCTGAGCAATGGAGCGTTCCGGAGCGCAACGAAATTGTTGCGTTCCGGAACAATGCCCTGCTCCCTTATTCGAGGTAGTGCCCGACCCCGATCAGCGAGCGCCCGTCGCGGCGCACGTAGGAGCGCTTGTTCTCCACCACGTTGGTCACCGGGTTGCGCCACACGTAATCCACCGTCGCCTCGTCCGCCGACTGCAGCTTGGCGATCATCTCCGCCACCAGCGCATTGCCCGCCGCGTCGCGCAGGCCGACGGCATCGGTGTCCGATAGCGCGGGGTTCATCCCCATCGCCTCGAAGCGGCCGCTGTCCATGTCGACCATGAACACGTAGAGATCGTCCTTGACGAAGTCGCCGCGGCGGTCGTTGAAGCGCGCCGCGGCCGTGCCGTGGCCTTCGCTGCGCGCCAGCGCCACCGCACGCTCTAGCATCGCGCGCGCGTCGTCGGCGCTGGCACGCGGCGCCGAATAGCCCACGCCCAGCACATAGCTGCCGAGCTTGCGCACATGGCTCACCTTGGGCTCGACCTTGTTGGTCACGCGGTTCAGCCACATGTAGCGCACGGTCGCCTCGGGGCTGACGCGGGTGCGGTCGATCATCTCGCGGAACAGCGGATTGCCGGCGGCGTCGGTGGTGTTGAGCACGGTCAGGCCGACCAGCGCCTCGGGCGCCGCGCCGCTGGCGTGATAGACACCCTTGTCGTCGATCACGAACACGTACAGGTCCTTGCGCACGAACTCGCCCTTGCGGTCGTTGAAGGCCGCGAACGCGCGCTCGGGTCCGTTCGCGTCCATGTACTTCACCGCCTGCTCGAACAGCACCTGCGCCTCTCGCGGCGTGGCGCGCTCGCCGGCGTGCACGCCGACGCTGGTGAGGGCCGCGAACGCGAGTGCGGCCAGGGTCCTGGTCTTCGGGTAATGCTTCATCGTCTGAACTCCATGGTTGCAGAAATCTGCGAGGTGGAAAGTGGATGTCTGGAGGTGGGCACAACGCAATGCGGCCCGGGCGCTGCTGCGTCCGGGCCGCAATCACGGCCCCTGGCGTCGCCCGCAGGCGGCGCCAGGGCATCAGCCCCGCAAGGGGTCAGCCCTTGTGCAGCTTGAACACCCAGACGGTGCCGCCTTGCTCGAGGTAATTCACCCGCTTGGCGACGTCGCCGCCCCACAGCGGCACCGCACCGCCCCAGCCCGACACCACGGCGACGTACTGCTCGCCGTTGTCGTCCCAGGTCACCGGCGGCGCGATCACGCCCGAGCCGGTCTGGAACTGCCAGAGCTCTTCGCCCGTCTTGGCGTTGACCGCCTTCAGGAAGCCCTCGGGCGTGCCATAGAAGACCAGGTTGCCGCCGGTGGTCAGCACCCCGCCCCACAGCGGCGCGTTGTTCTTCACTTCCCACACGATCTTGCCGCTCACCGGATCAACCGCGCGCATCGCGCCGATGTAATCCTCGTACAGCGGCTTGATGGTGAAGCCTGCACCCAGATAGGCCGCGCCGCGCTTGTAGCTCACCGGCTCGTTCCAGATATCCATGCCCCACTCGTTGGAGGGCACGTAGAACAGCCCGGTGTCGGGGCTGAACGCCATCGGCATCTGGTTCTTGCCGCCGAGGAAGGACGGCGCGTTGAACACCACCTTGCCCTTGCCGCCTTCAACGGTGCCGCCACCCTCGGTGAAGGGGTTGCCGGGGCGCTTCTCCTCGTCGAAGATCGGGCGCCCGGTCTCCATGTCGATGCCCTTGGCCCAGTCGATGCGGGTCACGAAGGGGAAGGCATTCAACAGCTTACCGTTGGTGCGGTCATTGACGAAGAAGAAGCCGTTGCGGTCGGCCTTGCCGCCGGCCTTGACGACCTGGCCCGTCTTCGGGTCCTTGTATTCGAAGGACACGAATTCGTTCACGCCGTCGTAGTCCCAACCGTCGTGCGGGGTGCTCTGGTAATGCCAGGCGATCTTGCCGGTGTCGGGGTCGATGGCGACGGTGGCCGCCGAGTACAGGTTGTCGCCCGGACGCAGCCACGAGTTCCACGGCGACGGGTTGCCGGTACCCATGAAGATCAGGTCGACGTCGGGGTCGTAGTAGGCTGCCTGCCACGTTGCCGCACCGCCGGTCTTCCACAGGTCGCCCGGCCAGGTGGCGTTGGTCGTACCCGAGATACCGTTCTCGACCGGCTTGCCTTCCTTGTCATAGGTGTAGCCCATGTGGCCTTCGACCACCGGGCGCATCCACACCATCTTTCCGGTCTTGGCGTCGCGCGCCTCGACCCGGCCCATGACGCCGAATTCGCCGCCCGACACGCCGCTGATGACCATGCCCTTGACGATCTGCGGCGCCGCGGTCATCGAGTAGCCAGCCTTGTAGTCGTCGATCTTCTCGCGCCACACGACCTTGCCGGTGTCCTTGTTGAGCGCAACGAGCTGGGCGTCGAGCGTGCCGAAGATCACCAGGTCGCCATAGATGGCCGCGCCGCGGTTGATCACGTCACAGCAGGGCATGATGCCGTCGGGCAGGCGGTGCTCGTACTTCCAGAGCTTGGCGCCGGTCTTCACGTCGAGCGCGTAGATGCGGCTGTAGGAGCCGGTCACGAACATCTTGCCGTCGTGGATCAGCGGCTGCGACTGCTGGCCGCGCTGCTTCTCGCCGCCGAAGGAAAACGCCCACACCGGCACCAGGTCCTTCACGGTCTCGGGGTTCACCATGGCGAGCGGGCTGTAACGCTGGCCCTTGGTGCCCAGGCCGTGGGTGACGATCTGGTGCGTGGTTTCGGCATCCTTGAGGATGTCCTCGTCGGTCACGCCGGCCGCAAGTGCACTACCTGCGGTCCCGAAACCCGCCATGGCGATGGCGAGCGCGCTCAGCATGGCGGGCAGGTGCTGCCGCTGCTTGTGTTTCTTCATTTTCGACTCCTCCTCGTGTCTCTCTTGCCTGTGGTCTGGTGGCATGGGCTCCGGCACCGTGCTGGCACCGGACAGAAGGCAAACTGCAATCGCCATGCCACCTTGCAATGCCCCCCGCCTCAAGCCATTTCTGACGCCATTTCTGGCGCCGTTTCGCACGCCATCCCCCGACACACGCGGGCGGCTGGTCGCCGCGGCGCACTGCGCTACGGCTGCCGCCGCCCCCCAACGCTGAACCTGCTGCGTTGCGCCGGCAGCCGACGAGCTGCTGCTCCAGCCGCATCGCAAAAACATGTCCGCAACGGAGCGGCGGAACAGAACTGTTGCGCTTCGGAACAGGGCTGTTGCGGGCGACCGGCTCACGCCCTGCGCCTGCAGCTGGCACGACCATTGCAGGCGGTGCACAGACCCATCCAGGGCCGGCCGGTACGCCCGCCAGACCCGCGTTCAGGACGACACAATGAGACGACTCGAAACGGCCCGGCGCCTGCTTGCGGCGGGCATCACGTCAATACTGGCCTGCACTGCCGGCGCCTACACGGCGCTGGCAGTGGCTGCAGCGCCTGCCGCAACGCCAGCCGCGCCTGTCGACCCGCTCGACTCACCGCGCTGGGGCGACATGCAGAAGGAATTCTTCGACGCGCAGCCGGTGGTGTTCGACCCTCGCATCAAGCTCACCGGCCCCGCGGTGGCGGAGGACCCGCTCAACGTCCCGATCACGGTCGACGCCAGCGCACTGCCGGGCGTGGAAGAGATGATCGTCTTCGCCGACTTCAACCCGATCGTGAAGGCGCTGCGCTTCGAGCCTGGCGCGGCGCGTCCCATCCTCGGCTTCCGGATCAAGCTGCAGCAGTCATCCCCCATCCGCGTCGCGGCAAAGACGGCCGATGGGGTCTGGCGCGTGGGGGGCGCCTGGGTCACCACCACCGGCGGCGGCTGCACCCTGCCTTCGCTGGGCTCGGGTTCGCCCGAATGGCAGGAGCGCCTCAATGACGTGAATGGGCGCCTGTGGCCGCGTATCGGCGGCGGTGAACGCCTGCGCATGCGCATCATCCACCCGATGGATACCGGGCTGGCAGCGGGCATCCCCGCCTTTCACATCGAGGACATCGAGATTGCCGACGAATCCGGTCAGGTGCTGGCCCGCATCCAGCCGCTCGAGCCTGTCGCCGAGAATCCGAGCTTCACGCTCGACTTCGCCGACGTCGCACCCGGGGCACGCCTGCATGTGACCGGCCGCGACAACAACGGCAACCGCATCGACACCTGGGTGACCCGATGAAGCCCACGCAACGCCTGCTCCCCTCGCATCGACTCGCGCCCTGCTTCGTGCAGGTGCTGGCGCTCATGCTCGCCCTGCTCGTGCTGACGCCTGCGGCACGCGCCGACCGCTTCGACTATCGGCTCGAACCTCGACCGGTCGCCGACGGCGTCTACGTGCTGGTCGGTCTCAAGGAAGATTTCTCCTTTGCCAATGGTGGCAACATCGTCAATACCGGCTTCATCATCGGCCCGGAGGGCGTGATCGTCATCGACACCGGCTCGTCCCGGCGCTACGGCGAGCAGATGCTGGCCGCGATCCGGCGCATCACCGACCTCCCGGTCGTGCTCACCCTCAACACCCACCACCACCCCGACCATTTCCTCGGCAACCAGGCGTTCCCGGCCGATACGCTCGGCGCGCTGCCGGAGACGATCGCTGCCATCCGCAGCGAGGGCGAAGCCTTCAACGCCAACATGTACCGCCTCAACGGCGACTGGATGCGCGACACCGAGGTCGTGGTGCCGACGCGCACCCTGAGCGCAGGCCGGCAAAGCATCGGCGGCCGTGATGTGGAACTGCTCGCGCTCGGCGGCCACACCGTCGCAGATCTGGCGCTGGTGGATCACGCCAGCGGCACGGTGTTTGCCGCCGACCTCATCTTCAACGGCCGCACGCCCACCACGCCACACGCAGACATCCCGCGCTGGCTCGCCGCACTCGACACGCTCGAACGCCTGCCCGCGCAGCGCTGGGTGCCAGGCCATGGCGAGGTTGCGAACGACGCTGCGCCCCTGCACGAGACGCGCGCCTGGCTAAGCTGGCTCGCCGACACCATCCACAAGGCGGCGGAAGACGGTCTGGACATGACCGAGGTGTTCGCGACCCCGATCCCCCCGCGCTTTGCCGGGCTGGCGCTGGCCGAGCACGAATTCCAGCGCTCGGTGGTTCACCTGTTCCCGGCGGCGGAACAGGCGGCGCTCGCTGCGGGAATGCGATAGTCCAGGCACACAGCAATCATGGGTTCGTCACGACGCCCTGGCTCATCGCGAGCGCGCTTCGCGCCGGAGCGCATCGAGCCGCCTTGCGGCCTCGTCGTCGCCGTTGGCCGCCGCCACGGCCAGCCAGTAGCGCGCTCGTTCGCGGTCTGGCTCGACCGGCCCGCCTTCCAGATACAACAGCCCGAGCCGATACTGCGCCTTCGTCGAGCCTGCCTCGGCACCGCGCAGGTAGCGCTCCACCGCAGCGCGCGAATCCCGCGCCTCACCCAGCCCATCCTCGGCAAGGATGCCAAGATGGAACCACGCCTCGGCAACCCCTTTCCCGGCGAGCGCCTGCCAGATGCTGCGTGCGCTGTCGTAGCGCGCCATCTTGAACTCGGCGTAGGCCTTGTACAGACCAATGCTCGGGCGCGCCGTCAGATCGGCGAGTGCGTCTTCATCAAGGGGCTGCGCCAGCACGGCGCAACTGTGAACCAGCAGCAGGGCGGCGAGACAGCGTCGTGCGTTCATGCGGGAGCAGCTCCGGAGGGTCGGGGTGAACGCTCCAAAGCAACAATTGCGCCCGTGACGGTCGCCCGATGAATCGGCTGCTGCACATCTTCCGTCAAGGCCGCCTGGGCCTGCACGCGCGGAGGGGATCTCACGAGCGGCGGGGCCTCCCCTTCGCCGGGCTCGGGCTCCTGCTTGTCGCCTGCACGCTGATCCTCACCCCCGCTGCAAGCGCTGGCGAACCGGCGGCAGGCGTGGTCAGCCACCGTATCACCGACATCGATTTCACGGACGTGCGCGACGCGCTGGTCGAATCCATCGCCGACGAGGGCATCGCCACACCGGTGGTCAGCCACTTTGCCGAAATGCTGGCGCGCACCGCCGGCGACCTAGGTCACCGCCCGGATCTCTACGCGCACGCCGAAATCTTCACCTTCTGCAGCGTCGCGGTCGCAGCGCGCCTGGCCGCAGAGGCGCGCGAGCACATTGCGCTGTGTCCGCTCTCGATTGCGGTATATGCGCTGCCGGAGGCGCCGCGCACGGTCACCCTCGCCTACCGTCCGCCCGCTTTGGACAGCGCGGGTGGCGAGGCTGCGGCAGCCCTGCTGGCGCGGATCGTGGCACGCGCGGCCAGCTTGGTCGGGCGTCCCTGAGCCGTCAGCTCATGCGGCCCAGCTTGCGATAGAGCGTATTGCGGCTCACGCCCAGCCGGCGCGCGGCGGCCGACACGTTACCCTTGACCTCACGCATCACCACGGCGATCGCGTCCATCTCGAGTTCGTCCAGGCTCCGCGGCGCGGTCGGCTCGGCCGCCTCCACGGCGCTGATCGACTCGGGGACTTCAACCGGTTTCGCCACATCGGTGCGCATGCAGACGGGGTCGGAACCGAACAGCTCCTCGGGCAGGTGGATCGCCCCGATCTCGTCCTCGTCATCGTCGAGCAAGGCCACCGCGACCCTCATCACGCTATGCATCTGGCGGATATTGCCCGGCCACGGGTAGGTTTCGAAGAAGCGCATCACTTCCGGACTGATCCGGATGCCCATCCGGCCCGATTCGCGCGCCTCGGCCTGGAGCAGACGCTCGACGAGCGTGGCCACGTCGCTGCGCTCGCGTAGCGGCGGCAAGGTCACGGTGAGGCCATTCACACGGTAGTAGAGATCCTCACGAAACTCGCCGTTGGCCACCGCATCACGCAGCACGCGGTGAGTGGCGCACACCAGCGAGATATCGACCGGGATCGCCTTCATCCCGCCTACTGGCGTCACGCTGCGCTCCTGCAGCACGCGCAGGAGCCGCGTCTGCATCGCCAGCGGCATGTCGCCGATCTCATCCAGGAACAATGTGCCCCCGTGCGCCTGCTGCACCTTGCCGACCGCGCCCTCGCGACGGGCGCCGGTGAAGGCTCCACCGACATAGCCGAACAGTTCGGACTCGATCAGGTGTTCGGGGATGGCCGCGCAGTTCAACGGCACGAAGGGGCCATCGGCACGGCTCGAGGCATTATGAAAGGCGCGAGCGAAGAGCTCCTTGCCCACACCCGACTCCCCCTGGATCAGCAGGGGAATGTTCTTGCCGCCGACGCGCCTGGCGCGCTCGATTGCGCGATGCAGCTTGTCATCACCGGTATCGAGCTGCTCGAGCGTCAGCCGGTCTGCGCTGCCGGCGCCACCTCCAGCCTCGGCCGACCGCGCAGCGTCTGATGCGCTCGTCCTGCGCACGTCCTCCGCCTCGGCCACCCCGCCGCCCGCGAGCGCCAGCGGCCGCATGCCGCGGACCTGCACATAGATCTCGCCCCCGCTCTTCGTCCCCAGCCGTACCAGATCGCCCGCGCCCGCCTGCGCACGATCGAGAATCGTGCCAAAGCCGAGCTTGAACAGATCGCCAAAACTGACCGTGTCCGCATCGCCCGATTGGCGGGCGAGCCACTCCCGCGCGGGGCGGTTCGCACCGAGGATGGTGCCGTCGGGCCCGAGTGCGATCAGCGCCTCCTGCATGCTGCCGACGTACTCGGGACGAGGGTGAAAGGCAAACACGATGTGCTTGGCGAACTCGTTTTCGAACAGCCGCTTCTCGACCAGCTGCACCGACAGCCGCACCAGCCCCATCGTATGGCGCTGGGGGTTGCGATAGTCGCCCGAAATATCGAAGACGCCTGCAAGGGCGCCATGTGGATCGAAGATGGGCGAAGCACAGCAACTCAGGAAGACGTTACGGTCGAGGTAGTGTTCGGACCCGAAAACCTCCACCGGCGCGCGCTCGAGCAGCGCAGTACCGATGCCGTTGGTGCCCAGGCTCGCCTCGTCCCAACGCGCCCCCGGCTGCAGCGCCACGCGCTGTGCCCGGTCGACGAAGGCCGGATCACCGAGGCTGTGAATGATCATGCCGTCGAGATCGGCGAGGATCACCATGCTGCCCGAGGCGCGGATCTGGTCGAACACATGCTCCATAACCCCGCTCGCCAGGTTCAGCAAGCGGCTGCTCTGGTTACGCGACGCTTCGAGCTGGCCGCGTCCTGCAACATCCACGGCGCGCGTCGTGCGCGGATCCAGGCCCGAGTCGCGGCAACGCGACCACGAGCGCAGGATGAGTGGGGAGACGTCATCCTCAGGGAGCAGACCGCGGCTGAAAAACTGCTCGCGCGCAACAGCGACACGGTCCTCGCGCGCCTGCTTCAACTGCGGCACAGCGTTCATATCGTCTTCCTCCTGCTCCCCGAAAACGTCGTCCGGGGATGCAATTTTATGGTTATGTTCAAAAAAGTAGCACCTGCCCAACATTGAAGCAAATGCAAGGCTATGAGGCGGGCGGCGCCCAGCCCGAATTCCGCGGCAGCGCACGGTACAGCGCACTGGCGAAAGGCTGGCACAGGGTTTGCGTTTAGCCAGAGCTTGCGTCATTTCAGCGCAGCCATCCCGACAATCCTTCGAGGAGGCGTCAATCATGCATGCCTGTCCCCTGCCCACCGATTCGATCCTGCGCCGTCACTTCGAGCAGCTGGCCTCCTCTGCCGGACTGCCACAACCACCGCAAGACTCGGTGCTGCTTCGCCACTACCGGCAGTTGCTTGACGCACGCCTCGCTCAACATCCAGCCGCCGAGCGCCCCACCTTGAAGGCCGCCGCCCAGCCGGATGCTGCGGTTCCCGCGTCAAAGCCCAACCCCGCGCCGCAATCGGCGGCCACACCCGAAGCCCCCCCTGTGGTGAGCAATCAGCCCGCCCAAGCCGAAGCCCGCCCCCAAATCCAAGCCACACAAGCCCCGCACGAAACGGCACCACAACACCACCGCAGCCCGCCTCCCGCAGCCTCAGGGGGCTGGTTCAGCCGTCTGCTGGCGCGCATTTTCGGTAACTGAGCTGCTGCTTCGACCACCGAAATTCCGAACTGCCGAACATCAACCCGCAGCCCCGCCCCGACCGCCCAGGAACACTCCAAAGATGGCCGACTCCACGATCGCCCAGGACACCCCCGTGCGTCGCAAATCCCGCGCAACGCAGCGCGGCCGGCAACTCGAGCCCGCCGCGCTGGCCGACATCGAAACACTGCTTGCCGGCCGCCCGCGCGCACGCGACAGCCTGATCGAACACCTGCACGCGATCCAGGATGCCTGGGGCCATATCGCCCTGCGTCACCTGCGTGCGCTCGCGCACTGGATGAACCTGCCGATGGCGGCGGTGTATGAAACCGCTACTTTCTATGCTCACTTCGACATCGTGCGTGACGCGGAAATCCCGCCCCCGGCGGTGACCATCCGGGTGTGCGATTCACTGTCGTGCGAACTCGCCGGCGCGCGCGCCTTGCATGCCGCGCTCGCGGCCGAGGTCGACCCGGCGGACATCCGCGTGCTGCGTGCGCCGTGCATGGGCCGCTGCGACAGTGCGCCAGTGGTCGAGGTCGGCCACCGCCACCTCGCCCATGCCACGCCCGCGGCGGTGCGCACGCTGCTCGACGGCGGCGATCTGCACCCGGAGCACATCGACTGGCAGCGGCTCGACGCCTACCGCGCCGAGGGCGGCTACGCGCTGCTGGCGTCCGTGCGCGAGGGCCAAGTCTCCGTCGAGCAGCTCAGCCACGTGTTGCAGGACGCCGGCCTGCGCGGCCTCGGCGGTGCGGGCTTCCCGACCTTCAAGAAGTGGGCCTTCGTGCGCGCCGAGCCCGCACCGCGCTACATGGTGATCAACGCCGACGAGGGCGAGCCCGGCACCTTCAAGGACCGCCATTACCTGGAGCAGGCTCCCCACCGGTTTCTGGAGGGCGCGCTCATCAGCGCCTGGGCGGTGGACGCCGCCGCGCTCTACATCTACCTGCGCGACGAGTACCCCGGCCTGCACGCCGTGCTGCGCGCGGCGATCGCCGAGACCGAGGCCGCCGGCCTCGCCGCGCCCGGCTACATGGTGCTGCGCCGCGGCGCCGGCGCCTACATCTGCGGCGAGGAATCAGCGCTCATCGAATCGCTCGAGGGCAAGCCCGGCAAGCCGCGCCACCGCCCGCCCTTCGTCGCGCAGAAAGGGCTCTTCGACCGCCCGACGCTGGTGAACAACGTCGAGACCGTTTACTGGATTCCGCTGCTGTGGCAGCGCGGCGCCGAGTGGTTTGCCAGCCAGGGCCGCAATGGGCGCAAGGGCCTGCGCAGCTTCTCGGTGTCCGGCCGGGTGAAGAAGCCCGGCGTGCACCTGGCGCCGGCCGGCATCACCCTGCAGGCGCTGGTCGATGAATACTGCGGCGGAATGGCCGAGGGCCATCGCTTGCTCGCCTACCTGCCGGGCGGCGCCTCGGGTGGAATCCTGCCCGCGAGCAAGGCCGACATCCCGCTCGACTTCGATACCCTGCAGCCGCATGGTTGCTTCATCGGCTCGGCCGCCGTCATCGTGATCTCGGACCAGGACGACCTGCGCGCAGTCGCGAAGAACCTGATGGCCTTCTTCGCCGACGAGTCCTGCGGCCAATGCACGCCCTGCCGCGTCGGCACCGAGAAGATGCTCGGCCTGCTCGAACGCGACGAGTGGGACGCCGACCAGCTTCAGCGCCTCGCCCAGGTCATGCAGGACGCCTCGATCTGCGGCCTCGGCCAGGCCGCGCCCAACCCGGTGACGAGCCTGCTGCGCTTCTTCCCCGCCGAGCTCGCGCACGCCGGGGTGCGGCTGCATGCCGATCCGGG
>QXGG01123101.1_pt1 | contig 13609 bp, 14 predicted proteins | sample 1982491 | NCBI WGS metagenome assembly QXGG01 (sample SAMN09924614, study PRJNA488089) | Wastewater metagenome, whole genome shotgun sequencing project. | isolation source: South African research farm wastewater | place: South Africa: Irene, Agricultural Research Council, Animal Production... | reverse complement strand
GGCACCCACGAATCCCTGCTCGAAGCCGGCCAGTTCGTGCACACCATCGAACAGCGCCAGGGCCTCAAGATCGCCTGCCCCGAAGAGATCGCCTGGCGCAACGGCTGGATCAGCAACGCGCAACTCCACACCCGCGCGCAGGCGCTGCGCAAGAGCGGGTATGGGGAATACCTCTGCAAGCTCATCGACGGCCCACCGCCCAAATCGCGCCTGCCGGCCCTCCTACATAAACCCGATCGCACCGCCCCATGAATTCACGCACCCTCATCATCGAACCCGGGCTCGCCGAAAAACACTACTGGCGCGACCTGTGGCGATACCGCGAACTCTTCTTCGTGCTCGCCTGGCGCGATGTCGCCGTCCGCTACAAACAAACCGTCATCGGCCTCGCCTGGGCGCTCATCCAGCCCCTCGCCACCATGCTGGTGTTCACCATCATCTTCGGCAAAGTCGCCAAGCTCCCCAGCGAAGGCGCCGCGCCTTACGCCCTCATGGTGTACGCCGGCTTGCTGCCCTGGCAGCTCTTCGCCACCTCGCTCACCGGCGCCTCCGGCAGCCTCATCGGCAACGCCAACCTCATCAGCAAGGTGTACTTCCCCCGCCTCATCGTCCCCACCTCGGCAGTCGTGGTCGCCTTTGTCGACTTCCTCGTCAGCTTCGCCATCCTGGGCTGCCTGATGATCTGGTACCAGTTCCTCCCCGGCTGGCAAATCCTCACCCTGCCCTTCTTCGTCCTCATGGCCTTTCTCGCCAGCCTGGGGCCAGGGCTGTGGATTACCGCGCTCAACGTCAAGTACCGCGATTTCCGCTACATCATCCCCTTCATCGTCCAGTTTGGCCTGTACGTCTCGCCGGTGGGCTTTAGCTCCACCGTGGTGCCCGAGCAATGGCGCCTGCTGTACTCGATCAACCCGGTCGTGGGCGTCATCGACGGATTCCGCTGGGCCATCCTCGGCGGCGAATCAAACCTCTACCTGCCCGGCTTCATCCTGAGCTGGGGCGTCATCGTCTTTTTCCTATGGCTCGGCATCCGCCAGTTCCGCAAGATGGAAAAGAGCTTCGCGGATCTCATCTGAACCATGTCCGACATCGCAATCAAGGTCGAAAACCTCGGCAAGTCCTACCTCGTCGGCCACAACGCCGCCCAGTCCGAGCGCTATACCGCGCTGCGCGACGTGATCGCACACAACGCGAAAAACCTGGCGCGCAAGACCCGCGACATGCTGGCCGGCCGGCCCATCGTCCAGGGCGACGAAGTCGAGGAATTCTGGGCGCTCAAGGACGTCAGCTTCGAGATCAAGCAGGGTGATCGTGTCGGGATCATCGGTCGGAATGGCGCGGGTAAATCCACCCTGCTCAAGATCCTCAGCCGGATTACCGAACCCACCCGAGGTCGCATCCAGATCAACGGCCGTGTCGCCAGCCTGCTTGAGGTGGGCACCGGTTTCCATCCCGAGCTTAGCGGACGCGAAAACATATTCCTCAACGGCGCGATCCTCGGCATGAGCCGCAAGGAGATCCAGCGCAAGTTCGATGAGATCGTGGATTTTGCGGAGGTGGAGCGCTTTCTCGATACGCCGGTCAAGCGTTACTCCTCAGGGATGTATGTGCGGCTGGCGTTTGCGGTGGCGGCGCACTTGGAGCCAGAGATTCTGGTGGTGGATGAGGTACTCGCGGTCGGGGACGCTCAGTTCCAGAAGAAGTGCTTGGGCAAGATGGAAGATGTCGCCAACCAAGGTCGCACCGTTCTGTTTGTCAGCCACAACATGGGCGCGCTGCTCAACTTGTGCAGCACGGCTGTCCTCTTGAACAACGGCACCATGGTTAGCCAAGGCGAGGCCAACCAGATCGTCAAGCAGTACATCAGCATCGGCGGGGAGAATGCAGGCGAGCAGATCTGGCCAGACAGGGCCCGCGCACCGGGAAATGAAAAGATCCGCCTCCATGCAGTTCGCCTCGTATCAAACGGGACGGTAACCAGTAACGTCGATATCGACCAGGACGTACGAGTCGAGATTGAGTTCTGGAACCTCAAGGACGGCGCACGAGTATCGACCAGCATTCACCTGCTGGATCAGATGGGCACCTGCGTACTGGCTTCAGCAAACATGCACTCAGCCAACCTGATCGAAGACGACTGGTTCGACAAGCCGCATCCCCTTGGTCTGTATAAAACGACCTGCACGATACCGGCGAATTTTCTCAACGAAGGGCGCTACAGCATTCACGTCATTGTGCTGACCGATCTAACGAACGCAGAGGTCGCCGAGAAAGAAGTGTTGTCCTTTACCGTCCATGAAACCGGCGCCATGCGAAAAGAATACACAGGTGTCTGGATCGGTGCCATTAGACCGAAACTTGCATGGCAAACAGAACGATCGAACCAAAGCGCCTGAGTTAAGCCCATGAAAGCAGTAATCCTGGCTGGTGGCCTCGGCACCCGAATTTCCGAGGAAACCTATCTCAAGCCGAAGCCGATGATCGAGATCGGTAGCAGGCCCATTCTCTGGCACATCCTCAAGACCTACTCACACCATGGCATCACTGACTTCATCATTTGCTGTGGTTACAAGGGGTATGTGATCAAGGAATACTTCGCCAACTACTTCCTCCACATGTCAGACGTCACCTTCGACATGTGTAATAACAGCATGCAGGTGCACCATCAGAACGCCGAGCCTTGGCGCGTTACTCTGGTCGATACAGGTGAAACAACCATGACCGGTGGACGGCTCAAGCGCATTGCGCCTTACCTAGAAGGCGAAGAGGCCTTCTGTTTCACATACGGAGACGGCGTCAGCGACGTCAATATCTCCGATCTGATTGCCTATCACCACGCGCACGGCTCGCTCGCAACCTTAACCGCTGTATTTCCCCCCGGCCGATTCGGTGCCCTCGACATTCTCTCCGATGGACGCGTGAAAACCTTCAAGGAAAAACCCAAGGGCGACGGCGGCATGATTAACGGCGGATTTTTTGTACTGTCGCCGCAGGTGCTTGAACTACTCTCAGACGACCAAACCGTCTGGGAACGCGAACCGCTGGAAAGGCTGGCGGAAGCAGGGCAACTCAGGGCCTTCAAGCACGAAGGTTTCTGGCAACCGATGGACACCCTACGCGACAAGAACCTCCTGGATGAGCTGTGGCACTCCGGCCAGGCGCCATGGAAGGTGTGGTCATGACGCTATCGTTCTGGCGTGGCAAGCGCGTCTTCGTTACAGGCCACACCGGCTTCAAAGGCAGCTGGTTGAGCCTGTGGTTGCAGCAGCTAGGCGCCCAAGTCATCGGTTTTGCCTTGAAGCCGCCAACCAACCCGAACCTATTTGAAGCAGCGAAGGTCGCGCAGGGCATGACGTCACTGATCGGCGACATTCGCGACAGCGCTGCACTTACCAAGGCGATGCGCGACTCCGCGCCCGATATCGTGATCCACATGGCGGCCCAGCCACTGGTGCGCCGCTCCTACATCGACCCGGTTGAGACGTACTCCACCAACGTCATGGGGACGATCAACCTGTTAGAGGCCGTGCGCGAGACCCCCTCCATCCGTGCCGTTGTTAATGTCACGACGGATAAATGCTACGAAAACAAGGAATGGGTCTGGGGCTACCGCGAAATTGAACCTATGGGCGGCTTCGACCCCTACAGCAGTAGCAAGGCGTGCTCTGAGCTGGTTACGGCGGCGTACCGCAACTCGTTCTTTAACGTGTCACCTCCCGGCAAGCAGCGAGTTGCGGTCGCCAGCGCCCGCGCAGGTAACGTCATTGGCGGCGGCGACTGGGCAGAGGATCGACTCATCCCAGACATCATGCGCGCCATCCTGAATGACCAAAGTGTCAGCATCCGCAACCCCCAAGCGACCCGTCCCTGGCAGCACGTGCTCGACCCCCTGAGCGGCTATCTGCTACTTGCAGAAAAGCTATACGTAGAAGGGAAAGCCTTTGCCGATGCGTTCAACTTTGGCCCGTCGGAAGACGACGCGAAGCCTGTGCACTGGATCGTTGAAGAAGTCACGCGCAACTGGGGAGAAGGCGCGCGATGGCATCTGGATAACGCTCCTCACCCCCACGAGGCCCGCTACCTCAAGCTGGATTGCGCCAAAGCGCACGCCATGCTCGCTTGGGCGCCGCAGTGGCACCTGAAACACGCCCTGGAAACCATCATCGCCTGGCACAAAGCCCACCAACGCCAGGAAGACATGCGCGCTGTCTGCATGCAGCAAATCACCGCTTATTCCAGCGCATATTAACGTCCACGCCCACTAAATAGCCCAAAGATGCAGAACGCCAGAACCAAGGCACTTCGCGAACAGATCTCGAATCTTGTCGAAGAATATGCCGCGATTGCACTCGCGCCCGATCCGTTCATGCCAAGCGCCAGCTTGATCCCCCCCTCCGGGAAATTGCTGGATGCGACCGAGCTCAAATACATGGTCGAAGCCAGCCTTGATGGCTGGCTCACAACCGGTCGTTTCAATGCCGAATTCGAAAAGAGACTGGCAAGCTTCATCGGCGTCAAGCACCTCATCACGGTCAACTCCGGCTCATCGGCTAACCTGGTCGCCTTTAACACCCTCACCTCACCCAAGCTGGGTGAGCGTGCCATCAAAAAGGGCGATGAAGTCATTGGCGTTGCCGCAGGGTTCCCGACTACCGTCAACCCCATCTTGCAATTCGGCGCCGTTCCAGTATTTGTCGATGTCGATCGTCTCACCCACAACATCGATGCCAGCAAGATCGAAGCCGCCATCGGCCCCAAGACAAAAGCCATCATGCTTGCCCACAGTCTTGGCAATCCCTTCAATCTGGATGTGGTCACCGACCTCTGCAAAAAATACAACCTGTGGCTGGTGGAAGACTGCTGCGACGCACTGGGTAGCACCTACCGCGGCCAGCTAGTCGGCACCTTCGGTGACATCGCCACCCTCAGCTTCTACCCGGCCCACCACATCACCATGGGCGAAGGCGGTGCGGTTTTCACCAATAACTACGAGCTTAAGACCATCGCGGAGAGCTTTCGCGACTGGGGCCGTGACTGTTATTGCCAGCCGGGTAAGGACAACACCTGCGGTAAACGCTTCTGCCAACAAATGGGCAAGCTGCCCATGGGTTACGACCACAAGTACACCTACAGCCACCTCGGCTACAACCTCAAGATTACCGACATGCAAGCCGCCTGCGGCCTGGCACAGCTGGAAAAGGCCGAACAGTTCATCCAGGCCCGCAAAGACAACTTCGCCTTCCTGAGGGAGCGGTTGAAAGATTGCGAAGAGTTCATCCAACTACCCCAAGCCACAGAACACGCAGACCCCTCTTGGTTTGGCTTTCCGATCACGCTCAAGGAAAACTGCCCGATCACCCGCCTTGATCTACTGACCTACCTCGACCAGAACAAGGTTGGTACCCGATTGCTGTTTGCTGGCAACCTCACTCGCCAACCTTACATGATCGGTGCCAACTACCGCGTCAGCGGTGTTCTGACCAACACCGACCACGTCATGAACAACACCTTCTGGATCGGGGTACAGCCGGCGCTGACTCCCGAGATGCTGGAGTTCGCAGCAAGCAAGATAGAAACCTATCTAGGCCTTAATTTTTGATGCCCTACCTAGACCTTCCCCAAGCGGACTTGGAGCATGTAGTTAGCAGTACCTCTGGCTGGGAAGCCCTGCGTGGGCAGCGTCTGTTGCTGACCGGAGGCACTGGTTTTATTGGTAAATGGATGCTGGGCACGTTCTTGTATGCAAACAGAGCGTTAGGCCTGAATGCCCGCGCAGCCGTCTTGAGCCGCAACGTAGCCAGTTTCTTGGAACAACATCCGGCTCTAGCTGCAATGCCAGAGATCGAATGGCTGCACGATGATGTTCGCAACTTCCAACTTAACCGTAGTCAGCATTGTGCGTACGTCATTCATGCAGCCACCGACGTAGTCGCCCAGCACCCACCATCCGACATCCTCGATTCCTGCATTCGCGGCACGAACCAAGTCCTTACGCAGATTCAGCGCTCGGGTGGCGAACGAATGTTACTAGTCAGTTCCGGCGCAGTGTATGGTCGCGCGTCAAACGCGCTGCCCCGCATTCCCGAGGACTGGATGGGGGCACCTGACTGCTTAGAACCTCTCTCAGCCTATGGCGAAGGAAAGCGCACCTCCGAACTCTTGTGTGCAATTGCTGCGAGCGAACACGGCTTGCAGATCCCTGTCGCACGATGCTTTGCATTCGTCGGGCCGTATCTCGCATTGGACAAACACTTCGCTATTGGCAATTTCATCGACTCCGCAATACGGGATGAGGTAGTACACGTCCAAGGCGACGGCACACCCCTACGTAGTTACTTGTACGCTGCAGATCTGGCCGTATGGCTTTGGACACTGCTATTCAGGGGCCAAAGTGCGCGAGCGTATAACGTGGGTGGAGTTGAAAGTCTTTCCATTAAGCAATTGGCTCATCGCACAGTAGCGGCGCTGGGCAGTCGGTCCCCTGTTCACGTTGCCCAGCAACCTAATCCCAATACAGTCCCTCAACACTACTTGCCAGATCTTCAACGTGCTCACGACGAATTAGGGCTCAGAGCACATGTCAGCCTCGACCAGGCAATACAGCGTACCGCTGCTTGGGTAAAGGAACGATCACAGTGACTAAATCCGATTACGCCACTGAAGACATGGCACGATGGATTCGCGTCGACGCTCTTAAGATGGTGCATCGCGCCAAAGCTTCACACATCGCAAGTGCTCTGTCCATTTCCGACATCTTGGCCGTCTTATACGGACAGTTACTCCGAGTGGATTCGGCGCTGCCGACAGACCCTGCCCGTGACCGCTTTATCCTAAGTAAAGGGCACGCCTGTGTCGCGGTATACGCTGCACTGGCCGAATGCGGTTTTCTGCATCCGGCAGACCTCCTGACCTATGGTCAGGATGGTTCGATGCTGATGAACCACATCAGCCACAAAGTCCCCGGCGTAGAATTTTCTACAGGCTCTCTCGGCCACGGACTCCCGTTTGGAGTTGGTAAAGCATTGGCCGCTAAACGCAAGAGCGAGGATTGGCGCACCTTTGTTCTGATGAGCGACGGTGAACAGGATGAAGGCAGCAACTGGGAAGCCTACATGTTTGCGGCTCACCATAAGCTGGACAACCTGGTTGCGATCATCGATTACAACAAGCTGCAGAGCCTGACCACCGTTGACCAGACCCTGCGCATAGAACCTCTTGCGGAAAAACTGACTGCCTTTGGTTGGGCAGTGAGGGAAGTGGATGGCCATGACCATAAAGCCCTCTTCACGGCTCTGAATACTGTCCCATGGTCGCCCGGTAAGCCCTCGATTCTCATCGCTCATACGATCAAGGGCAAGGGGGTCAGCTTCATGGAGAATTGTGTCGAGTGGCACTACCGCAGCCCGAGTGATGAGCAGTTGGCACGTGCGCTCGCGGAGATCGAGAGTTGTGATGACTAGGCCCAAATCCAAAACTTGTCGGCTCTGCCACCAGCAAACCAACCAGCCGGCACTTACCCTCCACGGGATGCCGCGCTTCAACCATCGCCTGCTACAAGAAAAGGAAGTTGGCCATGATCGACCTGTCGATTTGCAGCTGTATTCCTGTGACAGTTGCGGCTTCGTAAGCCTAAAAACCGAACTGGACGGCAACTACTACGATGATTACGTCAATGCACCCTCGTCCTCGCCCTCGGTACAAGCCTTCTTGCGTGAGCAAGCGCAGCAATTCGTCGAGCGTTTCGGGTTACAGGGTAAAACCATCTTGGAGGTCGGATGCGGTGATGGCGGCTTTCTTGCCAAATTGCGCGACTCAGGAGGGCTTCCTATCGGCATTGAGCCCTCGCGGTCACAGCGTCAGCTGGCGTTGGATCAGGGCCTGAACGTCTTTGACGGCCTGCTCACCGAAGATCGCGCGCTCGATGGTACTCCCTTCGACGCATTTGCCACGCGCCAAGTCCTCGAACACATTTATGACATGCATGGCTTCCTCGCCGCGATCCGTGCTCATCTAAAGCCCGACGGCGTCGGCTTGGTGGAGGTGCCTAACCTCGACACCCTACTCGCACAGGATCGTTTCTTCGATTTCATCCCAGAGCACGTCAATTACTTCACCATGCGTACCCTACGCTTGGTACTGGAGACGGCGGGTTTCAAGGTGCTAGCGGTCGACACAGTACAGGGCGGCGAGGCGCTGCGAGCACTGGTCCGCAACCAGCCGCCCCCATTACTCGACGGCTTGTTGCGCCGGATTGAGCCCCTAAGCGTCGAAATTACCGCCTTCATTGAGCAGAGGCGTGCAAACGGCGAACGCGTTGCAGTCTGGGGGGCGGGCGGCAAGGGGATCAATATACTCGCCGCCGTTAAGGCGCTACGCGGCATTGATCTGCTAGTTGATGGCGACCCGCACAAAGAAGGTCGCTATACACCCGCCTCGCACCTGCGCGTCCACCGGCCTGAGGCGCTACGTGAACATCGGATCGATGCCGTGATTATCCTCGCTCCAGCCTATCGTAACGAAATCCTGCGAATGCTACGCGAAAAGCATGGTTTCCAAGGTGCTGTTGGTATCGTCGGTGAGGTCTTCGAGGTCATCGAACCCGAGGGCTTCACGCAGACAACTCAAAATTACATCTGAGCCCTACGTGAGAAACGCATTCATAGACGAACTGGTTTCCCTTGCGGCAGCCAACTCAAATATTGCACTCGTGGTGGGAGATCTTGGCTTTTCGGTCGTTGAACCCTTTGCCGACCGCTTCCCGGATCGTTTCATTAACGCTGGGGTGGCCGAGCAGAACATGACGAGCTTGGCCGCCGGCATGGCGTCGGAGGGCTACCACGTCTTCACTTACTCGATTGCGAACTTCCCGACCTTTCGCTGCGCAGAGCAAATCCGCAACGATATCGATTACCACAACCTGCCTGTCACGGTCGTGGCGGTCGGTGGGGGCGTAGCCTATGGTGCGCTCGGTTACTCGCATCATGCAGTGCAAGACTACGCCCTGATGCGGTGTATGCCGAACATGTTGATCGCCGCACCGGGTGATCCTATGGAAGTGCGGGCGTGTCTTCGCTACCTGGTCGCGAATCCGCAGCCGTCTTATTTGCGACTTGGGAAAGCGGGGGAACGTTGTTTCCACCCTGCCCCTCCATCAGTCGAACCAGGGCAGTGGTTAAAAATAACACATGAATCCGACCCCAATAAACGTTGCATCTTGACAACGGGTGCGACGTTAGAACTCGCAATGCAATGGTGGAACTCGAAGAAGCGTACCGAGACATCAGTTTATTCACTTCCGTTATGGGGAATGAAACTTAAAACTATACAAGCTGCACAGGTTCGTAATTTTGATACCATTATTACAGTGGAAGACCACTTAAAAGATGCTGGTTTTGGATCATGGCTAATGGAATCCGCCTCAGCCGTGCCGGGGCTTGTCCAACGCATCGATACTCGATCCTTGAGTTCGGAGGTTTGCGGAATAGTAGGAACACAAAACAGCCTCAGTAAATTCAGCGAATTCCAGGTAATGATCGCCAGCTGATAAACAACCAAGCAACACGCCCTATCAAAATCCTAACAAGCAAAAAAGTAGAACGAAATGAGACAAGTACCATACAAACATCACTTAATTTTGAAAGCATATATTGATCAGGATCGAGACGGTGACATGATTGTAATAGTAGAGACCACAGCTGCTCTTTACCCAAACGAGATCGACTTTGACATTTCTATTAGAGAATCAATTGAGCGAGAGTGGATTCGGTTGTTTCATGAACATCAGTGCGCCGGCGGAAAGCTTATCAGAGTTAAGAAATAAACAGCACAGCTAGCTAGAAAGACGCGCCAATCGTTAATACATAAACCACAAACACAAGATATGCTTGAAAAAGTTCAACTATTCATCTTGGCGCGAGACAGGCTTGATTATCTGAAAGAAACATTAACTTCTGCAACTCGGCAAACGCAAAATAGCATCAACTTGGAAATAATAGTATCCGATAACTCAGATACAGATAATGTCAAAAATTTTATGGATCAGCATTACCGGTCGATAAAATACATTAGAAGATCGCCCCCTTCGACAGTCTGGCAACATTTCAGGGCTGTCATTGAAGAAGCAACGTCGGAATATATCGTCATTTTCCATGATGACGATATATTGCTTCCTGATTTTTGCGAAAGAATGGTTGAAAAACTCCGCAACAACAAGCACGTTGCCGCGATCGGTTGCAATGCTATAAAAATTGACACTTACGGAAGAGAAATTGGGACTTTTCATAGCCGAAAGAACGACGTATTAATTGACGACGAAAAATGGTTTTTGCGTCAATATGTACCAACAACTAAAGAAGAGAAGGGTATAGCACCCTTTCCTTCATATTGCTACCGTCTTGCCGCCCTTAATGCAGATGACGTCGGCGAGAGGGACGGCGGGGCCTGTGCCGATGCTACATTCGTCTCCAAAATACTTCGCTTCGGAAAAATTATATGGTTAGCCGAGCCGTTAATAAAATACCGAATCCATAGCGGATCCGGTTCAGCCAGAATTCACATTGATGATTACCGAAAGCTCTGGCGCTATATGGTCTCAATAGGCATAGACAAGAGAGACCTCGAATTTAGTTCTTGGCGCTACGGGACATGGTTCCATTGGCACTTGAAGACTACAGAAACAATCTTCGGGCTATTGACACCCAATTCTTGGCGAAGCGCCACGATTCAAAGGATATTCTTAAAGAAGTTCCTCAAGAGGCCAGGTCGAACATTTCTTAAATTGCTATTTGGTTATTGGCTTTACGTGATGTTTAACAAAAAAAATTGTCGTGTCTAAAATTTTAATAATTCCCTCCTGGTACCCGCGCCCCGATGACAGAATCAACGGCTCGTTCTTCCAGGAGCAGGCGCGCCTTGTCAGTGATCACTTCGAAGTCAAAGTTCTTTTCTTCCGTTTCTCCGGTCGTCCATCGATTCGTTCCTTTGCAACTTCACCCTTAAAGACGGCTCGTGCTTGGCTACGTTTCGTATTTCAACGCAGATCACGAACGAAGCTCCCTGAGGATGAGGTATTCACGAACCCACCTTTAGTCGAGTACAGCGCAAGAGTTTTTGGGCTCACGGTGCGCCGACGTCACGAAAAACGCCTTGATTTGTACGCCCAAGCCCTAGATGAATTAATAAAGACCGGCTGGAAACCAGATCTCATTCATGCTCACTCGGTCAACCTAGGCGGGTTGGCAGCACATCACATCAAGGAGGTATATGGCATTCCCTATGTGATCACCGAACACATGCCGTTTGCGCTTTCCAGCTATCCGGAGTACATGCGCGATGACATCAAGAAAGCATTCAAAAGTGCCGATCGCGTCCTCTCTCTGGGTTATGACAAGGTGCGGCAACTCGCGATGAGCGACATCGACGTGGAGCCCAACCTGATCTTCAATTTGGTTGACGAATCCCTGTTCCCCAAGATTTCTGATATCTACGTTCCTGGTGAACCCTTGCGGCTGATCTCGATTGGCGCCGCCTCCCATTACAAGGACCATCGCACCTTGTTGCGGGCGATGATCCTTCTAAAGGCACGTGGCATTCCGTTCGCACTAACCCTTGTTGGCTTGAAGGCGTGGGGCGGGCTATACGAACAAACCCTAGAGTTTGTCCGATCTCACGACCTAGATAATGAAGTCGTCATCATTGATCGGATAGAGCGGGCGGAAGTGCCAGGCTACTTGGCTGCTCATCAAGTGTTCGTCATGACCAGCATTCAGGAAGGTTTCCCGGTCTCTGTTCTTGAGGCATTGGCAACAGGGCTCTATGTCGTCGCCACACGACATGGCGGTACCGAAGACATACTTACCGACGAAATGGGCAGCTTGGTCGAGATCAAGAATTTCGAGAAGGTTGCGGACAGGCTTCAAGACATCTACGTGGGGAAGATTACTTTTGACCCTGCAGTGATAAGACGTTCGGTGGTTGCAGTCTGCGGCAGAGACGCTTTCAAACAACGTCTTATCGGCTACTACGAGCAAGCCATGGCGACAGTCGCATGAAATTGCATCCCCTCGCCGACGTCCAGTCCTCACACATCGGCCCCAACACCCGCGTCTGGCAATTCGTCGTCATCCTCCCCAACGCCCGCATCGGCGCGGATTGCAACATCTGCTCTCACGTGCTCATTGAGAACAACGTCATCATCGGCGATCGGGTCACGGTGAAGTCCGGCGTACAGCTCTGGGATGGCCTGCGCATCGAGGACGACGTCTTCATCGGCCCCAACGTCACCTTCACCAACGACCCCTTTCCGCGCAGCAAGCAATACCCGGCCACCTTTCCGGTCACGACCGTTAAAGCCTGCGCTTCTATCGGGGGGGGGGCGACCATCCTGCCAGGCATAACGATCGGCCGCGGCGCCATGATGGGCGCCGGTGCGGTGGTCACGAAGTCGGTACCGGATTACGCGGTGGTCGTCGGAAACCCGGCGCGCATCGTGCGCTACCTCGGGGGCCGCGATGAGCGCGCAGGCAACGATCCGGCTGCGCAAGGCGGCGCGCGTGGTGGGCAAGACGCTGAGCTTTCGTAACGCAACGGTGGACGACGCCGCCTTCATCCTGTCCCTGCGCACCGATGCCGAGAAGTCGCGCTACCTCAGCGCCGTCAGCGGCGAACTAGCTGAGCAGCAGGTCTGGCTCGAGCGCTACGCCCAGGCGGATGACCAAGCCTACTTCATCATCGAGTACCAGGACGCGCCGATCGGCACCGTCCGGCTCTACGACCCTCAGGGCGAGAGCTTCTGCTGGGGCTCGTGGATCCTGCACAGCAGCCGCCCCAGCCAGGCCGCGATGGAATCCGCGCTGATGGTGTACGCGTACGCAGTCGATCACCTCGGCTTTACCGCAGCGCACTTCGACGTGCGCAAGGGCAACGAACGCGTGTGGCAGTTCCACGAACGTTTCGGCGCAGTCCGAACCGCCGAATCCGACCTCGACTATTTCTACCAACTGGATGGCAAAGCAATCGCCGCCTCCCGCGAGCGCTACCGGCGCTTTCTGGAGGGCAGCGTCAGCGTGGTGTTTCCATGAGCATTGAAGACTGCCAAATCATCGACCTCCCCAAGATCCAGGACCCGCGCGGCAACCTCACCTTCATCGAGGGCGGCAGCCACATCCCCTTCGACATCCAGCGCGTTTATTACCTGTACGACGTGCCCGGCGGCGCGGAGCGCGGCGGGCATGCGCACAAGGGGCTGCATCAGCTCATCATCGCCATGTCGGGCAGCTTCGATGTGATCATCGATGACGGCAAGGACAAGCGGCGCGTGCATCTCAACCGCTCGTACAACGGCCTGTATGTGTGCCCGATGATCTGGCGTGAGCTGGACAACTTCTCTTCCGGCTCGGTGTGCATGGTGCTGGCCTCGAACCGTTACGACGAAGAGGACTATTACCGCGACTACGCCGAGTTCATGCGCGCGAGGTGGGGCGCGTGAAGGTCCCCTTCCTCGACCTGCACGCGGCTTACCTCGAGCTCAAGCCCGAGATCGACGCCGCCATCGCGCGCGTGCTCGACAGCGGCTGGTACATCCTCGGCCCCGAGGTGGAAGCCTTCCAGG
>QXGG01306776.1_pt1 | contig 13613 bp, 12 predicted proteins | sample 1982491 | NCBI WGS metagenome assembly QXGG01 (sample SAMN09924614, study PRJNA488089) | Wastewater metagenome, whole genome shotgun sequencing project. | isolation source: South African research farm wastewater | place: South Africa: Irene, Agricultural Research Council, Animal Production... | reverse complement strand
GCAATGGGAAAGCCGCAAGCGGCTGAAGTGGCAACGGCTTTTTGGATGGTGACACTGCGCCAGACCAAAAACGGTACCGTTAGCGAACCACCACCAATGCCGAAAATAGCTGAAGCCCAGCCTATGACGCTACCGGCAGCAATCAGTTCAGGTGGCTTGGGTTGCCGACCTGTGGCTTTGGGACTGAGATTGAGCGCCAGTTGGATCGCAATACAAATCGCAAAGACGCCGATGATTTTTTGTAAGGCCGGCCCGTTAATCAATGCCGCGGTGGCACCGCCGAGCACGACACCGCCCAGAATACCTGGCGCAATCCAGCGAAATAACTGCCATTGCACCGCACCACGGCGATGGTGTTCGCGGATTGAATTAATCGAGGTGAAGACAATGGTAGCCAGCGAGGTACCTACGGCTAAGTGAGTAAGGACGTCTGGAGCAAAGCCCTGTGCGCTAAAGCTGAAGACCAGTACTGGTACAATAATCAGCCCGCCACCCACGCCAAATAAACCAGCCAATACCCCAGCGGCAGCGCCGAGCAGCATATAAAGAGCAAATTCCATACAGTGTCCTTATAGATTGATGCGAGCTGCCGATAAACTCGCTATGGCAGTACTACTTAAATAGAAAGTTATAACGCGCACTGCATATACACTGCAGGAACGCCATATGAATCAAGTGCTTTAGCTTGCTGCTTATTGATTGTCGCTTGCGCTTGAAAGCCCATGCGCTGCCAAAACCCTGCTGATTCTTGTACTGATACTAGACTGCAGTGCTGCAAACCGGCTTGGCGAGCGATCCGCAGTTTATGTTTGACCAAGCTCGGACCTATCCCACGTTTCAGTGCGCGCGGCGCAACCGCCAGGTCATGTAGGTATAAACAATCGCTCTGCGCAGGCTCAACAAATAGGCCGTCCAGAGGGGTGATGTTGCCACGTTGGGAGCGATAGCTAAACAAGTAACCGCAAACCCCTTGTTGGTCTTCTGCCACTATAGCTAAGTCGGGTACTTGGGCAAGACGCTGGGCAATCACTTCAGGCGTTTCTTGCAGTTCGTCGCTATAAACTTCCAGTTGGATATTCATGATTTCTGGTAAGTCATCAGGGCGCATTAGGCGAAGTGTGTGCATAGTCATCTGTATAAAAATAAAAGAGAAGCATTCTAAATGGCTTACAAACATTTGTCAGGCAAACACTGTCAGTGGATGATTTTCTAATCTTGACTAGTAATGCTGCTCTTCAGACAGTTCGTCGACATCAGTCAAGGCACAGTCTTGCATTTGCTCTTGCACATAGCTTTCCTCAACACGCGGATCAAGCGCTGCCGCTAAGGGCGAACTGCTAATACCATCAGGCATATAGATGTGTTGCAAAGGTGCTTCATCGCTGAGGGTGTCACCGCTAATAGCTTGTGGTCTTACGCGTATCACAATCAGCATGGCAAACAAGCTGAGTGACACATACAACATATTAGGTCCAAAAGACTTCATCAACACACCGATCAGTAGCGGGCTGATACTGGCGCCGATACCAAAAGTGGTGAGCAATACTGCCGTTAACGAAACACGTTTTTCTGCTTCAATGTTGTCATTGGCAAACGCCACTGCTAAAGGGTAAAGGCTAAACAGCAGCATGCAAGATAAACTACCGCCGATAAAGACGAAGACAATAGGTAAGTCAGTGAAAATCGCTTGCGGCAGGGCAATTAGCATTAATAAGGCGCTACCAACACGAATCAACGTGGGTCGATCTAAGCGATCAGATAGCCAGCCCAGCGGGCCTTGCACCAGTAAACCGGCAACAATGCATGTGGCCATAAAGAGACCAATCATTTGTGTCGGTAAGCCAATCCGGCTGGCATATAGCGGCGCTAAACCGTAAAAAGCCCCAACCATTGCGCCCGCGACGATGCTGGTCAGCATGGAGAGCGGTACGCGCTGGAGAAAGTAACGTGGTTCAAGTGGCGCAGGGTGCAAGGGTTCCGGGTGAATACGGCGTGTTAGCGCAACGGGTACTAAACATAAAGAAAAGCATAGGGCGACAAATAACAGCAGATTAATGTTCAGATCAGGCATCGCCGCCAATACTAACTGGCCTAAAACCATACCCAGGTAAGAAGCCATCATGTAGCCGGAAAACACCATGCCGCGCTCATCGGAAGTGCTTTGTTCGTTGAGCCAGCTTTCCACCACCATATACATCGACATCATGCCAAGACCTACCACCACGCGCAGTGATAGCCAGGCCGGCAAGCTTTCCGTTAAACCGTGCAGTAACACTGCTGCGGTGACGATACCGGCACTGGCCACGTAGGTACGAATATGTCCGACGCGAGCAATTAAGCGGTGACCGAGTTTGCCGCCCAGTACCAAACCTAGATAAAAGCCGGTCATCAAAGCACCCACCCAGATACCGTCTGCACGTTCAGCAACATGCAGAGCTAAGTATGTACTCAGTAAACCTGAGCCCAATAGCATCAGTAGCGTGGCGAAATACAGTGACTTAAACGACTTCCATACAGACATGCGGCATCCACCTAGGGTAAAGCGTGAAGGGGGTTTTGCTTATAACTCAACATTCTGCGCTAGCAAACGCAGAATGTTCTGATAAGTCTACGCGCCACACAGCTTGACGGCCAACGCAAGGCAATAATTTCTTGATTTAAGCGGCGAGGCGCTTGATCAGTTGCTCTGTGAGCAAAGCACACAGCGCGTAAATCGACAGCTGTGGATTAGCGCCAATGCTGGTAGGGAATAAAGAACCATCGTGAATAGAAAGGTTCTCTAATTGATGATGCAGGCCTAGGCTGTTGGTCACGCCTAGCGTGGCATCATCACTCATTGCGCAGCCACCCATCACATGTGCACTGCCTAGGCGCGCGCGGTATAAAGACAGGTCTAAGCTATCAATCAGCGATTTAGCACGGTTTAAGCTTGTGACATAGTCAGCATCCGCATGCACTGGGAAGACCCGTTCAGCACCGGCTGCAAACTGAATCTCAGCCATGTTGTGATAGGCACGGCGGATACCATCCCAAGTATAAGGCGTCATTTGATAATCCAGTACGGGGCTGCCATCGCTGCGCAATTCAACGGTACCGCTGGCGCTGTCAGGATGAAAACCGTCACGCATTAAGGCAATCATCATGTGGGTGTTGGGTAGCTGTGCCATCCGCTGGGCGTTCACTTCACCGTAACCACCCAAAATGGTCGCGGCAAAGGCTGGGTGCAAGGGAGGCACTTCAAGCTTGTAGCCGATAGGCCCCGTCGCGCCATTAAGCCACTGGAAATGGTCGCTATAAATGGATTGAGGGGCACCGTAAAAGGGATTGACCGGCTCAGAAAACTGCGCGGCAGAAAAGTTCGTTAAATGTAAAAAGGTGCGTTTGCCGCAACGCTTGTGCGGGTCAGGCGCTTGCGAGCGCAGCAAAATTGCCGGTGTGTTGATGCCGCCGCCGGCCAAAATATAATGCTTGGCGCGAATAATGATTTTACGACCAGTAGGCTCGACTCCGCGCGCATCAAGGGCATGGCATTCGAGGTGCAGAACGCGATCTTGAGTCATCTGTAAGCGTTCAGCGCGAGCTAAATAAAGCAGGCTGCCGCCATTGCTTAAGCTGGCCGGAATGCAAGTGACCAGCATTGATTGTTTGGCGTTCACCGGACAACCCATGCCGCAATAGCCTAAATTCATGCAGCCGCGCACATTACGCGGAATCACTGCCCAGCTTAGATCCAGTGCCTCACAGCCACGCTTGATCACTTCATTGTTGGCGTTGGCAGGCATGCTCCAAGGGGCAACCCCGAGGCGTTGCTCCATGCGCTCAAACCAAGGTTGCAAAGTATCCTTGTCTAAACCGCTGACCGCATGCTCGCTGGCCCAATGTTTGAGGGTTTCGGGCGGCGTACGAAAGCTCGAGGTCCAGTTAATTAAGGTGGTGCCGCCCACAGCACGACCTTGCATAATGGTGATAGCGCCATCTTTGCTCATGCGACCCATGCCTTCTTGGTAAAGCTCGGAGTAGGCTTGTGGCTCTTGCATTTTAAAATCAGTACTGGTGCGCAGCGGTCCTTCTTCAACAATCAATACGCGCAGCCCGGCAGCGCTTAATAACTCAGCACTGGTGGCCCCGCCAGCACCGCTGCCAACAATCACTACATCAGCTTCAAGCTGCAGATCGTTTTCAAGCAGGGAGGCGTTTTGCACCTGCCAACCATTGGCGATGCCTTGAAGAAAAGGGTCTGGAATGGGCATAAGTGATCTCTATTATTGTTGTGACGAAAAAGGCCTGAGCACAGCGTTTAACATTACTGCAGCAGCGGTGGGCCAGGGTAGCCGCAGTGATGCCAAGCACTTGGCTGCCCGTAGTGAGCCAGCATCGCCAGTTGCAATAGAGCGTTATGACCCATTTTTAATAAATCAAAACGACTGTTTTCCCAGCGTTTGAGAAACTGTTGAACATCGGCTGATGACGCTTGCGACCAAGCCCCCCAAACACCCGTGAGTGGGCCGCGCGTTAGCGGGTTATTGAGCACATCAAAGAGTTGCACGGTCAGTTTGCGCATCTCGGGCGAAAAACTGGCGAGGCTATTGTCGATGGCGCGCAGCGTGCTGTGTAGGTTGCTATTCATCTGCTCGGCAGCAACTGCGCCGCTATACAGCACCGGCAAGATCGCCGATAAACACAGGATGTCATCACTGCGCAGCACCAGAAAACCGCTGCTGGCAGGATCGCTGCTACAGCCGGTCAGACTTGCCGATAAACTGAGCACGCTTAAGCTCGCTGCAGAAACAGCGCTAAGTTTGAGAAAGCTGCGCCGAGAAAACTCGGCACTCTGAGCAACATGCGACATGCTTTGGCCTCGTCGTCTTAACGTAAAAAGAATTTCAGAATCAGTTTTTGCAGCCAACCGCCGTAAGGTGGGTAAATCAGTTTGGCGGCATTTAAACGCTGTTTGCTAAACACCGACTTGCTGTGGCTAAAGGTTAAGAAACCTTCGTGAGCGTGATAGTGGCCCATACCGGATGGACCAATACCGCCAAAGGGTAAATCATGCTGCGCAACATGCAGTAAAGTGTCGTTAATGCACACACCACCGGCATGACTGTTGTGCAGTACATGCTGCTGCTCGCTACGCTCATAGCCAAAGTAATACAGCGCTAAAGGGCGTGGACGTTGGCGAATGTAAGTTAAGGCATCATCCAGAGTTTGATAGCCCACGATGGGTAACACAGGCCCAAAGATTTCATCCTGCATGACGCGCATGTCATCAGTGACATTCAGCAGTAAAGTCAGGGGTAAGCGTTGACCTTGGCCTTCGGCGTGGATAGCAATCGCCTCTGCCCCTTGGCTGGTGGCGTTATCAATGGTGTCTTGCAAGCGTTGTTGGTGTTGTGGATTGATAATCGCCGTGTAATCAGGGTTGTCTGCCAATTTTGGATAGAATTTGCGCACAGTGCTGCGCATCGCCTCGACAAACTCATCGATACGCGCGTGCGGTACTAAAATATAATCAGGCGCGACGCAGGTTTGCCCAGAGTTGACCATTTTGCCAAAGGCAATTCGCTCTACGGCGTCGGCCATGGGTACATCGGCGCTGATAATCGCCGGTGATTTACCGCCGAGCTCTAAGGACACAGGCGTGAGGTTTTTCGCCGCGGCGCGCATCACATGTTTACCAACCTGGGTTGAACCGGTAAACAGTAGGTGATCGAAAGGCAGCTCAGAGAAAGCTGCAGCGAGATCGGCTTCACCTTGCACCACGCAGACTAAATCTTCTGGGAAAACACGGGCTAATAACTCTTTTAGCAACTGCGCGGTGCGCGGGGTGTGCTCGCTCATTTTGATCATCACCCGATTGCCGGCAGCTAGTGCGCCAGTTAAAGGGCCAATACTTAAAAACAGCGGGTAGTTCCACGGCACAATCACGCCGACCACACCGAGCGGTTGGTAGACGATTTTTGCCGAGGCAGGTTGAAAGGCTAAGCCGACTTTACGTTTAACCGGTTTCATCCAGCGCTTAATGCGCTTGCAGGCATAATCAATGCCTTCCAGGCTTGGCATTAATTCAGCTAAGAGTGTTTCGTCGTGGCTGCGATGACTGAAATCCGCACTAATGGTTTCGCATAACAACTGTTGTTCGCTGGCGAGTACAGTGCGTAAAGCCTTAAGCCATTCAATACGTTGCTCAGCACTGGGCATCAATTGTGCTTGATAAGCTTGTTGTTGCGCGCTTAATAAGTCGTTTAAAGCACTGATCGGTGTGTTGTTGGGCATGATTAAACTCGCAAACAAATAAATATAACTGATGTTTTAGAGTATTTGCTCTAACTGGTCAAGTGGATTAGAGTATTTGCTCTAAGTGCTCGAGTGATAATGCAGTAGAGCAGGTGTGATGTGTCCAGCGGATAGCAAAGAGAGGCTAGATTGGTAGAGAAAACAGCAGAAGATACGCAGAAAAACAGCAGATTAAGCACGCGTCAGCGCATTGTGCAGACTGCCCTTGAGTTGTTTAATCAACAGGGTGAGCGGCAGGTCACCACCAATCATATTGCTGCGCATCTAGGTATCTCTCCGGGCAACCTGTACTACCACTTTCGTAACAAACAGACGATTGTGCTCGAGCTTTTTAGTCAATATGAGCAATTGGTTGATCAGTTTTTACAGCGCCCTCAAGATCGAGTGATGACCGTTGCTGATAAGGCCTTTTTATTGGAAGCGCTACTCACCGCGCTTTGGGGTTATCGTTTTTTGCACCGTGATATGCAGCATTTATTAGCCGCCGATACTGAGTTGGCGCAGCGTTATCAAACTTTGGCGCAGCGCTGCTTGAGCAATGCACAAGGCATTTATCAAGGTTTTGCTGATGCCGGTATTTTGCGTATTGATGCGGCCAGTATTGAGGCTTTAGTCCTCAACTCATGGGTGATACTCACCGCTTGGGTGCCCTTTGTCTGCAGTATGCAAAAAGATTCAACCGATCTAACTCCAGCAATGCTACGCCGTGCTATCTATCAAGTACTGATGCTTGAGCGCGAGTATGTTAGCGAGCAGGCACGTCCTGAAGTGGAGGCCTTGCTGCAGAAATACCATTTGCCTCTGAGTGAAATTTTTCCGAACTGCTGACCGTTCATAAAGTTGGTCGTAAGATTGGATTTTGATTTGCGCTTGGCGTATCTCGCGAGTGCCGTTTTTCCCGAATCGGGCCATCCTCGCCCGATTCGGGCGCTGCGCCATCCATAGCTGCGCTTGTCACGTCACCCGCGAGACACTTCTCAAATATTTGTATTGTTTGCGCTATTTTTATGAGGCTCTTTGCGAGCTTTTGATGTGCAAAATCGATGCACATGATCAACATGCAGGCCTGCGCCGATAGTGCCCGCTCAGCCAAGTGCGATCTAGCTGGCAGCACAAATGATCAACGAGTGCTGCGCTATAGTTGTGACGAGCGAAGTCATGGATGACGTAGCGCCGGAGTTGAACCCTGGATGGGTTCATCGACGGAAAACAGCTATAGCGCAGTACGTTTTACGCAAATATGCACAGCACACTTTACGCAATCTAGATGTGTGAACTGGTTATATCGCAGCTAAAGAATTACTAAGGCTTAGATAAAGTGAACAAACCCGGTCATTCAACATCAATAATGCGCTGTAACTGAGCAATACCCGCTGCGGGAACACCTGTATTTGGGGTATACTCTTGAACTTTCTGCCCGTCTTTAATAGTGGATATATACCGTGACCCAAACAACCGCCCCCGTGCGTACCTTCCAAGATCTGATTCTCACCTTGCAGAGCTTCTGGGCTGAGCAGGGCTGTGTGGTGTTGCAACCTTATGATATGGAAATGGGTGCTGGCACCTTCCATACTGCAACCTTTTTACGTGCCCTCGGCCCGGAAACCTGGAATGCTGCCTATGTGCAGCCTTCGCGCCGCCCAACCGATGGTCGTTACGGTAACAACCCCAACCGCTTGCAACATTATTATCAGTTCCAAGTGGTGCTTAAACCTAACCCAGACAATATCCAAGATTTGTACTTGGAGTCATTACGTCATATTGGTATTGACCCGCTGGTGCACGACATCCGTTTCGTTGAAGACAACTGGGAGTCGCCAACTTTAGGTGCTTGGGGTTTGGGTTGGGAAATCTGGCTCAACGGCATGGAAGTCACTCAGTTTACCTACTTCCAGCAAGTCGGCGGTATTGAGTGCTATCCGGTTACCGGTGAAATCACCTACGGTCTTGAGCGTTTGGCCATGTATATCCAAGGTGTAGATTCGGTATACGACTTGGTTTGGACCGACGGCCCATTTGGTAAAGTGACCTATGGCGATGTTTTCCATCAGAACGAAGTGGAGCAGTCCACCTATAACTTTGAACACGCCAACGTTGAGAAGATGTTTGAGCTGTTTGATTTTTATGAAAGTGAAGCCAGTCGTCTAAGCCTGTTAAATCTGCCGTTGCCCAGCTATGAAATGGTATTGAAAGCCTCGCATACCTTTAACTTGTTGGATGCACGCCGCGCGATTTCTGTAACTGAACGCCAGCGCTATATTTTACGTGTGCGCACTTTGGCGCGCGCTGTAGCACAAAGCTATTTAGAAGCACGGGCGAAATTAGGCTTCCCGATGGCACCTGAAGCATTACGTGATGAAGTATTGGCTAAGCTGGAGATTGAACAATGAGTGCGCGTGATTTTTTAGTGGAGCTGGGTACCGAAGAGCTACCACCCAAAGCCCTCAATACCCTAGCCAAGGCATTTCGTGATGGCATTATCAAAGGCCTCAAAGCGGCCGGCTTAAGCCATGGCAATGTCCAGGTTTTTGCCGCACCGCGTCGTTTAGCAGTGCTGATTAGCCAACTGGCTGAGCGCCAGGATGATCGTAGCCAAGCCATTGATGGTCCGCCAGTACAAGCCGCGTTTGATGAGCAAGGTGAGCCGACGCAAGCAGCGCTAGGTTTTGCGCGTAAATGTGGCGTGGATATTGGTGAAATTGATCGCAGCGGCGCTAAATTACGCTTTGAACAACATATTCCAGGGCAGGCGACTGTAGGCTTGTTGCCAGCGATTGTTGAAGAGTCGCTCAGTGCTTTACCGATTCCTAAACGCATGCGTTGGGGCGCTCGTAAAGAAGAGTTTGTGCGTCCGACCCAATGGTTGGTGATGCTGTTTGGTAACGATGTCGTGGATTGCACAATTTTGGCGCAAACCGCCGGTCGCGCCTCACGTGGCCACCGTTTCCATCACAACAGTGATGTCGTGCTCAACCAGCCCTGCGATTATGTCGAAGCGCTGCGCAAAGCCTATGTGCTGGTCGATTTTGCTGAGCGTCGCAGCTTAATTCAAAAGCGTGTTGATGTGCTTGCTGCCGAGCAACAAGGTACCGCGATTGTGCCGCCAGCTTTGCTGGATGAAGTGACCGCATTGGTGGAGTGGCCAGTGCCGTTGGTGTGCTCATTTGAAGAGCATTTCTTGGATGTGCCACAAGAAGCCTTGATTATCACCATGCAAGACAACCAGAAGTATTTCTGCTTGTTGGATAGCAAAGGTGCGTTGCTGCCACGTTTTATTACTGTCTCGAATATTGAAAGCCGCGATCCGCAGCAAGTGATTTCCGGTAACGAGAAAGTTGTGCGTCCGCGTCTCACCGATGCCGAGTTCTTCTATCTGCAAGATCAAAAGCAGCCTTTAGAGGCGTTTAATGAGCGCCTACAGAATGTAGTGTTCCAAGCACAGTTGGGCAGCGTCTACGATAAAGCGGTACGTGTTGCCAAACTGGCAGAAGTGATTGCTGAGAAAATTGGCAGTAACCCTGAACATGCTGCGCGTGCTGGTTTACTGTCGAAGTGCGATTTAGCTACGGAGATGGTCGGTGAGTTCCCGGAAATGCAGGGCATCGCCGGCTTCTACTATGCGCAAAATGATGGTGAGCCTGGTGATATCGCTTTAGCACTTAATGAGCAATATATGCCACGTGGTGCTGGCGCTGAATTACCGACAACCTTAACCGGTGCGGCGTTAGCAGTGGCGGATAAGCTGGATACCTTGGTGGGTATTTTTGGAATTGGCATGTTGCCAACCGGCAGTAAAGATCCTTACGCCTTGCGCCGTGCTGCTTTGGGTATTTTGCGTGTATTGATTGAAAAAGATTTAGACATTGATCTGGCCTATTTGGTGGCTATCGCGATTACCCAGTATGGCGATAAGATCGAGAGCAAAGGCTTGGCAGAAAAAATCCTCGACTTCATTTTTGATCGTCTGCGCGCCCGTTATGAAGATGCCGGTGTTGATGTTGCGGTGTATCAAGCAGTGCGTGCGGTGCACCCTATGTCGCCCTTGGACTTTGATCAGCGTGTGCAAGCGGTGCAAAACTTCCGTGCCTTGCCAGAAGCGCAAGCTTTGGCTGCAGCCAATAAGCGTGTATCGAACTTGCTGGGTAAAAGTGCCACCGAGCAGAGCACAACGGTGCAAGCGCATTACTTCGACAGCCCAACCGAATTTGCTTTGTACGCAGCCTTACAGCAGGCGTTGCAGGCGGTACAACCATTGGCTGCCGAGCGTCAGTACACTGAAGCATTAACCCGCTTAGCCAGCCTGCATGAGCCGGTGGATGCGTTCTTTACCGCAGTGATGGTTAACGCTGAAAACCCTGAAGTACGTGCCAATCGTCATGCCTTATTGGCGCAGTTGCGCGGCTTGTTCTTAGGTGTAGCAGATATTTCTGTACTGGATTAATGCTCGACAAGAAAGACGATGAGCTTAAGGAGTCTCTGTTGAGCTCATCTTGAGTAGGGATCAAGTATGAAATTATTAATTCTCGATCGTGATGGTGTGATTAATTACGATTCGGATGCTTACATTAAAACAGTGGCTGAATGGATTCCTTTGCCCGGTGCTTTAGATGCTATTGCGCGTCTCAGTCGCGCCGGTTGGACGGTGGCTGTGGCGACCAACCAGTCCGGCTTAGCGCGCGGTTATTACAGCGTGCCAACTCTCGAGTCGATGCATCAAGTTTTACGTGATGAAGTGCAGCAGCGCGGTGGTGCTATGGGGCTGATTAGCTATTGCCCACACGGTCCAGATGAGGGCTGCGCGTGCCGTAAACCTTTGCCAGGCCTGCTGACACAAATTGCCGAGCACTACCAAACCTCACTGGATGGCGTATGGTTTGTCGGTGACAGCCTGCGTGACTTACAGGCCGCGGTTGCCGTCAATGCCCAACCAGTGTTGGTCTGTAGCGGAAAAGGCGAACAAACCCGTGAGAAACCACTACCAGACAACACTCTAATATTTGCTGATTTATCAGCAGTGGCAGATCACTTATTAGGCTAAAGGTTAGAGATATGGGCGTCATCTACGGATTAAGAACGGTAATTTTCTATGTTTTACTGGGCTTAAGTGCGCTAGTGTGGTGTTTAGTCAGCTTGCTGATCGCGCCTTTTTTATCTTTTCCTGCACGCTACCGCTTTATCAATGTGTATTGGTGTCGTTTCGCTGTCGGTTTAGGCAAGTACATTATTGGTTTAAATTACCGAGTGACCGGTGTGGAAAATATTCCCAGTGAACGTTGTGTGATTCTGGCGAAACATCAAAGCACTTGGGAAACCTTTTTCTTATCAGCGTATTTTCAGCCACTGAGCCAAGTGTTAAAGAAAGAACTGCTGCGTGTACCGTTTTTTGGTTGGGCGATGGCGATGCTCAAACCTATTGCAATTAACCGTGATAATCCTAAGCAAGCCTTAAAGCAACTGGCTAGCCAAGGCGCTGAGCGTCTAGAGCAAAACTGTTGGGTGTTGATTTTTCCAGAAGGCACGCGCATTCCAGTTGGTAAAATCGGCAAGTTTTCCCGTGGCGGCGCCTCGTTGGCAGCGAATGCTGGCTTGCCGGTATTACCTATTGCACACAATGCTGGGATGTTTTGGCCAAAGGCTGGCTGGGCGAAAAAGCCCGGCACGATTGATGTCGTAATTGGTCAGCCGATGTATGCCGAAGGTGAAGGTCCGCGAGCGATTGCTGAGTTAAATCAGCGCGCTTTTGAGTGGATTGCACAGACCCAATTTGACTTGGGCGCGTTAGATGCTGAGGTCTTGGCTGAGACTCAAGAGAAGACGGCTCAGTAAATTCGCGACAAGCAGCACTCACTGATCATTGATATTGCTCGCGTACTTGGCGGCTACTGTTCTCGTGAAATTAAGCGGGCTATGCCGACTCTGGAAGCGCGGGCGGCTCGCCCGCAAAAGCTTAATTCAAAGTGCATTTCTGACTGTTAAAATTGCGCTTGCCGTACTGTGCGGTGATTGTTTTTGCATCGATGAGCCCGTTCGGGGCTCAACTCCGGCGCTGCGCCATCCCTGGCTGCGCTGATCACAACCACTGCAAAGCACTCGTTGACTATTTGTGCTGTTTGTCAGCGGCGCTCAATCATTTGAGCTGTCTGAGAGTTGTTTTTAAGTTGCGCGGATTAACTGCGCCAGTAGTTATTGGCTGCAGAGACGGTTTGAAAGTTAATGGCGATGACTTGCGATGCCGCCGTCAAGCCGTCAGCAGACTCGGCATAGGCAGAGCGTAGCGCCTTCAGGGTTTCCATATCAGGTTGAGTGTATTTCACACCGCGACGGCTCAGCGTAATGGCCAGCTCAAAGCCTTCTTGTGGTGTGGCAGTAATTAGGGAAGGAAGCCAAGTATCGGTCATCGTTATATCCTTCTTATCTGTTGCTTGCTAAGCATTGCATGGGTCGGCAGAGTTGCCTTGTACGCCACAAATGCAGCGATAAAAATACTCTGCCAGAGCCCTTGCAGGACAACAAATAATTCTCAGGAAAACTTAACTAAACGCAAGAACCCAGCTTTAGTAAGATGAGTTTGGTGTGTGCTCTGGATTGATTTCGCCGTAAACTTCTTCCGGGTCAATATCATTGAGCAAGAGCATTTCCTTGACCGTCTCAATGTGCTCCAGCACGACTTTATAATGCTCTCCGTATTCGTACTTGGTCACTTCAATCGCTTTAGGCATGTAGTTGAACGCGATTTTTAACGCTTGTAGGGCATCGGGGTGCAGTTTATCGCTCATCTTAAAATCCTCATTGGCTAGAGCAGCTGTTTGTCGCTGCAGGCATGGTCTGCCGGTCATGCTAGCAAAAACTGTGCAACACCGCAGGTTGACCAATCCTATTAGCTCACCAACCAGGGTAGCGTTGCCATAGCGCGGTGTCTTCGCTACGGTTATTGAGGCTGACTTGATGCGGCACTAAACATAAGTCAGTGGCGATTTGTTGAATGCTGTCACGCATTTCTAAATGAGCAAGCCACTCGCTTGGTAAAGCTTGCGCGCCCAGCAGCAGACCTAGAAAGTGTCCGGCGATCAGGCCAGTGCTATCGCTGTCACCGCTGTGATTAACCGCTTTGCACACGCCATCAGTAAAATCTTTGGCTGATAATGCGCACCATAAGCCAATCGCTAGCGCCTCTTCGGCAATCCAACCACCGCCCAAATGCGCTTCAATCAGCTCAGGACTGGGCTCGATGTCGGCATGGTGCAACTCCAGTACTTTTTGCAGAATATTATAGGTTTCATGCATGCCAACTTTATCTCGATGTTCATGCAAACTGCTGT
>QXGG01002859.1_pt1 | contig 13630 bp, 4 predicted proteins | sample 1982491 | NCBI WGS metagenome assembly QXGG01 (sample SAMN09924614, study PRJNA488089) | Wastewater metagenome, whole genome shotgun sequencing project. | isolation source: South African research farm wastewater | place: South Africa: Irene, Agricultural Research Council, Animal Production Institute... | reverse complement strand
AGTTCAGCGATATCTTTGAAATTAATACTTCTAGAGTTGATACTGGGTGTTCCGTTGGAGAAAGCTAATTTTCCATCAAGAAGATAATTCTCCAAAGCAATGACCTTGCTATTGTATTGCTTGGTAGCGTCAGTTCCATCCAGACCGTACTGGAGTATACGAATACGCTCCCAGTCATCGATGCTATTACGGGTCACATACTTATAAAGTTTGTAGACTCCATACGCTGTACCTGCAATAACAGCTGCTCCGATAACGAACTTAGAAGCCAGTAAGCTTCCGATCAACCCCATGGCCCCTGTGACCATACTACCGGCACCGCCACCAGCTAAACCAACCACCTGAGCGGCTCGAACTGCAGTCATGGCTACTCTACCAGCTCGAGCTGCTCCTGGTAATGCAGATATAAGACCTTTAGCGGCTCCACCTACAGCGGAGATACCACGACCAATAGTCGTAGCCCCTTTAACAAGGGCCGCACCCTTACCAAAGACCCACATAGCGGCCTTGCTAGCACCCTTGAGCGCCTTTCCGCCGAATGTACCTAGTGTCAATAGGTCACCTGCCATCCCAAATATACTACTTGCCATACCAGCGATCTTGGTAAGACCAGTGGTGGCCGCAGCTATCATCTTCTCAATAGCATTATCATCGGCTCGAATACGTGCGGCATTCTGCTCAGCACCTTTCTTCGAAGCTTCGATGCTGGCTTTCTTTCTTTCCTCGTTGGCAGTTCTGATAGCATCAGCCTCCTTGGCTCTATCAGCCGTACCACCATCACGTTGTCCATCGCCGTCCGTATCAGCGAATGCACCTTTAACTCGCTTATAGGCTTTGGTTGTCTTATCACCAACCAACTGAGCTATTCGCATGGCGTGGTCACCGGCACTGTATTCATTGGTACCTTGATCGGGTCCAAGATCATTACCTTGCTGCTGTTGCTGATCACCATTCCCTAAAAGCGAACCAAAGACACCAGCTGCGACATTCGCCACCGTCCCTAACTTAGAGAGTCCTTTGCCGGCGAACGTCATACCCTTACCGAGTAGTCGCCCACTCTTTGTACGGCCCATACGTCGCTTAGCAACAGCTAGTTTTCTAAGCTGACGGTTACCCTTATTTTTGACAGGGGTCGGCCGGGCGGGCGTGGTGTCCACCGAATCCGGTATATCGATACCAGCAGGTTGAACAGGTCCGATCAATTCAGGAGAAGGACCCATGAGTTCAGGTGCCATCTGTTCAGCAGCTGCACCTGCTGCCGATCCCTTCTTAAAGCGACCTAAGTATTTACCTATTCGGCTATTCTTAAGTTTCTCATATAAGGCAGGATTGCGCTTTGCAAGTTCTTCAGCCCCTGCCGCTCCTATTTCACCAACTGCATTCTTACCAGCTCCAAAGAACTCACCTATACCTTTAACGATACCACCAATCCCTCCGCTACCGGATGATCTTTGAGAAGGACCATGATGGCCTTCTTTAGAATTCTCCAATGCGGCATTCTGGACTTGATCGCCTGCGGCTTGTGTAGCCGGGCCACCTGACGGTACGATCTTCTTAAAGAATTGAGATGCTTTCGTTCCGATCAATGGGATATCAAAGAACGATCTAATGTTCTTCGTCCTGTTCTTGATCTCATCAACTATCTCTTTACTCTTATCAGAAAGGTTGATATCTCTTATCTGCGTAAGTAATGCAGTGTTGACTTTATCAGGATCCTCATTGACTCTTTCTGAAGACTGCCCGGAGCCTTCTTTCAGAGCAGTTGACATCTTGACAGAATCAGTAGGTCTTCCCATGATCTCTTTTATTTTCTTACCCGTTTTACCCATGGCAAGGATGTCACGGATCTGAATAAGAATAGGTACTACACGGGGGTCCATACCTCCGATACCAAAATTTATATCACTGAATTTATCAATGACTTTATTTTTAGCAGATGTTGCTTTTTCCTTAATATTACCAAGGATTTTATCCACATCAGCATCGGCTATTTCTTTCTTAATCGCATCTTTGGTTTTGACGATTTTAGCAAAAGCAAATTTTAGACCAAGTTTACCTATGTCAATAGCGGAATTAGCTAATGTCTTAATCGGCTTGCCTGATACAGTTACAAGCCCCTTGGCCTTATCTTCGAGACTGAGTTTAACCTGGTTATTACCATCAACGATATTACCTTTAGATTTAGCAATATCATCCATAGTCTTCAGCTGCTTACCGGTAGAAGAGTCGTAATAGAAACCACTCCCAATCAAACTACCCAATAACGAAGGGGTCTTATTACCAGTAACATAGACATCTTCTACGGTTTGGAAGATATTCTTAGCGATATCAAGCGTATTTCTGATGACACTTTTGGTCATATTACCTAGTTTTGGTAATTTATCGAAAAGGACATCCGAAGTAAACGACAAAGCCTTATTCGTCACTTCAACTGCCGACCTTATCAGCTTATCTCTAGCTGATTTGATATCGTCTTTATTATTAGTCCAAAAGTCTTCACTCACCCGTCCTACCATTTTAGCGGCGCCTACAGTGGTGTCTGCTGTTGTTCGTATACCCTTGGCACCTGCATCGATAAGAGCGGATATCAGATTAGCTACAGACTGAGTCACTGTTGGTTTGGAACTCGACTTACCCGCAGCGGCTGAAAGACCGGCTAGTAAACGTTCTAGGTCTATATTAGGGACATCCTTCAGTGCTTCGGAAGATGCTTCTTTTCCAGAGGAGATACCGTCAGTCAGTGATTGCTTTAATCGCTTACCGGTTTCTATTCCAGCGTCTTTAACCTCAGTGAATTTATCCTTGACGTGAGTGGTTGCGTTTCTAAACGACTCCGACAGCTTATTCACAGTGCCATGTTGTTCTTTAGGCATCTCACCCATATCGGATTTTTTATCAGAGGTATCACGCTTATTCAAACTTTGATAGATTTTCAAAGCAGTCGCATCGATACTCCGCAGATGCTCGATCCCTTTACCAGCTCCCATCGACTCCACCATCTCAGCCAGCTTTTTAACAGCAGCCATAGTGTGTCCATTGAGATTGACTAGATCAATCTTCTTCCCCCCGGGAGCAGAATCATCACCAAAATTAGATCGAATATCCTGAGCCATAGGCCCGGTGTAGTTCTGTTTACCATAGCTCTTGGCACCAGAGTAAGGGTTATTTGGTTTATAATTCCAGTCGTAGATCTTAGTATTCTTGAATGCATTGATACTCTTAGCACCATCCAGTTTAGATCTGGAGATATTGTGCTTAATATTGATATCAGAGTCGATATCAATAGAGTCATCGTAGAACTTGAAGTATTTCTCTTCATCGACGTCCCAGTCACCGTCTTTGTTTCTCTTAATGATACCCTGTGACTCAAGAAGCTGACCGTGGCCATTACGGATAGAAGTCTGTATGACATCCATTAAGTTACCGATACTCGATTTTGTCTTATCGGCTGCTGCTGCTAGATTGAACTGTCTAGCAGCCACCTCGGTACTGTCTCCGGTGAAACGTTCATCGAGAATCTTACTGACAACAGCTTTACCTTTTTGAGTGAGAGACTTAAATTCTTTTGTCTCTTTCAAACTAGACGGAGTGTAATCAAAGTCATCAGCAGACCTGGATAACTTATTGATGAAATCCTGAATCTCTCTAGCATCAGTAGGGTCATACTTGGTATCACCGGTGAATTTACGGTAGGTGTCCTTGGCATTGTCCTTATATGACCCCGAACTTGTGTATGTAGCAGATGCCGCTTTCTTAAGGCCCTGTACCAGATCAGAAGCCATGGTAGCTTGGGTCTTGAACGTATCGTTCTTCTCATCATAAGTCAAGAGAGAAGTTTTGGCATCACCTGTTCGCAGGGCTGTTACTTCACGAAGAATTCGAGCCAAGTAACCTGGTATCACATCAATCAGACTGCGATTAACGCGCATCTGTGTATGTAGCTTATTCTCACCCTGCTTACCGATACTGGTATCCCTGATCTTCATCGATGGTTTCTCACCAGCAAACAGATCGAAAAGAAGACCCAGGCCATCTTTACCTAGTCCACCTAACTCAGAACCATCTTTGTCCAGATTCTTATACCAATCAGACTTCTTTATCTTATCGATCAAGCTACCTGGGTTCACAGCGAACCTACCTGCTTGGAAAGAAGCCTTCATTAATTTAGGATTATTCTTGATCAGCTTTTTAAGCTGACTACTGATCAATCCGGAAATAACATCAGCGCCTAGACCTCCACCGAACTGGCCTAGGGTATTCCATCCAGAATACTCGCGACCATCGATGTCAGCCATCTCCTTACCCATCTCCTTACCTTCGATAGCCATTTCCAGGCCATCGTTGATCATTTCGAGGAGATCTTTACCACCGGAGATGTTTTCCTTGGCGTAATTCTTTAACCGTTGACCAGCTAGACCTAAACGACTCTTTGAACCAAAAAGACGATCATTTATTCCACCAAAGAGTTGTTCTTTAGAGACCTGCTTCCATCTTTGAACGTTTGTGGTTTTTGCATAATCAGGTAAAGATGTATTGAGGAGTAACGCCTCTTGATACTTCATAGTCCTGCTATAGAAGTCAATATTACTCTTGGCAATAGTGGCTAGGGTGGCGTAAGTCCGGAACTGGAGTTCCAGCGACTTCTTCTTATACGCCATATCAAAGCTGGTCTGGTAGGTCCTTACCGCACGGATATCATTGGCCATGATACCCCAGAGCTTCTGGTTAGCCTGAAAACGTTTGTTTTCGGCACGAGACTCGATCATGTCTCTGACCATGTTTTGCTGGTGACGAGATTCCTCGGATTCTTGACGTCCGGCTTCTAACTCAGACAGAAGACGCTCAACACCTTGATCTTCAATAGACTGCTGCTGTGATTCACCATCGTTTTCGATGTCTGTGTCAAACTTCTCTCTTAGGCTTCTAGCGAAGTCTTTGGCTCTTTTAGCTGAGTCCGGTATGAGCTGATCCAATTTTCTACTGATGCCACCTAGTAAAGGTTTGATCTCACTGGTAGCTTCATCGTATAGCTGCTGGGCATCATTGACCGTATGGTCTAATGCATCCCATGCCTTACCAAAACCCTTTGGTAATGCGCCTCTTGCCATACTTTTGATAAAGCTGGAATCAGTGAACTTTGTCTTGAAGCTATTCAAAGCACCATCTTTAATATGGTCGATCGGCTTCTTATTTTTAGATGGTTTCGGAATATCAAACCCGTCATCAAAGTCAAAGTTAAGATTAGAATCCCAGTCATCGTTCCCGAAATCTAATTTGTCTTTTTTTCCCATATCGGGCTCCTTCAGTTGCCACGTTAAAAAACGTAGCGTATGTATTTTTATTAACAACCCTCGCATTATGTTAGAGGATTTTGAAAATGTTACTCAAAGGATCTACCCATGCCTCGTAAACTTGATCCATTTAAAATAGAACTTTTGATCCCGACGAGATCAGATCTCCAGGGTGTTAAAAAAGTAAAAGTCATGGACATCATGGAAGGCTTCACGAAGAACTTCCACCCTGATGGTCTTTTCTCAACTGAGATATTTGGTAAAGTAGGTGAAGAGCGCCGCTCGCGTACATTTGCGTACATTGATCTAAACCTAAAGATATTCCACCCTTTGATTTATAAGGTTATCATCGACCTCAAACGACTCTATGGTGAAGTCATGGCTGGTAAGACTTATGCAGTCTATGACCCAGTGACCAAAGACCTTATACCTAGTAATGTAGCAGAGGGGGAGACTGGATACGAGTTCTTTGTCAAGAACTTTGACAGGATTGAATTCAGAAAAGGTGATTCGATTGAGCGTAAGATGAACATCAAGTTCATTGAAAAGCATCGCAAAGACCCATATATCAAACAGCTTATCCTGTTACCAGCAGGTGTACGTGACTATATGGTCGATGAGGATGGAAAGCCGTCTGAAGATGAAATCAATGCAATGTACCGTAGTATCATGGCGATCTGTGGTAACATGGAAAATATTGACGTAGATAAAAATCCTGAATACATGGACGCATCCAGAGCTAATCTTCAGGTGAAAATCTACGAGATCTACAAGTACATCATCGGTTTATTGATCGGTAAACATAAGCTACTCCAAGGATCTTTCTTATCTAGGCGTGTATCCAATACTACTCGTAATGTGATTACTAGTCATATTCCAAATGTACGTATGTTCGGAGATACGACCTCCATTAGACCGACAGATACAGTCATGGGTCTATATCAATTCCTCAGAGACATCATGCCTTTGGTCGTCTTTCATCTGAAGAATAAATACCTCTCCAATGTGTTCAGTGGTGCGAATACGGATATGTTGGTTGTTGACCCTAAGACATTAAGAGGTAAAAGAGTTCCTCTGGATTCCAAAGCGTATAATACCTGGATGACATATGAAGGTATTGAGAAAGTATGTGATCGATTCTCTCAAGAGAATATGCGTCACTATCCAGTCATGATCGGTGATAACTATCTAGGACTCATATATAAGGGCCCGGATATGACGTTCAAGTTTTTCCAGGATATCGATGACCTTCCTGCTGGACTGGACAAAGCACACGTCACACCAATCACAATGACTGAGCTTTTGTATATGTCGGTGTATGATGAAGCAGAGGACTCGTACGGATACACCACCCGTTATCCAGTAACTCAGTTCGGTTCAACCTACCCAGGCACGGTATATCTTAAGACTACTACCAAATCAGAACCGAGATACGAGTTAGATGATCAATGGGTGAAAACAAATAGACTCGCTAAATCATTTCCCATCAATGGAGCGGAGTTCTTTAACTCCATGAGTCCTTTCTCAGCAAATATCCCACGCGCTGGCGCTGACTTCGACGGTGACCAGATGAGCCATTATTGTGTTCTCACCCAAGAAGCCAAGGAAGAAGTAAAAGGTATCATTTCCTCCAAGGAATACTTTACCACGATTGATGGAAAACCAACATTCAGTATGGATTCAGATTACATCAAATTAGCATTGGCCTATTTAACAGGCTAATACCCGCGTTCTGGTGTTCTTAATATTCGAATAACATTCATAGGCGTATTGACAAATGCCCTCAAACTCACAACAATTTCCTATCTTCTACCGAGAGCATGGAGTTCTTCGACTAGATTCCCTAGTTGACCCAGAACCAACATTGATCCATCGACTACCGGTAGATTCAGCAATCCATTATCTCGGTGTAGATGATAATCCAGAACTTGATACATCCGACCCTTTGATGAAGGGGTATTCGGAGCGTGTACGGTATATGGATATCACCACACACTCAGCTGACCACAATCATGGCTCGTATAGACCTAAAAACTTGTCACAGGAACAAGCTAATTTCAGGAAGAAGAATAGGAACTTTGAACTGGTTAGAGAATTCAAAAACCTCAAGAGTACCACCAATAAACAGTTGATGGTATTCAATTATGGTTATCTCGATACCATGTACCGCTACACTGAGGACAGAGTAGCGAACTTTAAACGCTTTGATGATAAACTCTGGACAGTTGCAAATACTATCCAGACAGTAGAGAAATATGAGCCTAGAAACCACTTCATCGTCTTACCGGTACCTACTCAGCTGGTACCTAAGAGTGTCCTGGATAATAGGAGTATGGAACCTATCCAGAAATTAGCAGTTTATTTCCCTGGTGAAGATGAACAGATTCTTCGATATATCTGGATGTTCATTAACCCACGACTTAAGAAGGATTCGGTTTTCGGTTTATTCACAGACGACCAACTCCGGCATGTTAATCTACTCTTCAAGATGTTTGATGGGAAGATGGTCATTGTCAATCTGGGTTACCTTTATAGCTGGGTTATCGGTAATCCAAATCTAACACTGAATAATTCAGTAACATCTAAGTCTCATGAAGACGTCCAGAAGTACTATCTGCGCTCTATGATGACTATTCGAGAGATTGACCTCAGAGGAGCTGCGCTTAATGAACAGCTCGCTGCTGAGGAAGAGCAGAAGAGACTTTTGGAAAAAGCACAGCAGATCGAACTAGCATCTGAAGAAGGGGAGGTATCCGAAGAGGATGAGCGATTTCTCGAAGAAGCTGACGAAGTCGAAGCCGCGATACGTGCTAAGAAACACTTTACACCACACGTAGATGGTGACGCAGGTGATACGAGTGAGCGATCGGAGCCCGTACCTAATCCTACCGGTGATATTGATGTAGTCAATTTAGTTACAGATGACGATGCTATTGACCGGGATATCGCGGCACTTGAGAAGATCGAATCCATCAAGGCTGATAAACTCAGAAAAGTTTCTGAAAGTTTAGGTACCAAGGAGCAAAGTGAATACACCTCGGAGATCACTACATCTGTTATCGATATCCGTAAGGAATTGTTGACCTATAACACACCAGAGAGTGCAGTCATTGGTAAACTTGAGCAACTTGCTAAAGAAGGTGCTGTGACCGGCGCTGAGTTTCGAAAGAAATCGGAGCTGATCGCTCAAGCTGTTAATCAGAAGGACCCATATGGTTCGGATCTAACGGTCTCTGAGGCATCTGTGATCGAGCCATCACAGATGCAGATCGAATCGAAAGAGATAACGCTGAACGTACCAAAGACAGTTATTGATAAATCCATGGGTAAGTCATCACTGTCTGTGATGAATAGGAAATACAATAGCGACTTCCTCAGAAAAGATATTCTCAGTTGCACCCAAGCATTGCAGAAGTCAGGAGTCATCATCAAGCGCCATACTGTTACTCCTGTGGCTACTGCTATAGGTGACTACGACATCCATACATTAGAGATCGTTCCGCTTAACGGGCAACCTTCCATTATCAGACAGAGGATCCCTAGGGTCGATGACGATGGAACCTTTACATGTAAAGGTGTCAAATATGTGATGCGGCATCAGATCGTCGACGTACCTATTAGACGGGTAGGTGAGGACAGGGTTTCCCTTTCGTCTTACTATGGTAAAGTAAGTGTAGAGCGAACATCGTCGTCTTCCAAGACCAATATCGAATACATCATTAACCGACTGACAAAGGCTACCATTGAACAAGATGGGTGGTTGATGGATGTCACACCGGGGATGGTTTTCGATAATCAATTCGTAGCACCTTATGTTTACAGCGGTATCTCTAAGCACTTCATGTCTTTTAGAGCCGGTGATATGCAGTTTGATTTCAACCACAAGGGATTTCGTCTAACTCTACCCGAAGAGTTATTGCGTAGATTGGAAACCAACGGACAAAGAGTCTGTGGTAAGAAAGGTGATGGTGTCTATATTGTCATAGATGACGATAACGTTTTCCACGAGGTATCATCTACCTCTAAAGAAAAGATCGGAAGCATCTACGATATCCTTCGTTTAGATGAATCACTGGCCCCTGTTGATCACGCCCAGATCACTATCTTTAATAATAAGATACCGGTGGCGTTCTTCCTAGCCAGACAGATTGGCTTTAGAAAACTCGTTAAATTTCTGAATGCTAAACATCGGATCGTTGTCGGTAGGAAGCAGAAAAATCTGCAGCCGTATGAGTATTTTGTTCAGTTCAGAGATGTAGCGTATATTTTTGATAGACGTGAATCAGTCAATACGATGATTCTGGCTGGCTTTAGAGATCTCGAAAAAGAAGTAAAACAATACGACGCCGAATTGTTTGATCTTAAAGATGTTTACACCAGGATACTTGAGAACAAAGGGATTAATCTCTCAGTAGTAACTGAAATGCAAAACCTTCAAGATATGTTCATTGATCCAATCACTGAGCGAATCCTGAATGAAATGAATGAACCAACGACATTTAACGGGTTAGTCATTCGGTCATGTGAGTTACTGAAAACATACTACTATCCTGATTCCCAAGATACTAACTATCAGCGCATACGTGGTTATGATCGATTCGCCGGACTCTTCTATAAAGAAATGACTGATTCCATTCGGGCGTTTAAATACAAGAACAGAACCGGTAGAGGTAAGGTAGACGCTTCCCCGTTTGCTGTATGGAAAAAGATCACTCGTGATTCTTCTGTAAAGCACGCTGAAGATATCAATCCGATTCAGGATGTAAAGATCACCCAGGAAGCAGTCACCTATGTCGGTGAAGGCGGACGGTCTAAACAGACAATGGTTAAGGATACCCGAGCATATTCTAAGAGTAATCTAGGTATTCTCTCGGAAGCGTCGGTTGATTCGTCTGACGTGGGTGTGAACGCCTTTATGTCAGCTGACCCAGGATTCAAGACGCTTGATGGCGTGGCTGATTCCAAAAGGGAATTGACTCCTTCATCAATTTTGTCAACGTCAGCCCTGCTAGCCCCATTCTCGACATATGACGATCAAAAACGAATCAATTTTATCGGTATTCAGCAAGCGCATACTATTGCGACGGAAGGTTATGAACCAGCAACAGTCCGTACTGGATATGAATCTGTGATCGGTATGCGCTGTGGCCCCATGTTTGCTCAAGTAGCCAAGATGGATGGTGTTGTCAAGAGTGTCACTGCGACAGGGGTGATTGTCTCTTATGAAGATGGTAGTGAAAAGGGTTACGACCTAGGCACAGTCTTCGGTAAAGCTGAAGGCTCAGTCTATCCACATTCGCTCGTAACGGAATTGAAGGTAGGTGATAAAGTCAAGAAAGACGATTATATTACCTATAATACTAAATTCTTCTCTAAGGATCCGATCTTACCAGGAGGCGTTGTCTATAAAGGCAGTCTTCTCGCCAGAGCAGTTCTCGTGGAACTCCCGGTTACCCATGAAGACTCGTCAGCCATCTCTAAGAAGCTTTCACTTAGACTCAGAACGACCACTACTAAAGTTAAGACATTCACAGTCAATTTCCGTGAGAATGTACATGACGTAGTTAAAATTGGTCAAAAGTTGAGACCTGAGGATACATTACTGGTTATCGAGGATGAAATTACTTCGTCAGATGGCGGCCTTAAAGAGAGCAGTCTTCAGATCCTGTCAGAGAGAAGTAAGAATCAGCCAAAGAGTGAATATATCGGCACTGTATCAGATGTAGAAGTTCTCTATCATGGCGATATGTCCGATATGACTAGTACATTGAAAAGTCTCACCCTCGCTAGTAATAAGAGAAAAGCAAATCGAGCAATGAGTACCGCTCGATTAACAGCGACTGGTGAAGTCGATAGCGATTATTCTGTCGAGGGTAATCCCTTGTTAATCAATAAAGCGGTTATCAAGATTTATATCAATGTTGATGATGAACCCGGTACTGGTGATAAAATTGTGGTTTCTAACCAACTGAAATCGATTATCGGCGAAGTAATGGACTACACACTCAGAAGTGAGGACGGTCAGGAGATCGATGTTCAGTTTGGTTCTAAGTCATTCGCAGCACGTATCGTGAATAGTCTGATCATGATTGGTACACGAGCGACTGCCCTGAAAGCCCTTGAGAAAAAGGCTATCGAGCTATACCGTAAGTAACGATACAGACTACTAGACTTATAAGTCTAGTAGTCTGTATTTGCGTTCAATCTATTGAGTCGTCACATATACGAACATTTTCCACCACTTTTGCTGAGGCATAAATGACTGACATTAATACAAAAATGCAACCAACCCCTAAGAATATGATCAGTGCACTGACACTGGCCAATGTATCGACCATCGCCGCTGGTGTCATGCGAGGTCTGACTGGTCGTGACATTGCTGATTCTGTAGCCGGAAGCCCTCTGATGCAGGATAAGATCTCACAGATGGTCTGTAACCGGGTCATCAAGAATCTACAGAAACGAAACGAAGCAGCTAAGCTGATGCGTCTCAACGGGTATAAGTGAATAATAAGGATAAACCATGATTACATCGAATGTTTTTAACATCGCGGAAAGTAACGCTGACGCACTCAAGGACGTTATTGGAAAGTCTGTGATTCCAGCTGGGCGTAGTGCTCTTTCGGCTATTGTCTCTATGACATGTGTCGGCTCTATTCCAGATACCACTGAAATCAGTTACGCTGACGTTGTTACGGCTCTGACTCAAGACGATACGGATGGACCCTCTGATCACACCACTATGATCGGGGCGTATATCGATAAATTGGTTCCGTTGGCGAATGCTCACATCGCATTCATTCAGAACCATGTTGCTCCTAAGGTAACTGAGTACGAAGAAAAGCTGGAAGCAGCTATCCACAGCGCACAAGGTATCAACCCTGTGAACGATTTCAATATTATTCAGGTGTCTTCTATTTCTGTTCTTCAGGATACTGATTTCATCGGTTTCCTGTCTCGGTTCAGAGACCCCGACATCGATATCCCTGGACCACTCGGTTATTTACCAGAATTGACGATTGATGATATCATCAGTAAAACTGCTGTTAATTCCGAGGCCATCAATGAACAGATTAAATCGTGGTTGGTATCCAAAGGCGATAGCTGGATCAGTGATGTTTGGCATTATTACTTTGCTGCTAATAACACAACGCCATCGGGTACGTTTGCTTCTAGTTCTTTCAAGGATAACTTTGCAGGTCTGCAATATCTGCAAGCCTATGATCGTCAAGCTACCTCGCTTCTCATTTTCCTGCTGGCCCGCGGTCTCTATGACGAACCCCTCGAAAGTGCAGGTGTTGATTTAGCGAAATGGCGCTCTGATCTGGATCATGTTTCCCGATGGGCTGCCTATCAAGCGGTAGCAGCTTCTGCGTTGATTAAGGGTAATCTGGAATCTGGGACGATTGTTCTGTCTACCACTAATAACGGTAAGACTATTGCCGTGGATTCCGTTAATTATGAGAAGTATTTGTCCGCTGGCGGTCAGATCACTGATATCATTGGCGCTGTACTGCATAACAAGTCTCTCAATTACTCCATTCAGGGTATGCAAGAGTCTGGTGATAAGTACAAACAAGTGTGGGATAACTACATGGCTGTGTCTAAGTCGTATATCGATTCCAAGGTAGCCACCCGTATCCGCACTGAGGCTGTAGAGATCCTCAATAGCCTCTGCAAGCCGTGTACTGACGAAGAGGGTAGCTTCATGGCACAGAGTACCAACTCCTTCGAAACCATGCAAGCTAAAACTAGAGCACTCGTTGAATCGATGAGTCTTAAGCAGCTTCTTAAGACTAGAGAGCTTGCACTCGAAGTGGTCGCAGGTATCCGGTTTGCACATACGCCAGCTAAGCAATTTCTAATCGATATGCTGGAGGCACAGGAAGCTGGTTGTGAGCGTCCGCAGGAGGCAGCAGCCGTTGCTGCTATTGGCTATATCGCAGATTACCTCTGTACCGACCTCGCCCTTGTCGACGAATGAAATACATCAGAGACGCTAAAGCAGTCCGAGATAACTTTGTCGTGAATGAAGCTAAGCAGGTGGTCTGTAAGAACCCCTGTTATATTCAAATCCCGACATCGTACATCGAGGGTAAATTGGCCAGTATCGGGGCTGATATTCAGATCTATGGACTATTTGCGACCATCCTTGAAACTGGACAAATGTCTGTTGTCAATACAACAGCTATGTTCAGTATCAGTCCAACTTCGATCAATATCAAAGTCATTGATGGCGCTGAGTACTATGAGTTCTACTTCGCTAAGCATTCAGTGGTATTCAAGACCACCAATTTGCTGAGCAATTCGAAATTGATCTTTAGCCCTTTCGACGTCTT
>QXGG01110216.1_pt1 | contig 13637 bp, 10 predicted proteins | sample 1982491 | NCBI WGS metagenome assembly QXGG01 (sample SAMN09924614, study PRJNA488089) | Wastewater metagenome, whole genome shotgun sequencing project. | isolation source: South African research farm wastewater | place: South Africa: Irene, Agricultural Research Council, Animal Production... | reverse complement strand
CTGAGTGCAGGTTCAATATGTAAACGGCTACCGTTGGCCCGATCCAAACCTTGTAGGCGTGTATCGTTCCAATCTGTTGGTAAACCATCTTTATCGAAATACTTACCCTTTTTCAGCGAGCGATCAAAACGCGTGAGCTCAGTTTTATAGCTCATCTGCAGACCAGCAGGCTCATAAGGCAGGGCACCGGCTAAGCTAAACTGCGGTAAGCGGTCGTAGGGTGTAATATCACTGATATTGGCCATTTCATAGGCATGCACACCCAGTGTGGCGGTGTAGCTATCACCACGCCAAGTCAGAGCAGCTTTTTGATCTAAGGTTTCTGATGAGCCAGTGACGATATTACTGCGCAAATCTTGGAAGTAATACGGATCGCTGATATCAGTGTAATCCACGCTACCTAAGAGGCGTGAATTAAAGCCTTGTTCGTGTTGTAAGGTGTACATCCAGCGGTCTTGCTTGTATTTAGACTGCTTTTTACGCTCAGTTTCACGGTCGTTTAAAAATGCACCGCCCACTGTGGTTTCACTGCTTTTGCCTAAATAACGTACTTCACCTTCAGTTAATAAGCCGCGCTTACCCATGTAGTTTGGGTATAAAGTCGCGTCCAAGTTGGGCGCTAAGTTGAAATAGTAAGGGGTGGTGATATCCACACCTTTACGATTGCTGTAACTGATGCTCGGCGGTAACAGACCGGACTGACGGCGATCGTCAATGGGGAAGTGAATATAAGGTGTATAAAACACCGGTATATCCTTGACGCGCAGTGTGACGTTTGTTGCGCTACCAAAACCGGTGTTTGGGTTGAGCGTGACGTTGTTACCCTGCAAGTGCCAAGCATTACTGCCAGGCTCACAGCTGGTGTACGAACCGTCTTTGAGACGAATAATCGAGTCTTCATGGCGTTTAATATATTGCGCATGACCACGTGTACCACCGGTATGCATCACATACTCAGCGTTTTCAATTTTTGCTTCACCATTGTCGAGTTGCAACTCAGCGCGGTCGCCCACCACAAGGGTGTTACGATCACGCAAACGCACGTTACCTTTGAGCTCACCTACGTTGTCTTGCTGGTAGAGGTTGGCTTCATCGGCTTCGACTTGCAAGCTGGCTTGGCGAATCACGACATCGCCGGCAAGTGTTGCCGTTTCAGTGGTTTGCTCATAGCGTGACGCGCCGGCGTTGATATAGAGCGGCGCATCTTTAAAGGCTGTGGTGTCATTGATACCTGGACGCAGCGGCTCAATATAGTTACCGCCACAATAAGGTCCAACCTCAGCCAGTTGCGCTTCGCTGAGTTGGTCGCGCGGTACCCAGTCAAGGTGGCTAAAATCTGCACTACGGTACGCCAGAGCCGTTCCGGTCTTGGCCGGTGTAGTAGCTTGAGTCTTGGCAGTCTGTGGCTGGTTTTTCTTGGGCTGGGGTTTAGGTGTCGGTGTGACAACTGCGCTATCAGGACGCTGTGGCAAAGTTGCTGAGCTTTCTAGCGAATTACATGCCCAGCCACCGTTAGCGGTTGCCTGACAATCATACTGCTGTGCTACGGCATGACTGCTACTGAGCAAAGGCTGTAAGATACAGAACGCCCCAACTGTCAGTAGGGGGGAATTTTTACGATAAATATATTTAGCTGCCATAGTGTGTGTCCGTGCTTCCCGCATGCGCTTGGTGAAATACCCTCGCATGCCTCTCGAAGGGCTGGAAAAGATCAGCGATAATAAAGCATGCCCTACAGAACGGCCAGCACCGTTGGAGAATTACCATGCCCAATCAATGTATAAATGACGATGATAGCCGTTTAAATGAGCTTACGCAGTGGTTTGCTGAGCAGTTGCCCGCCATTGCGCAAGAGCTAGGCTGCACAGAGACTAACGTACATAACCTGCAATCAGCCAGTAGTGATGCAAGTTTTCGACGTTATTTTCGATGGCATTGCGGTACGGTTGATTTAGTGCTGATGGATGCACCGCCGCCACAGGAAGATTGCCGTCCATTTGTGAAGATGGCGCACCTTTTAGCCCAAGGTGGTTTACATGTGCCTAAAGTATGGGCACAGGATCTGCAGCGTGGTTTTTTAGTGTTATCTGATTTAGGCCAGCACACCTGGCTGGATATTTTAAACCCAGATAATGCCGATGAGCTGTTTGCTTTAGCCATTGATGCATTGATTACACTGCAAAAAATCCCCACGGTTGATGCGCAGTTGCCTGCGTATGATGAAGCATTATTGCGGCGCGAATTGCAGTTGTTTCCAGAGTGGTATGTACAGCATGAACTCGGAATCAGTTTAAGTGAGCAGCAAGAATATTTATGGCAGCAGGCCTGTGATGTCTTGGTGGCGAATGCGCTGAAGCAGCCACAGGTTTTGGTGCACCGTGATTATATGCCGCGCAATTTAATGCTCAGCGAACCGAACCCCGGTGTGCTGGACTTTCAAGATGCCGTACGTGGACCGGTTACTTATGACATTACCAGTTTGTTTAAAGATGCATTTATCAGCTGGCCTGAGTCACGTGTTGAAGGCTGGCTGCAACAGTACTGGAAAAAAGCGCGCACTGAAGGCATTGACCTGCCTGAGACCTTTGCCGAGTTTGAGTATGACTGCGATTTGATGGGTGCGCAGCGGCATTTAAAAGTGATTGGTATTTTTTCCCGTATTTGTCATCGCGATGGTAAACCGCGCTACTTAGCCGATGTACCGCGCTTTTTTAATTATTTGCAGCAGGTGATTGAGCGTCAGCCAGCACTTGCTCCCTTAGCTCAACTGCTAGCCAGTTTCCCAGAAGCGAGATCCATATAATGCGAGCGATGATATTAGCTGCAGGTAAAGGTGAGCGCATGCGCCCACTGACCTTAACCACACCCAAGCCTTTGATTCCAGTCGCTGGCGTGCCATTGATCGAATACCATTTGCGTGCTTTAGCGCGTGCGGGTTTTACTGAAGTGGTGATTAATCATGCTTGGTTAGGCGAGAAAATTGAGGCACACATCGGTGATGGTGAGCGCTTTGCTCTGCAGGTGACCTATTCGCGAGAAACACAGCCTTTAGAGACCGGCGGTGGGATATTTCAAGCACTGAAATATTTGGGTGATGAGCCTTTTGCCGTGATTAATGGTGATATTTGGACCGATTATGATTACTCAACCTTGCCTCGATCGTTGACGGGGCTCGCGCATTTAGTGTTGGTGGCTAATCCTGAGCATCATCTTGAAGGTGATTTTTTATTACGCGACGGACAAGTACAAGTCCCCAGCGCATCGGTGGACACCTTAACTTACAGCGGCATCGCGGTATTGCATCCGCACTTGTTTGCCGATAGTGCAGCGGGTGCTTTTAAACTGGCGCCGTTATTGCGTTTTGCGATGCGTGACGGTCAGGTCAGTGGTGAGCAGTTTGCGGGTCATTGGATTGATGTGGGTACGCCAGAGCGTTTGGCTGCAGTTGAAGCCCTGTTGGCGCATATATGATTTGGCCGGCAACTATTGTAGGCGGGGTATTAGGGCTGACGATTGCCCATATACCCGGTGCACTGTTGGGCGCGCTGGTTGGTAGCATTGTGGATCGTAATTTAGCGCTGCACAGTTGGGCGCAATTGCGGGCTCAGTTCGCTCGTGCGCCCGCCAAGACGGTGCATGCACCAGATGCTCAGCAGGTGTTATTTATGCTGTTAGGGCATTTAGCAAAAAGCACTGCGCGCGTCACGCCCGAGCATATTCAGGCAGCACGCTTAGAAATGCAGCGCTTACACTTGTCAGGCACAGCACAAAAAGCTGCCATAGCTGCTTTTTCTCAAGGCAAAGACTGCAAACTGGACACTTTGCGTAGCGGTTTACGCAGCCATTATTTAGCGGCCAACCAGCCTGAGCGACTCTTGTTAGCGGGTTGGCGCATGGCTTTAGCCCAAGGCTTGCCTACAGCTAAACAGCGGCGCATTTTACAACGCTGTGCGACTTGGCTTGATTGCTCACCGGAAACCTTCGCGCGCATTGAAGTGCAGGTGATGCGCGGGCGTCAGGTTGCTCAGCCGGCTCGTAATGAACTCGATGCAGCTTTTAAACTGCTGGGAGTGAGCAGTACAGCGACGCTAGTTGAGGTTAAAAAAACCTACCGCCGCCAAGTCAGTCAGCATCATCCTGATAAGTTAATTGGTGCGGGCGCGCCACCTGCTCAAGTGCAAGCCGCAACGGTCAGAACCCGTGCTTTGCATGATGCTTATGCGGTGATTCGCAAGCATCTAGAGCGCTGAATACAGGCAAAAGCTACAAGCTATCGTGATGGCCAGCCGCTTATCGGTTGAGTTCTATCACCATTCATGGCTGTTTCTTTCTTATGGTTTTTTAACAGCTTTATTGAGCCAGCCTTTAACGCGACGCAGCAGATGCTCTTGCTCCAGTGTTGGTACGCCAGTGCCTGAGCTTAAGTTGATTTGTGTGTAGTGAGTGCGACCGGCACGGCGGCTGGCAGCGCTACGTTGTTGTGCTGCGGCCGATGCCTCTGGATTACTTTTATGATAAAAATCTGCGATGGGTTGCTCACGTGCTTCAATCAAAGAGGTCAGTGATGTCGCCAGTAACGTGCTGGGGCGCGGGGCAATTAAAACACTGCGCAGTGGCAGCTCTGCTGGATGTGGATAATTGAGCGCCCAGTGTGCACCTTCATGGTGTCCCAGTAGAATGATCTCAGCGCTATTGAGACTCTGTGCGTACGAGATGGCGGCATCAATAAAGTTGCTGACACGCTCTGGATAGGCTGGTATGACAATAGGTTCAGGCGCACTCGGTGCGGATGCTTCGTCTTCATCTTCTATAGGTGGTGCGCTGGCTTCAGAATCTTCGTTGACCTCTTCTTCATCTTCAGGCTCGGGTTCGAGTGCCTCCTCATCTGGGTCAGGTTCTGTCAGGTCGGGGGTTTCTTCATCGAGCGGTTCGGGTGGCAGTACAGGAATTTGTTCAGCAACAATGCCCGCCGTCACTTTAGTGTAGATCGGCGAATCGAGCGGTAGATCTGGCAAGTTCAGGCTGAGCGTATGCCAGCCTGCATCCGGTAGTTTGCGGCGTAAGGGACCGATGGTAATAGGCTCATCAAAACTTTCTTCAGCCCCAGGTAATAAAATCACAGTGCCGCGCGGTTGTGCCGTATTAGCGGGTAAAAATAATGCCGAAAAATGCTCTACAGGCGTGGTCAAATCAATCAATTGCTCAGCATCAGCGCTGAGTTGGATGGCTTGTGCAGCCAAGACATTGCGTCCTGGCAAAGCAGGGCGTGGCAGCTCAGCAGTTGCAGGTGGAGCGGATTCAGTATTTGCATTGGTATTCTCAGCAGCGTTACTGATGCTGCAGTACAGGCCCATACATAAGACTAAACAGGTGCGGTATAAAACTAACATGCTGCTCTCCTGTAAGCGCACGGTGCATATACCGTGGCAAAGTGCTTATGGCGTTAGCGTTTGCGTCTCGTTGCTGAGTTCGAGCAAATAACTGCGGAAAATTTGTGCCAACACTTGGTTGCCAATATCCAGCTCATTGCGCTGCATCTGTAGAGCGACTTGATCAGCACTGTCGAGCGCTTCATCTGAGCCATTAATGGCTGACATTTTTAAGACGATATAGGCTTGAATGGTATTGGCCGGTACGCCTTCGCCACGGTAAAACATGGTGCCAAGCCGCAGTTGCGCAATAGCGTGACCTTGTACAGAAGCTTGCTCAAACCATTTCAGTGCTTGTTGATAATCACGTGGGCTGTATAGGCCTTGATACCAGTATTCACCTAAGGTGAATTGCGCATCGGCATAACCGAGTTGAGCAAAGGTCAGGCATTCTTCGTAGCCTGACTTAGGCTCATTAGCGATGCGCTCTAATGTGCATGGGTGTGTTGCAGGAATAAGCAGGGAAGTATCGTCTGCATGAGCTGCAAACGTAGACAAACATAAGCCGAGCGCTAACATAAAACGGCCAAAACGTATCATTACAGTTATCGAGCTCCGTACACGAAAAAAAAGCGACTATACAATCCTGCTAGTGCGTCATGTTAGCCATTATGCGACAGGTCTTGGTGTAAAGACTACCGTTAAGCATAGAGGCTGACTATTTTATACAATGTCCTGTGTGTTGTGAGGCCGTGCACTGCGATTGCACACAGCACATCCTTGTGGAACAGGTTAGACTTGGCAGCTTTGCCACTCTATAGAGAACACCGTTATGGCTCTGCAAGCCACGCTGTATAAAGTTGAACTGAATTTGACCGATATGGATCGCAATGTGTATGACACCTTGCGTTTTAGTATGGCGCGTCATCCATCGGAAACGGGTGAGCGTTTGCTAGCACGTTTGTTGGCCCGCACGCTGTGGCACTCGGAGCAGATTGAGTTTGGTCGTGGTTTATCGAATGTGGATGAACCTGCAGTCTGGGAACAAAGTTTAGATGGCCGTATTGTGCATTGGATTGAAGTGGGGCAGCCCACGGCTGAGCGCATGACTTGGTGTTCGCGCCGTGGTGAGCGCTTGAGCGTTTTAGCCTACGGCAGTTTACGCACATGGATCAGTAAAGAGCTGGATCAAGTGCGCAGTTTAAAAAATCTCAATGTGTTAGCGATCAGTCCAGAGTCGTTAACTCATCTAGCGGCAGAATTACCACGCACTATTAACTGGAGCGTGATGATCAGTGATGGCGATGTCTTTATTACCGATGAGCGTGGCCAACACACCCTTGAGCTGGAATGGTTACATGGCGAACGTGACTAGGTATTAAGCCAAGACGTTTGCTGGATTTGTTTTAGTTGATGTAAAAAGAGTAAACACACTGTTATGCGTATTGAACAACGACCTTTGCCGACCGTATTGCCTCATTTAGGCGATATACCTCCGTTACTGACGCGCATTTATGCGGCTCGTGGTGTCTCCAGTGCCGCTGAGTTAGACACAGGCTTGGCACAGTTACTGCCGGCGCATTTGCTTAAAGGTATGGATCAAGCAGTGGCCTTGCTGGCGCATGCACTTGAGCACCGCCAACGTATTCTTATTGTCGGTGATTTTGATGCCGATGGTGCAACAGCCAGTTGCGTCGGTATGTTGGGTTTGCGCATGCTCGGTGCTGCACATGTCGATTACTTAGTACCCAATCGTTTTGATTATGGTTATGGACTGACTCCAGAGATTGTTGCCGTCGCATTGGAGCGTCAGCCCGATATATTGGTGACCGTGGATAATGGTATTTCCAGTATTGAGGGTGTGGCGGCTGCGCAAGCCGCTGGGCTGAAAGTCATAGTCACTGATCACCACTTACCGGGTGCGCAATTACCGACGGCCGATGCGATCGTCAATCCGAATCAGCCAGGTTGTGAGTTCCCCAGTAAAGCTCTAGCAGGCGTTGGGGTGATGTTTTATGTGTTACTCGCTTTGCGCGCTCATTTGCGGGGTACGGGTTGGTTTACTCAACACGATTTTAAAGAACCCAATCTGGCGGAATTATTGGATTTAGTGGCCTTAGGCAGCGTGGCGGACGTGGTGCCTTTGGATGCTAATAACCGTATTTTAGTGCACCAAGGTTTAGCACGTATCCGTGCAGGCCGTTCGCGCCCAGGTTTACGAGCGATCTTAGAAGTGGCGCGCCGTGATTATCGACGTTTGGTGTCGACGGATTTAGGTTTTATTGTGGGACCACGTCTGAATGCTGCAGGCCGCTTAGACGATATCAGCCTGGGGATTGAATGCTTATTGTGTGAAGATTTTGAGGGTGCGCTACAACGTGCGCAGCAGTTGGATCAGCTCAACCAAGACCGTAAGCAGATTGAACAAGGCATGCAGCGTGAAGCTTTAGTTCAGCTCAAAGATTTGCCCTTGGATAACTTACCCTTTGGTCTGTGTCTGTTTGAACCTGAATGGCATCAAGGTGTGATTGGTATTTTGGCATCCCGCATGAAAGAGCGTTACCACCGCCCAGTGATTGCTTTTGCCGATGCGGATAACGGCGAGCTCAAAGGCTCAGCACGCTCGATTCCTGGTTTGCATATTCGCGATGCGTTGGATGCCGTGGCTGCACGTTTCCCTGAGTTGATCAGTAAATTTGGCGGGCACGCCATGGCCGCAGGCTTAACGATTCAACAGGTGCATTATGAAGCTTTTGCTAAAGCCTTTGATGCTGAAGTACGCCGCCAACTGACAGCGGATGATTTGACCGGCCGCATTTATTCCGATGGCAGTTTAGCTGCGCATGAGTTTGATATGCAGCTGGCGCAACAGCTACGCCATGCCGGACCTTGGGGGCAGCGCTTTCCTGAACCTTTGTTTCATGGTGATTTTAAAATACTCAGCCAGCGTTTAGTCGGTGAGAAACACCTCAAGCTGGTATTGCAAAGCACAAAAAACGCCCCAGCAGTGGATGCGATTGCCTTTAATGTTGATCTGGATGTATGGCCCAATCCTAATATTTTAGCTGCGCAAGCTGCTTACACATTAGATGTGAATGAGTTTCGCGGGCGTGAAACCTTACAACTGATTGTCTCCAGCATCATGCCGAGCTTATAAATGCACTGATGGGCGCCGAGCTGGGCGCACAGCCTGTGTGAATTCAGGTACAATTCATTTTTTTTACACGTCCAATCAAGCGAGAACTGTCTGTTATGGAAGTTAATCCTATTCATGTCGCCATCAATGACTTAGCTGAGCGCACGCAAGTCATTCGGGGGTATCTTTGACTACGCTACTAAGCGTGATCGTCTAACTGAAGTTGAGCGCGAGCTGGAAGATCCCGATGTGTGGAGTGATCCAGAATACGCACAAAATCTAGGCCGTGAGCGTTCACAGTTAGCGCAAGTTGTAGAGACGCTGGACAACCTAGAAAGTGGTGTTACAGACTCTAAAGAACTGCTCGAGATGGCTGTCGAAGAAGATGATGCAGACACTGTTGAAGAGGTTCGTGCTGAAGTTGCGCGCTTAGGCGAGGAACTGGGCAAGCTTGAGTTTCGTCGCATGTTCAGTGGCGAGATGGATGCCAATAACGCCTACCTTGATATTCAAGCCGGCTCTGGCGGTACTGAAGCGCAAGATTGGGCCAATATTTTACTGCGTATGTATTTGCGTTGGGCTGATCATAATGGCTTTGAAGCGACAATTATGGAGCTGTCAGCGGGTGATGTGGCCGGTATCAAAGGTGCCACCTTGCATATTAAAGGTGAGTACGCATTTGGTTGGTTGCGCACCGAAACAGGTGTGCACCGCTTAGTGCGTAAAAGCCCGTTTGATTCGGGTAACCGTCGCCATACGTCGTTTACTGCGGTGTTTGTTTCGCCTGAGATTGATGACAACATTGAAATTGATATCAATCCAGCTGACTTGCGCACTGATACTTACCGCTCATCTGGCGCCGGTGGGCAGCACGTTAACACCACGGACTCAGCGGTACGTATTACGCATATTCCGACCAATACCGTAGTGAGCTGCCAGAACGAGCGTTCCCAACATGCGAACCGTGATACGGCAATGAAAATGTTGCGCGCTAAGCTGTATGAGTTGGAATTGTCTAAACGCAGTGCGGCGTCGCAAGAGCTTGAAGACAGTAAATCAGATATTGGTTGGGGCCATCAGATTCGCTCTTACGTACTGGATCAGTCGCGTATTAAAGACTTGCGTACCAACGTTGAAGAAAGCAACTGCGATGCAGTACTCGATGGCGATATCAATGACTTTTTAGAAGCCAGTCTCAAACAAGGACTTTGATCAGCCGTGGCATGTGATGCATGCCAACGCTGTAATCAGCACACTATTAAGTGCCTACAGTCGCTGTACAAGCGACCTGAATAAATGAGTGGAAAACCGATCATGAGCGAACAAGCGCCAACCCAGCATGAGTTGCAGGAAGAAGAAAACAAACTGATTGCTTTGCGTAAAGAAAAGCTAGCCAACGAACGTGCTAAGGGCAATGCTTTTCCTAATGATTTTCGTCGTGAGCATTATTGTGCTGATCTGCAAAAACAGTATGTGGATGACAGTAAAGAAGATCTCGTGAGTGCCGCCATTCCAGTTAAGGTCGCGGGCCGCATTATGCTTAACCGTGGCGCTTTTATGGTCATTCAAGATATGACGGGCCGCTTGCAAGCTTATGTCGATCGTAAAAATCTACCTGCAGAAAAACTGGCTGAGATTAAAAGCTGGGATTTAGGTGACATTATTGCCATTGAGGGTACGTTGTCGCGCTCAGGCAAAGGTGATTTGTATGTGCATATGGAGCAGGTGCAATTACTGACCAAGGCGTTGCGTCCGCTGCCGGATAAGCACCATGGTTTAGTGGATACTGAACAGCGCTACCGCCAGCGTTATGTTGACTTAATCGTCAATGAAGAGGTGCGTCACACCTTCCAAGTACGCTCGCAAGTGATTGCACATATTCGCAATTTTTTAACCGCGCGTAACTTTTTAGAAGTAGAAACGCCGATGTTGCAAACCATTCCAGGTGGTGCTGCAGCCAAGCCGTTTGAGACGCACCACAATGCGCTGGATTTGCCGATGTACCTGCGTATTGCGCCCGAGTTGTACTTAAAGCGTTTAGTGGTCGGTGGTTTTGAGCGCGTATTTGAAATCAACCGCAACTTCCGTAATGAAGGCGTATCAACACGTCATAATCCTGAGTTTACGATGCTTGAGTTTTACCAAGCCTATGCAGATTATGAAGACAATATGGATCTAACCGAAGAGCTGTTCTGTGAATTAGCGCAAGCCGTACTGGGTACCACTGACGTGCCCTACCAAGGTAAAGTCTTCCACTTTGGCGAGCCATTCCAGCGCATTTCTTTGTTTGATTCTATTTTGCAATACAACCCTGAAATTACCGCAGCGGACCTAAATGATATCGACACTGCACGCGCTTTAGCGAAAAAGCATGGTGCAAAAGTGATGGGCTTTGAAGGTATTGGTAAGCTCCAAACAATGATTTTTGAAGAGACGGTTGAGCACTTGCTGGAGCAGCCGACCTTTATTACACGTTATCCCTTTGAAGTATCGCCACTGGCGCGTCGTAACGACGATGATCAAAATGTCACTGACCGTTTTGAGCTATTTATTGGTGGTCGTGAAATTGCCAATGCCTATTCAGAGCTCAATGATGCGCAAGATCAAGCCGAGCGTTTCTTAGCGCAAGTCGCTGATAAAGATGCCGGTGATGATGAAGCGATGCATTACGATGCTGATTTTGTGCGCGCGCTAGAATATGGCATGCCACCCACGGCAGGTGAGGGTATCGGGATTGACCGTTTAGTGATGCTGCTAACCGACTCTGCATCCATTCGCGATGTGATTTTATTCCCGCATATGCGTCCTGAGCAGTAATAGACTGAGTTGAGTGCCTGTGCTCTAGTGCCTGGCGCTCAACATCGATGTTGAACACTAAATAAAATGGAGTCAATATGAGCGAACGTGATCTTCGACCCATGATTGCTGCCGGTATTGCCGGTATTCTCGGTACCATCGCGACACTGAGTTACTATGGTTATCTGCATATTGCCAAACCTGATGATGCATTGTTATTGGCTGAATATACGATGCTGAAAACAATTCCAGGCGAAGACTATAAAGCCTCGCTGAAGCCTGCAGAACAGATGGCGCAGTGCATGGATGGCATTATTGTACTTTTTGATTTAAAGCAAAAAGGCTTAACTGGCGTGTTAGTTGATGATAAAAAACGCGCTGTACGCTGTGGTTTTGATGAGTAATAAAGGCTCTATTTAAAGGGTTACACCGCTTTACACTATAGCGTTCAGAACACTAAACTTGGCTTGCCAGATGTCTTATAACTGTGCAAGCTGAAGAGAACTTTAGTGGAGAGCGAGTATGATCCCAATTGATTCACGTCTACGCGAACATGTTCATTTACTAGGTGAGCTACTGGGCTCTACCATGCGCGAACAGCATGGTGCAGAGTTTTTAGAGAAAATTGAACGCATCCGCAAAGGAGCAAAAGCTGCTCGGCGTGGGTCTGCAGATGGTCGCCAGCAACTCACTGATACGCTAGATCAGCTGCCTGAAGATGAATTACTCCCCGTTGCACGTGGTTTTAACCAGTTTCTAAATCTGGCTAATATTGCTGACCAGTACCATCTTATGCGCCGTCGTGGGCATGACGAAGAACCTGCCTTTGAAGAGCAGATGTTGGCCTCAGTGCTTGAGCGCTTGCAAGTAGCTGGACACAGCCCTAAAGACCTATCACACGTTGTTGCTGATTTAGATATCGAATTAGTGCTCACGGCTCACCCTACAGAGGTGTCGCGTCGTACGCTGATTATGAAATACGATATTATTGCGCAACAGTTGGCCGCACTGGATCACACTGACTTAACCGAAGTTGAGCGTGAAAAAATCATTGCCAAACTGCGCAGCTTAATTTCCGAAGTGTGGCACACCACAGAAATCCGTAGCGAGCAGCCCACACCAGTGGACGAAGCGCGCTGGGGTTTTGCGGTGATTGAACGCTCACTCTGGCAAGCGATTCCTAATGTGCTGCGTCATGTGGATCACACTTTAGTGGCTGCAGGTGGTCAAGCGCTACCCATCACTGCTACGCCCATTCGTTTTGCGACTTGGATGGGTGGCGATCGTGATGGCAATCCCAATGTGACTGCGCGCGTGACCAAAACAGTGTTGCTCTTAGCCCGCTGGATTGCTGCAGATTTGTTTTTGCGTGATATCTCTAAACTTACTGCTGAACTGTCGATGCAAAAAGGTAGTCCAGAGCTGATGGCATTGGTCGGTGAAACAGATGAGCCATATCGCGTCTTAATGAAAAGAATTCGTGCGCGTTTGCGTAAAACTCGCGCGCAGCTACAAGAGACAATTTCGACCGGCACACCGCTATCTGCAGATATTTTTCAAAGCACGGATGAGCTGCTGCAGCCCTTACTCTTATGCCATCGCTCGCTGCATGAGTGCGGTATGGGCTTAATTGCTGACGGTGATCTACTCGATACAATTCGTCGCACCACAACCTTTGGTTTATCGCTGGTGCGCTTAGATATCCGTCAAGATGCTGAGCGTCACACGAGTGCTTTAAGTGAGATCACGCAGTGGCTGGGCTTAGGTGATTATGAGCAATGGGATGAAGCACAGCGTCAAAGCTTCTTGCTCAATGAGTTGCACAGTCGTCGACCTTTATTATCTGGTTTTTTTACTGCCAGCGCTGATACGCAAGAGGTGTTAGATACCTGTAAAGTAATTGCAAGTACACCTGCTGATGCTTTGGGTTCGTATGTGATTTCCATGGCATCAGCACCCTCTGACGTGCTGGCTGTGCAGCTACTCTTGAAAGAAGCAGGTCTTAATCGGGCGATGCGTATTGCGCCGCTCTTTGAAACTCAGGATGACTTGCATAATGCGGCAGGTGTTATTGATCAACTATTAAGCTTAAGTGACTACCGTAAGAGTCTTTCTGGGCCGCAAGAAGTGATGATTGGCTACTCTGACTCGGCCAAAGATGCGGGTACAACAGCGGCTGCTTGGTCGCAGTATCGTGCGCAAGAAGAGTTGGTGGCGGTATGTCAGCAGCAAGGTATTGAGTTAATTTTGTTCCATGGTCGTGGCGGCACAGTTGGGCGTGGCGGCGGGCCTGCACATGAAGCTATTTTATCGCAGCCACCCGGTTCTGTGGCGGG
>QXGG01304540.1_pt1 | contig 13653 bp, 14 predicted proteins | sample 1982491 | NCBI WGS metagenome assembly QXGG01 (sample SAMN09924614, study PRJNA488089) | Wastewater metagenome, whole genome shotgun sequencing project. | isolation source: South African research farm wastewater | place: South Africa: Irene, Agricultural Research Council, Animal Production... | reverse complement strand
TTGCGTTCATTGCGTTCATCGCGTTCATTGCGTTCACTACGTTCACTGCGTTCACTGTGTTCGAGTCGCTCGACCCGTCCGCATCGGCAATTTGTTGTCATGCTCGCCGTCTTCGGCATCGTGTCGACCTCGTGCTCGATTCCCCGCGACGGAGGTGTGCAGTCGATCGATCCCGCGAACATTCCCTACGAACTCAATGCCACGACGACGTCGACGACGCCGGATCCGACGACGACTACGAGTGAGGCGATCTCCGGCGACGCAGACGTTCCCTCCGTCGAGTCCGTCAACTTGTTCTTTGTCGCAGGTTCACAAGTCGTGCCGATTTCCCGACTTCTTCTCAGCCCGGCGACAGCCGCACAGGTTCTGGCATCCCTCGTGGAAGGATTGCCACCTGGAGATCTCGCAGCAGGTCTGCGTACTGCCATTCCAGGAGATTCCGAATTGGAGATCGCGGTGGAGCGCGGTATCGCCCGTGTCGATCTGCCTGCGAGCTTGACGACGGCGATTCCCGGCTCGGAACAGCGGTTGGCCATCGCCCAGATCGTCCTGACTCTGACCAGGAGAGCCGGCATCGGGCAGATCGTGTTCACGAGCGACGGGCGACCACAGAGCGTTCCGCGCGGCCGCGGCGATCTCACCCAGCCGGGAGGAGCCGTCGCATGCGAGGACTACGCAAACCTTCTTCCGACCGGTTTCGCCTGCTGATCGCTCCGCAACCGAAAACGCCCAATCGCGTGCGGCCGTCGTCGATCCTCAATAGCCGAGACGTTCGACGCGATCTGCTCGCTGTTGCCAATCCTTGTCGACTTTGACGTGGAGCTCGAGAAAGACTCCCGGTGGAAGCTGTTCGCGCACTGCAATGCCGACCTTCTTGAGCACCGCACCCGATTTGCCGATGACCATGCCTTTCTGGCTTTCGCGTTCGACGATGATCTCGCAGCGGATGCGCGGCCACTCCCACTCCGTGACTCGAGTTGCGATCGAATACGGCAACTCGTCGTGTGTTGCATGGAGAAGCTGCTCCCGCACGAGTTCGGCGATCCAGTCCGCCTCGGGAAGATCTCGGACGACGTCTTCGGGATAGAACTTGGGGCCCTCGGGTAGCAGAGTTGCGATTCTCTCCACCAGGTTTGCGACCCCTTCACCCGTTCGAGCAGAGACGGGAAAGTATTCGAGCGCACCGAGTTCCGACGATGCTGCCAGTTGCGCGAGCACCCGTTCCTTGGACACCGCATCGATCTTGTTGACGATGACGATCGTCTTGGCCATGTCGAGTCGCCCGGCGACCCATCGATCTCCCGATCCGAAGTCCTTGGTGGCATCGATGACGAGACACGACACGTCGACATCGTCGATGCTCTCGATCGCTGCGGCGTTGACCCGTGTGCCGAGTGCGCTCACCGGCTTGTGCAGACCAGGTGTGTCGACGAAGACGATCTGAACATCGGGTCTGGTCAGAACCGCGCGGATCTGCCTGCGAGTCGTCTGAGGTTTGTCGGAGACGATGGAGATCTTCTGCCCGCAGATCGCATTCACCAACGTGGATTTCCCGACATTGGGTCTTCCGACGAGGGTGACGAAACCGGACTTCATGATTCGGTCAGGCTACCGACGGCTCGCTGATGCCCTTCAGGTGTCGACCATCGACGCCAATTGGCGCTCAGGTCGTATCAGATGCGACTCGTCCGGCCTGCCCAGAACGGATCTCGCAGTTGGCGCTTGAGGATCTTTCCACTTCCCGTCTTGGGCAATTCATCGGACCACGAGTACGAACGCGGGATCTTGTAGCCGGCGAGATTCCCTCGTGAGTGATCGTCGAGTCCGCCTTCGTCGACAGTGGATCCGGGACGTTTCACGACGACTGCATGCACGACCTCGCCCCACTCGTCGGAGGGAACGCCGAAGACGGCGGCCTCGTAGACATCGGGATGGGCTTCGAGCACGGCCTCGATCTCGGCCGGATAGATGTTCATCCCGCCGGAGATGATCATGTCCTTTTTGCGATCGCAGATGTAGACGAATCCTTCATCGTCGCGGTAGGCAATGTCACCCACTGTTTGGTAGCCCTGTCGTTGATCGGCAAGGTAGTTCTCGTGCTGTTTGTAGTAATCGGCGAACACGGCAGGACTCTTCACGAAGAGCTCGCCGGTGTTCTCCGGTCCGAATCCACTCACTTCGTTCCCGTCGTGGTCGAAGAGTTTGATCTCGACCATCGGACACGCAGTGCCACATGATCCTGGCTTGCGGAGTTGGTCTTCAGGGCGAAGGAGGCAGTTCACCCCGAGTTCTGTCGACCCGTACACCTCGTACAGCGAATCTGCAGGGAAGTCCGCGAGATACATCTGCTTCAGGGCGAAACTCCACGGCGCTGCATTCGCGATCATCTTCTTCATCGAAGAGGTCTCATAGCGAGCCTTGACCTCTGCCGGAAGAGAGCAGATCATCCGAATCGGGGTCGGAGCGGAAAAAGTGGAGGTCACGCTGTGCGTCGTGACGAGTCGCAGCCAGTCCTCGGGGTCGAACTTGCGCTGAAGTACCACCGTTTGCCCGAGAGCCTGTGCGATGCCCATGAAGCCGAGTGGGCCCGAGTGATAGAGCGGACCCGTTGGCATGTAGACGTCGTCCGGGGTGTACCCGATCAGAGCGAGAAGAGCGGCCGTTTGAGCGGGGTCTCCCGTGCCTCGTCGTAGCGCTCCTTTCGGCTTTCCTGTCGTCCCCGAGGTGTAGATCATCGTCGCTCCCGCCTCGGCAGGATCAGCCATGCCGAGAGGGTCGATTCGCGCGCAGGCGGCGTCGACGTCGACACATCCATCGGGCACTGCGCCGTCGAAGACGAGCACGTGCTCGACCTTCGGAATCGCTGCTCTGACTCTTTGAACCATCCCCGCATGTTCCGCATCGATGTAGACGATGGTTGCGTCGCTGTGATCGATCACGTATGCCGCTTCGTCATCAGACAGGCGATAGTTCAAGGGAACAGCAGTGACGCCGATCTTGCGCGCGGCATTGATCATCACGACGAGTCCAGGAGAGTTCTGGCCGCACCACACGACCTTGCCGTCACCGGGCTGCAAGCCGAGATCGAGTAGGAGACGACCCAGTCGATTGGCCCGATCTTCGAGAGCCGCATACGACAAGACTGTCGTCGGTCCATGAGCACGATCGTCGATGACGGCTGCCTTGTCGGGCTGAGACAGGGCGTGGACTGTGAGGATGTCCGGCATGACAGTGTTCGTAGCACAGTTTTCGAACCCCTCGAACACGTCGGCCGCAGACGGCGCGCGGGTGCGGAATCTCGAGTGCCCGTCGCGAAAAATGCTGCGAAACACCGCGCCGGCAAAGACCATGTGCGACGCTGTCACCATGTCTTCGCGCCGCCAACCCCTCGACGTCCGCAAATGGTTCGACCGGATGCAGCCCCAGACCCTGCAGATCGCCACATGGCTTCTCTACCTGAACGGCTTCTTCGCTCTCGTGGGCTTCCTCGGAAGTGACGACTGGGTCGGAATCGCACGCACGCAAAAGGGATTCCTCGGGGTTCTGGTGGGCCTTCTCGTGATCGCCGGGTACATCCTCGGCGGCTTCTTGATGGCCAATGATCGACGACTCGGCTATCGCCTGGCTCTCGTCGGCGCTTTTTCTCCTTTCGCACTTCGCATCTGGATTCTGTGGGAATACGACTTCGGGCTGTTCGACATGATCACTGGAAACAACTTCATCGGATTCCTGTTCGATGTCGCCTTGTGCGGATTGCTCTTGCATCCGCAGAGCAGAGAGCACCAACGTCTCTGGTACTCATGACGAAGCCTTTGCACCATGTGACTAGGCTGACCACATGAGTGCGAGAGTCATCAAGGGAATCGACGGTCTGAAGGCCGCAGTCGGAGAACACCTCGGGTACAGCGAGTATCTCGAGATCACACAAGATCGGGTCAACACGTTTGCCGATGCCACAGGCGATCACCAGTGGATCCATGTCGACGTCGAGAAGGCGAAGTCCGGTCCGTTCGGAGGCCCGATCGCCCACGGCTATCTCACGCTGTCGCTCGGACCGAAGCTGTATCCCACGGTCGTGCGCGTCGAAGGCTTCTCGATGGGCGTCAACTATGGAGCCAACAAGGTTCGTTTTCCGTCTCCGGTCCCCGTCGGCGCCAAGGTGCGCCTCGGAGTCAAGTTGCTCGAGGTGGAAGAAATTCCGAACGGTGCGCAGATGACGATGGAGTTCACCTTCGAATGCGAAGGTGCTCCGAAGCCGTCGTGTGTCGCTGAGATCATCTTCCGTTCGTACGTCTGACGACAGCTGATCGGCGACATTGCCGCCGGTTTGCTCTCAACGAAATTCCGGAAGTACTTGCTGCGCCAGCAATTCCAACGTGCGCGTGTCCGGATAGTCGGGACACCACGGAACGAATCCGCGACAACCGAGTTCGACGTACGTCTGGATCTTTTCCGCGACCTGCTCGGGGGTTCCGATGAGGTTGTTGTGTCTCCAACTGTCGACATCTTCCGACCACAGACTGCGATTCCCGGCTTCGAGCACTTCAGCTTCGGTTTCTCGGATGAACACCTCGGGAGACCAGGTCATCCGGATCTCGTCAGGATCTCGACCCACTGCTTTGCAGTGCCCGAAGAGAACATCGCGTTTGCGAGCCCATTCATCGGGCTGACCGCCGAAATTGGAGCAATGCGCGTGCTGAGCGACGACTCGCAATGTCAATTGTTCGCCGCCGCCTCCGATCCACACGGGCGGAGTCGGACTCTGAACCGGCTTCGGATCGCAATTCGCCCGATTGAGCTCGTAGTACTTGCCCTTGTAGGTCGTTTCGGATTGCGTCCACATGCTCAAGACGATCTCGACACTTTCGCGCAGCATGCCGATGCGATCCTTGGGCTTCGGGAAGTCGTATCCATAGGCGCGATATTCGTTCTCGTACCAGCCGGCTCCGATACCCCATTCGAGCCGTCCGCCGGACATCACATCGATCGTCGACGTCACTTTGGCGAGAAGTCCGGGATTTCGATAGCTGTTGCAGCCGACCATCTGACCGAGTCGGATGCGACTCGTACGCTGGCTGATCGCCGCAATGGTGCTCCAGCACTCGAACACAGTCTCGTGAGCAGGCCGCGGCACGTTGTGGAAGTGGTCGTACACCCACAGCGAATCGAAACCGAGAGCTTCGGCCAACTCGGCGATCTCCACCGTCTTGGCCCACTTGTCCTGAGGATCAGGAATGGACGACAACTCCATCTTCCAACCCTGAGGGACGAAGACGCCGAAAACGATTCCATCAGGAGAACTTCCGGACACGGGGGGATTGTCTGCAAGCGATTTGTTCGTGGGCACACCGGAACCCTACCGAGTTCGTCCGAGGCTCTCGAAGAGATCTAGTTTCCATGCGTGAGCGAGTTGCCCGATCGCGAAGTCCAAAAGAGCGATCTCCCGATTCGGGATATCACGATTCGGGAATTCACGGTCGGCGAGGTTCACGAGGCAATTGCCGCGTCGCGACCCGATCAGGACTGTCTCGTCTTTCGCGATCGGCGCTTGTCGTGGGCCGACGTCACCGACCGCACGCGCCGTCTCGGTCGCTTCTTGAACGAACAAGGCCTCGGAAGGCATCAAGGGCGTTCGGGGCTGGCCAACCACAGCAGCGGCCAGGATCACCTTGCGATCTATCTCTACAACGGCAACGAATATCTGGAATCGATGCTGGCTGCTTTCAAGGCCGGCGTTGCTCCCTTCAACGTCAACTATCGCTACGTCGCAGACGAGTTGGTGTACCTGCTCACCGATGCACGGGCAACTGCAATCGTGTACCACTCCTTGTTCGCGCCATTGCTCGAGAGTCTGCGTTCACAACTGCCTCTGCTGCGGGTCCTGATCCAAGTTCCAGATGATTCGAACAAGGACCTTCTTCCCGGTGCCGTGTGGTTCGAGGATGCAATTGCCTCGTCGCCTCCCGAAATCGTTTCCGATTCTTCGCCGGATGATCTGTACATCCTTTACACGGGTGGTACGACCGGCATGCCCAAGGGGGTCATGTGGCGACAAGCCGATGCCCTCGTCGAGTGCTTCGGAGGGCTGCGCACAGCCCAAACTCTGGAGGATTTCCTCGCGGGTGCGACAGGTCGGCGAGCGTTGATTGCGCCGCCCTTCATGCACGGCGCCGGACACTGGGTGAGTTTCGGCACATGGAACTCCGGTGGGACGGTCTTCATTCCGTCGATTCCTGAGCGGCTCGATGCCGCAGACATCTGGTCACTCGTCGAACGCGAGCGAATCGACTTCTTGCTGATCGTCGGCGATGCGTTCGCGCGGCCGCTCGTGGACGAACTCGATCGCGCGTCGTACGACCTGAGCTCGCTGACGGTGCTGTTGTCGGGAGGTGCCGCATTGTCGGTCCATCTCAAGAAGAATCTGCTTGCTCACCTACCGCATCTGATGATCATCGACGGACTCGGATCCTCCGAAGCTGGCGGCCAGCTCTCCCACGTTTCCGCTGCAGGCAATGCAGCGACTGGCCTCTTCCCGTTGGCTCCCAACAATCACGTGCTCTCGGAGAACTTCGACCATGTTCTCGAACCTGGACACGACGGTGTCGGATGGCTCGCGAAAAGCGGACGCCTCGCGCTCGGCTATCTCGAAGATCCGGACAAGACGGCTCGCACCTATCCCGTGATCGACGGCGTCCGCTATGTGGTTCCGGGTGATCGAGCGCGGCTGCACTCCGACGGCATGGTCGAACTACTCGGGCGCGACTCGGTGACGATCAACTCCGGCGGCGAGAAGATCTTCGCCGAGGAGGTCGAGGCTGCGATCAAGCCGCATCCAGATGTGGCCGACTGCGTCGTCGCCGGACGGCCGAGCGAACGTTGGGGTCAAGAGGTCGTTGCGCTCGTTCAATTGCGTCCGGGAAGAGCCCTCGATCTCGATTCGATTCTGCAGCATGCCGAACAGCACATCGCGCGTTACAAGCTCCCCAAAGAGATCATCATCGTGAGCGAAATCCTCCGATCGCCCTCGGGCAAAGCCGACTATCGCTGGGCGAAGTCCGTAGCCGTCGGCGAGATCTCGCCGACGGCGTGACGACTCGTCTCAGAGGGGAAGATCGCCTGTCGCCAGGCGAGTCGTGCCCGTATCCGTGAACGACTTGATCGTGTTCTCGGCGATGCGCATCTGGTGGATCTCGTCGGCGCCATCGGCGAAGCGAGCCCACCGTGCGTGCTGCATCATGCTGGCCAATGGAGTATCGGTCGAATAGCCGAGCGCACCGTGCACCTGAATCGCCCTGTCGATGATGCGATTCAAACTGTTCGCAACGAAGTGCTTGGCCATCGACACTTCCGTGCGGAAATCGAGTCCCTTGTCGATCTTGAATGCAGCATGCAGAACCATCAGCTTGCATTGGTACAACTCCATCGCCGAATCGGCGATCATCCACTGCACGCCCTGCTTCTCTGCCAGATACGAGCCATGTGAGTAGCGCTTCAACGAGCGATCGACCATCATGTCGAGCGCCATTTCGGCCTGTGCGATCCAGCGCATGCAGTGCGCGAGCCGGGCAGGTCCAAGTCGGTATTGACCGAGCCTGTGGCCGTTGCCGCGTCCCCCGAGAATCTGTGAATCATGGATGCGAAGATCCTCGATCATGATTTCGCTGTGGCCACCCGGTCCGTGCATCGTCTCGACTTCGCGCACGTTGTTCCAGCCTTCAGTGGGAAGGTCCACGATGAACGCTGTGTTCGCTCCACGTGACCCCTCGGGAACATCGAGTTCGGTGCGAGCGATGAGAATTGCGAACTTCGCCCGATTGGCTCCCGAGATGAACCACTTGTGGCCGTTGATGATCCACTCGTCGCCATCTTTGATGGCCTGAGTACGGATCAACGTCGGATCGGAGCCCGCCACCTCGGGTTCCGTCATGGCGAAACACGACGACGTGACGCCCTCACACAGGGGCTTCAGGTACTTCTCTTTCTGCTCGGGAGTCGCCCAATGATGCAACGTGTGCATGTTTCCCTCGTCGGGAGCCTGGCAATTGAGCACCCACGGTCCGACACGGATCTTCGCAGCTTCAGCTTGCACCATGGCGAGCGCGACATGGCCAAGACCCATGCCGCCCCATTCCTTGGGCATGTGCGGCAGCCACAGTCCTGCCTCGACAGCCTTCTTGCGCAGGCGAATGAGTTCTGAAATGTAGGCCTTGGTCGCCTCTGGAGTCATCTCTTCGCGATGGCCGAAGGGTTCGATCGCCGGCTTGATCTCCTCCTCGACGAACGAACGCACCCGCATGCGGATCTCTTCGTGCTCAGGCGCAAGTGTGAAATCGATCATGATGTTCCCCCTGTCGAATCCCACTCGAAACGGGCTCGACAAGAGCATTCTGCTTCATCGTGACCGACGGCCGCCAACTGGCAATTTCACGGTCGGTCGGTACCCTCAACCGTGTGAACAGATCTCCTCGCGAGTCACAGGACGCTGCGACATCGCAACCCGGAACTTCGAAAACTGGGGCAGCTTGGGACACCAAGGACCTTCCACAAGGCCAGGACAAAGTGCGAGCAGTCCGCGCGATGTTCGACACCATTGCCCCGCGATACGACATGGTGAATCGCATCATGACGTTCCGACTCGACGTTCGTTGGCGTCGATACGCCGTCAAACGCCTCGCTCTCCCACCCGGAAGCGTCGTCCTCGATCTTGCGAGCGGAACTGGAGATCTCTGCGTCGATCTGCGCCGAGCAGGTCTCGTGCCGCTGTCGGTCGATCTCAGTTTCGGCATGCTCGCCGCCGATCGCTCCGGATCTCCGCGATGCCAGGCAGACATCTTGAACCTCCCCGTGGGCACTGCAAGCGTGGACGGCACGACCTGTGGCTTCGCTCTTCGCAATCTCGTCGACCTGCCGGCATTCTTCGGCGAATTGGCTCGGGTCGTGAGACCTGGCGGTCGCATTGCCCTGTTGGATGTGGGAGTTCCGCGCAATCCGATCGTCCGGTTCGGCAACAACATCTACTTCGGCAAGATCGTGCCGCGCATCGGCGGTTGGCTCTCCGATCCCGCCGCGTATCGATACCTGCCCAAGAGCGTGGCGTATCTGCCGCCGACCGACGAGATGTTGGCGAGTCTGCGCTCGGTCGGATTTTCGGATGCAACGCACCGTCAGCTGTCGGGGGGCATCACCCAGTTGTTCGTTGCGACTCGTGACTGAGACAGAGCATCGATGAGGGCGTTCACTCGATTCCTCGATTCTCCAGTCGACCTCAACGATGTTGCGGGATCGGACGGATATCTATTCGTGCGCAACGGAGTTGGTTTTGCCGGTCGCGGTGTCGCCGCACGGGTCGATGCGAAAGATGTCGAGCACGTGCTCGCGGCCATTCCCCATCGCAACGACACGAACATCCAAGTTGGTCCGATTGCACTCGGCATCATGCCCTTCGACTCGGCGGCACCGACGGAGCTGATCATCCCCCACTTCATCGTCGGCAAGAACGCCCAAGGTCATTGCTGGCTCACGACGGTGTGTTCGGACGACGAACCGCTGCATGCACACGGCGATGACTTTCCGCTGGACCTCGCGCCCACTCCGGTGCCTTCTACGTCATCGTTCGACATTCGTCCCGTGACGCCGCCCGATGTCTACCGAGCCGCAGTCGTGGCCGCGCGCGATGCCGTGCGATGCGGCGATCTGACCAAAGCTGTCATCGCCCGCTCCATCGAAGTGATCTCCTCGAATCCGATCGACGTCCACGCTGTACTACTCCGTCTGCGGGCGTCCTTTTCCCAGAGTTTTCGGTACTCGATCGACGGATTCATCGGCGCATCCCCGGAACTCCTCTTGAGCGTCGACGGCGATGTCGTCACATCGCACCCGCTCGCGGGAACTGCTCCGCGCACGGGTGATCCCGCCGTCGATCAACGCTCCGCTGAGCACCTTCTCATGAGCATGAAAGACCAGATCGAACATCGGGTGGTGATCGACGTCATTCATGATCAGCTCTTGCCCTGGTGTAGCTACCTCGACTGGGAAGCCGAACCTTCGATCGTCCAAGTCGCCAATGTCCAGCACCTCGGAACGCGCATCGAAGGGCGGCTCACAGCGGCGCGCCCGCCATTGCTCGAGATGGCGCGGCTCCTGTGCCCGACACCGGCTCTCGGCGGACATCCCCGCGAACGCGCCTTGAAGCTCATTTCCGATGTCGAAGGGCAGGACCGCGGTCCCTACGGCGGAGCGGTCGGCTGGGTCGATTCCTACGGCAACGGCACCTGGGCGGTTGCCATTCGCTGTGCGCAGATCTCCCCTGATCGCTCACGAGCTCTGCTGTTCGCTGGCGGTGGCATCGTTGCCGAGAGCGATCCCGATTCCGAACTCGCCGAGACACAGGCAAAGTTTCAAGCCATGTTGTCGGCACTGGTGCGCGCCTGAGCGCAATCGACGATTCAGACGCCAGCCGAGCGAAAATGCTCGGCAACCCGTTCATGGAAAGAACGGTGTGCGACGAGATCGGAGTCCCGGCTGGTGCGAATCTGGATCAACGTCGGACCGACGTGTGCGAGCGCCGCCGTCAGATCTGCGCCATCAGCTGCGATCTCGAAAGTCGCCATGCCAAGCGAGTGGGCAACAGCCGCGAAATCAATTCCGTGAGGAGTGCCGTAGACCGCCTCGAACGTCGACTCATCGACGATCACAGCCTGCGGCAGATGGTGGAAGATGCCACCGCCGTCGTTGTTGACGAGGACGATGCGCACATCGAGATCGCGTCCGGCAAGAGTCAGAAGGGTCGATGCATCATGGATCGCAGCAACATCTCCCAACATCACGTACGTCAGACGTGCTGACGAACGCGCGACTCCGGCCGCTGTCGCAATGACACCGTCGATTCCGTTTGCACCGCGATTTGCATGAACTGTTACATGTGAGCAGTCGCCGGCGAACCATTCGACGTCGCGAATCGGCATCGAGGACGACAGAACGAGATGAGAATCGGCTGGAATCCCCCGCACGATCGCCCGAGCCGCCCTCAAACCGGTCCACGTGTCGGATGCACGATCGACGTCATCCAAGAGACGACGTACAGCGACATCTGCAGCGTTCCACCGGCTGAACCACGCGTCGACAGCCACACCTGTGCACTGCCGTGAAAGGCCCTCGAGCAGTAGATCGACGTCGACATCGAGTCGAAGATCGAGTCGATGATCCGGGTCGTACACGAGGCCGGAACCACCGACATGGATCTGCCTCGCCTGCGACGAGGTCACCCATTGATTCACGACCTTGGATGCCGGTGGCTCACCCAGTCGAAGCACGACCTCGGGGACGAGAGCACCAACGACGTCGCTGACGCGCACGAGTGCATCGGCGTGTGCGATCGTGCTTTCGCCTCCGCCGCAACCAGAACGCGGTTCGACCAGAACCGGCCAGCCGAGAGCATGCGCAAGGCCCTCGACAGCCTCGGGTCGGCCACATCCCCGCCCTGCGATGATCACACCCCGACGACCGCTCAGCATGGCTGCGATGCGTGCGATGTCATCGGATGGAAGTGCGCCACGACCGCGCATTTGCTCACGTGTCGGTTCGGGTCGATCCAAGTCGCCAATGAGCGCAGCGATAGGCGTTCCGACAAGGGGTTCCCTGAACGGAAGGTTCAGATGTACGGGACCGGGATGAGCCCCAACTGACGCCCAGTACGCCCGCGCCGCAAGAGATCGCCATGACGCAGCATTGTCGAGTGTCGGAACGCCAGGATCGTGGAACCACCGAACGGCATTTCCGTACAACTTCGTCTGGTCGATCGTCTGAGGTGCTCCGACATCGCGCAATTCGGGCGGACGATCTGCCGTGCAGACGATCATCGGCACCGCCGAGAGATTTGCCTCGATGACTGCAGCATGAAGGTGTGCCGCTGCTGTCCCGCTCGTGCACACCACGACAGCCGGACGACTCGTGGCAAGAGCCGACCCGAGCGCAGCGAAGGCCGCGCTCCGCTCGTCGTGGAAGACGTCGACTGTGAAAGATGTGCGCTGGTGTTGTGCTCGCATGAGAGACAGCGCCAAGGGAGTGGACCGCGAGCCCGGAGCGATGAAAGCGTGGCACATGCCTTGTCGGATCCACTCGTCCACGAGAGCATCGCAGAAACTCGTCTGGACATCCTCGGGACGCCACTGTCCCTGCGACTTCGAGGCTTGAACCACGACCTTGACGATACGGGCGAAATCTGCCGGGTCGGCGACCTAGGGTGACGCCATGCGCATCGACATCTGGTCCGACGTTGTCTGCCCATGGTGCTATATCGGCAAGAGGCGATTCGACAGAGCGATCGACCAGTTGTCGTCGGAAATCCCCGATCTCACGCACCGGCTCGACATCGTCTACCGCGCCTACCAACTCGATCCGACAGCGCCCGTCGGCTCCGCCACACCGGTTCGCGATGTCTACTCGCGCAAATTCGGCGGCCCCGAGCGAGCGGACGCGATCTTCGAACAGTTGACAGCCACAGCAGCCGCCGACGACATCGTCTTCGACTTTCCGAGCGCGCTGCGCGCCAATACGTCGCTGGCCCACCGCCTCTTGTGGGATGCCCATCAGCGCTTCGGCTACTCGGGTCAATCAGTTCTGAAAGAAGCACTGATGGCGGCGTATTTCACACATGGCCGAAACATTGGCGATGTCGACACTCTCGTTGACATCGCAAGGAGCGCCCTTCCGTCAGGCGACAGCGCAGCAGCCGCCGAAGACGACCTGCACGCATTTCTCTCATCCGATCGCGGATCGCAAGAAGTCCTCGCCGACATGCACGAAGCGTCGACCAATGGCATCACCGGCGTTCCGACGTATGTCATCGATTCTCAATGGGCGATTCCCGGAGCACAGGACACCGAGACATTCCTGCGCGTTCTCCGTCGAACTCTCGAACGAACGACGAAGATCGATTGAATTCTCCGAGATGACCTCGTCCCTTCCGTCTGCATCAGCTGATCGCCGCCGGTGGCGGCGCATTCCTGGGCCGCTGTTCGGAGAAGTTCTCGACTCACAGGCGGAACCAGCTCTCACACCTCTCGTGCTTCTGCACGGGTTCACTCAGACGCGCCGCTCGTGGGATCCCTTCCTCGATGCTCTGACGACCGGTGATTCGATGTCTCGACCGGTGATCCGTATCGACCTTCCCGGTCATGGAGGTTCCGTCGACGTCACGGCAGATCTGACAACGACTGCTGACCTCGTCGTCGAGACCTGCGGCCTCGGCGTCTATTGCGGATACTCCATGGGCGGACGCGTCGCTCTCCACAGCGCGCTTCGACATCCCGATGAGGTGCAGGCAATGATCGCGATCGGTGCAACACCTGGCATCGAAGATCCTGTGGAACGACAACGACGTCGGGATGCCGACGACGCTCTGGCCGATCGGATCGAGAACATTGGAACCGAGTCATTCCTCGAGGAATGGCTCTCACAGCCGATGTTCGCGCGCCTCCCGCGCTCGGACGAAGATCTGCAAGAACGTCTCACCAATACCGCATTGGGACTCGCGATGAGCCTTCGCAATGCCGGCACAGGAACTCAGGAATCCCTGTGGCCGCAACTCGGATCGCTCGAAATGCCGATCTTGTTGATGGCTGGCGCGCTCGACGACAAATTCGCTCTGATCGC
>QXGG01081457.1_pt1 | contig 13654 bp, 5 predicted proteins | sample 1982491 | NCBI WGS metagenome assembly QXGG01 (sample SAMN09924614, study PRJNA488089) | Wastewater metagenome, whole genome shotgun sequencing project. | isolation source: South African research farm wastewater | place: South Africa: Irene, Agricultural Research Council, Animal Production Institute... | reverse complement strand
TGGGCGGCGTTGTTGGCCGACCCGTGCCGAATGCCAACGGACGCGTCGGCGATGCCGGCGATGATGCAGGCGCACTGGACGGCGTGGAACTGCCGGCTGGCGCAGCGGGCGGCACAGGGGGCGAGCCCATGGGAGGACGCGAAGGTGCGGCGCCAAACGGTGGCCTGCCGCCGGAGAGTGGTGCGGCCATCGGAGGACGCGGTGCACCGAACCCGGCTCCACCCATCGGAGGACGCGGAGACACAGGACCAGGACCGCCCATGGGTCGCGACCCGCCACCGAGACCAACGCCACCAATGCGGCCCGTGCCGGGCGGGCCCGAGGGCGCGCCGCCGCGCGAGCCGCCGAATCCGCCTTGCCCGCCGCCGTGCCCGCCGAACTGCCTGGGCGAACCGTACGAGGGACCGGATGATCCGCCGTCGCCGTATCCGCGGCGATCGTCGAAGCCGCCACCGCGGCGCGGGTTTCGGTTGAAGGGTCGGTTGGACGGACGCGACGACGCACCGCCGGGACCGCGCGGACCGAACCCGCGCTGGCGCTCCGCGTCCTGCTTTGCCCTCTCCGCAAGGAACTTCTTGCGGTCCTTCTTGCTCAGCGCCTCGTTGACGACGAGCTCACGGCCGTTGATGCGCCGCTGCGACAGCGCCGCGATCGCCTCCTTGCCGCGCTCGGGCTCACGGAACATCGCGATCGCGAAGCCGCGGCTCTTGCCGTCGTCGTCGGTCGCGAGCACCAGGTCCTCGAGGTCGGGGAAGCTGGCCAGGAGCATTTTGACCTGCTCCACAGTGGTGCGCTTGTCGAGATTGCCAATGAAGATCTTGAACATGCCTGTGCGTGCCCCGGAAATGTAGGGAGGGGATCACGAGGATCGGCAACGAATTTGGAACGCGGACGATGGAGCGTGATGCATTCGGTCGCGGCCGCGTCCGGCAACCGATTCCCCCAGTCGGGTAGGGATCATACGCATTGCGCGAGAACGGGATCCCTCCACGACCAGAGCTGCGAACGCATGACGGTCCGCCTTCGTCGGCCGCTGCGCAGCGCACGCGCTGCACAACGCAAAAAGGAGAAGGGCCCCGCCAGGTTTCCCTGACAGGGCCCATCAAGTCGGCAATGACCTACTTTCCCGCTGAGCAGTATCATCGGCAGCAGGGTCTTCACTTCTGTGTTCGGGATGGGAACAGGTGTTTCCCCCTGCTTATAGTCACCGACAAATCCGGGCGAGGCCTGTCGGCCGCGACCGGTTGAAGTCGAGGTGTTGGTGTCGCGCCCGCGCAGTGCGCGGGAACACAAGTTGATTCAAACGTGATATGCACTGTTACATGCATGAGCAGCCTGCGGGCCATGCAGACCGGGCCGGCGTCAGCGCGTGATGCGCTGTCCGCGGGGCCTGGTAGACAAGGCCAAGCAATCGACCGTTAGTACCGCTTCGCTGAACGGATCTCTCCGCTTGCACGTGCGGCCTATCAACCCGGTGGTCTACCGGGGGTCTCTCGTCTTGCGACATGCAATGCTTATCTTCGGGTGGGCTTCCCGCTTAGATGCTTTCAGCGGTTATCCCTGCCGTACTTAGCTACCCAGCTGTGGACCGAGCGGTCCAACTGGCACACCAGGGGTACGTCCAACCCAATCCTCTCGTACTAAGGTTGTCTCCCGTCAACATTGCTGCGCCCATGGCAGATAGGGACCGACCTGGCTCACGCCGGTCTGAACCCAGCTCGCGTTCCGCTTTAATGGGCGAACAGCCCAACCCTTGGGACCGCCTACAGCCCCAGGATGCGAAGAGCCGACATCGAGGTGCCAAACCGCTCCGCCGCTATGGACGCTCGGGAGCGATCAGCCTGTTATCCCCGGGGTACCTTTTATCCGTTGAGCGACGACCCTTCCACACGGGATCGCCGGATCACTAAGGCCCTCTTTCGAGAGTGCTTGCCCTGTATGGCTTGCACTAAAGCTGGCTTATGCCTTTGCACTCTTGGTGCGGTTGCCAACCGCACTGAGCCAACCTTTGCACTCCTCCGTTACCTTTTTGGAGGAGACCGCCCCAGTCAAACTGCCCGGCATGCAGTGTCCCCTGCCCGGCTTCACGGGAATCAGGGTTAGGCCACGAATCCAAACAGGGTGGTATTTCACCAATGACTCCATCCCGCCCGAGAGCGGAACTTCAAAGTCTCCCACCTATCCTACGCAGTTCAAATCCATGACCGCTGCAAGCGTACAGTAAAGGTCCACGGGGTCTTTCCGTCTTGCCACGGGTAGGCGGCATCTTCACCGCCACTACTATTTCACCGAGTCGGTCGTGGAGACAGGGCTCCAGTGATTACGCCATTCATGCGCGTCGGAACTTACCCGACAAGGAATTTCGCTACCTTAGGACCGTCATAGTTACGGCCGCCGTTTACTGGTGCTTCGGTCGCCAGCTTCTCTTGCGATGACCGGCTTCCTTGACATTCCAGCACCGGGCAGGCGTCACACTGTATACGTCCTCTTGCGAGTTAGCACAGTGCTGTGTTTTTGATAAACAGTTCCCAGAGCCTTTTCTCTGCGCCCTCTGTTGCCAGTAGGGCCCCCTTATCGCGAACTTACGGGGTCAAATTGCCTAGTTCCTTCACGACCGTTTTCTCGAGCGCCTGAGGCTATTCGCCACATCCACCTGTGTCAGTTTTGGTACGGACGTCGTGCTCGTAGCGTTGCGGTTTTTCTTGAGACTCCGCCACCCAGCTTCGGCCATACGGCCTGGACGCTTCACTGTCCCGCTGAACTTTGGAATCCGTCACGCACGCATCGAACCTTGCACGACGGGGTCGGAATATGAACCGACTGTCCATCGACTACGCCTTTCGGCCTTGCCTTAGGATCCGCCTAACCCTGGGCGGATTTACCTTGCCCAGGAAACCTTGGATTTTCGGCGAGGGAGATTCTCACTCCCTTTATCGTTACTCAATCTGGCATATTCACTTGCTGCCGCTCCACCAACCCTCGCGGGAAAGCTTCGACGCTGGCAGCAACGCTCCTCTACCACCCTTTCGGGTCCACGGTTTCGGCGCGACTCTTATTCCCGATAATTATCGGCGCTGGATTCCTCGACCAGTAAGCTGTTACGCACTTTTTAAATGGTGGCTGCTTCTAAGCCAACATCCTGGCTGTCACTGCAATCCAACTACCTTAAGAACTTAGAGTCGCTTAGGGGCCTTAACCGATGGTCTGGGTTGTTTCCCTTTTGACCGCGGACATTATCGCCCGCAGACTTACTCCCGTTCCTTGGCACATGGTATTCGGAGTTTGATTGGACCGAGTAGCCGGGTAGGCCCTCAAATCCATTCAGTCGCTCTACCCCCATGTGTTGCCGAACGAGGCTAGTCCCAAAACTATTTCGAGGAGAACGAGATATCTCCGGTTATGATTGCACTGTAAGCCCTCCCCACAGGTCATGCCAGAACTTTTCAACGTTCACGGCTTCGGTCCTCCAGGAGGTTTTACCCTCCCTTCAACCTGCCCATGGGTAGATCAACCGGTTTCGCGCCTACCCCATGCGACTCGACGCCCTTGTCAGACTCGGTTTCCCTTCGGCTGCGCGTCGTAAACGCTTAGCCTTGCCGCATAGAGTAACTCGCCAGATCATTATGCAAAAGGCACGCCACAACCCGTCTGCCCAAAGGCAGGGGGCCGTGACCGCTGTGTAAGCACACGGTTTCAGGTGCTTTTCACTCCCCTTGTCGGGGTGCTTTTCACCGTTCAGTCGCCTTACTGGTTCACTATCGGTCGTCAAGGAGTACTCAGGCTTGGAGGGTGGTCCCCCCATGTTCAGGCCAGGTTTCTCGAGCCTGACCTTACTCGAGGCCATTCACACTTCAGCTGGTACAGGACTATCACCTTCTCTGGTGCATCTTTCCAGATGCTTCGCCGCTTCAGTGCTTAGATCCGCTTTCGCTCGGCGCTACTCGCGGAGTCGCTGTTGCTTTCCTTTCCTACAGCTACTGAGATGTTTCAGTTCGCTGCGTTCGCTCCATGCACCCTATACATTCAGGTGCAGGTGACCCTTGCGGGCCGGGTTGCCCCATTCGGAAATCCCAGGATCAATGCTCGGTTACCAGCTCCTCTGGGCTTATCGCAGGTTCCAACGTCCTTCATCGCCTCTTGACGCCAAGGCATCCACCGTGTGCCCTTCGTAGCTTGGCCACGCCTACCGGAACCCGAAGATGCGGGTCCGATCTGCGTGCCCCGCACAACTTGCTGTTGTGCGGCACCGTCGTTTGACGGTGAGCCCTCAGGCTGCTCGTTTCTCACGTTTGCTCGGTATGCCCGCTGCGAAAACGGGGGTTTTCGCAGCGCGCGACACCAATCCTCGGTTGTCAAAGAGCCACGCGAATGCGTGCTGCACCTGAAATCAGGCGCAGACGAGAAAGGATACTGAGATGGCGCAGCCTGTCAAGCCCCTTGCGCGATAGGTTCGCCATCGCCAAGTTGTCCACACCTTTCCCCCGAAGAATGACCAATAAAACAGATAATGAGATCCCCTGCCCCGCGCTCGGAAGTCAACAGCGCCGATTCGCGGCCGCCTGAGCGGCAAGAGAGGTCAGCCGCCTGTTGCACGACCGCCGGCGGTCGAGCCATTTCCGCCCAACGCGGTCTTGGCGCGCGACTCAGCGACTTCGGCCTCGCGGCGCAGCTCATCACGGCGCCCGTCCTTCGAGTCCTCCCACGGACGGCGCGTGATGGTGATCATCTGCCCGTCGGGACCGATGCGGCCAAGCACAACGACTGCTGCACGGTCGGAAGCCGTGGCCGTGCCTGCGGAGGCCACATCCTCGAACACATCGACGACGAACCAGTCGGTCGAGAAGTCCGCGCCTGCGTCGCCATCCTCGCTGCGGCCCACGCGGTCGCCTGGCTCGAGCGCGAGCGTCTGCATGCGCTGAACGCCGTTGAGGAGCCGGAACACCTCGACTGTGGCACGGCCGCCTCCGCCAAGGCCCTCGCGCGCGTTTGCGGTGGTCACGAAGAACATCACGTCCGCGGAGATCTGCACGGGATCGCCCCACGCGCTCACAGGCGTGGAGATCGTGAATGCCTCAGCACGCGCGACCTGGTCCTTCACCAGCAGCGACCCGCGCGCATAGAAGGGGTTGAACACAAGCGCCGCGACCCGGTAGCGGTAGGTGCCCTCAGGCACCACGTCGAAATCGTGCGTCCACACCAGGAGCTCCTCAAGCGCGGAGAACTGGATCGCCTTCGGTGCCGCCGCCTTCGGGTCCTTCTCCTCCATGCTCTTGGGCCGAAGCTTCGACGCAGCGGCGTCGAGGTCAGCGAGCTGCCTCTCGAAGTTGCGCTTCTGGCGCGTCATCGCGATGCGCCGGCTGCGCGTGGCATCGTCGTCGGCGCCAGCGCGCTGGCCCTTCTTCATCGAGCCACCGCCACCAAGACCGCCACCACCGCCGAGGCCGCCACCGCCCTTGCCTCCGCCACCGCCCCCAAGACCGCCGCCGCCACCAGGACCGCCCGGAGCGCCGCCCGTGCCGTCGCCGGCAGGCCCGCCCGCTCCCGGCGCCTTCGGAGGCTCGAGCTCGCCGCCGATCTTCTTCAGCTGCTCGTCGAGACGCTCGAGGCGCGAGCGCATCTCGTCGGCGCGCTTCTTGGCCTTCAGGTACTCCAGCTCCTCGGGCGTGGTCGCCTTCACGGCCTCTGCGGCACTGCCCGGCTCGCGCCAGCGCGAGTTCACCGTCGGCGGGGCCTTCGGCTGAAGGATGTCCATCTGCGCGCGCGAATCCGCGAGCACGTCGAAGACGAAGTTGCGCAAGCCCACGTCCACCTTCGCGAGCTCGGGACGCAGGGACTGCTCAGTCAGCGGCGCGGTCTTCACGACCTCCGCGGCGCTCCACGAGCCCGAGGGAAGCAGCTTCTGGCGCTCGAAGACGAGGTCAACCACATAGAGCGAGTCGTTGAACCACGGCGACGGAATCGCCAAGCGCGGCGGCTTGGCGTCGGGCTTCGCGGCCGCGAGCTCGGCGCGCATGCCCTTGAGGTCGATGCGCGCGAACGGAGTGACCCACGTGCGGTCCCGGTCGGCGGAGGCCTCGAGCGCCTTGCGGAACTCGTCCTCGGCCGGCATCGCCTCGACGTCAAGCGCATCTGCGGTCACCGCAGCGCCCATCATCTGGAGCGAGGCGAATGCAGGCTCGTGGTACCACTGGTCCGAGGCCGCCGAGCTCGGCGCGATCAGCGCGCCCAGCGCAGGATGCGTCGGCACCAGCTCGCCCTTGGGTGACACGCTGCGCTTGAGCGCCTCCTCGATCGATGCGCGCCCCGAGACCGTGATCTCGGGGAACTGCACGGGACTCCCCGCGTTCGCACCGAGGCGGCTGTTGATCCGCTTCGCCTTCTCCTCAAGCAGCTCGTCCACTGCGCCGGGAGCGACATCCTGGCCATCGACGTTGACGCTGGTCTCGCTGAGCACGAACTGCCAGGCGAACACGCCGGCGATGGCAAGTGCGCCTACGCCGACCGCGATCTTCTCGACATGCTGCTCGAACGGGTTGATTCCCTTGTTTTGCATCGTCATCGTGCTCCGAAATCAGCCACCCTGGCCGTAGTTCATCGAGCCTGCATCGGCGGGCATGTCGCCGCCCACGGCCCCAGCGCCTGCAAGCGTCCCGCTGGTCCCGAGCCTCTTGCGCACGGGATCCGGCATGAGAGGACCGGTCCACTCGCGCAGCCACACCGATTCGAGCCGCAGCCGCACGATCGACACGTGCTGGGGACCGTAGATGTATCCCTCCTCGGCGGCCTCGAAGGGATCCTCAGGGCGGATGGACGCCATCGTGATCGTGATGAAGTTCTGCTGAGCGAGCGCGTCGAAGACCTGCGGGATGCGTGCCGTCTCGCAGACGAACGACACGTCCGTGGCGAAGACGTCATAGAGCTGGTTCGTCCGGCGCCCCGTGAAGCTCGCCGCGAAGTTGTCGAGCGCCACCGGCATCGCGGGATCGATGGGGGCTCCTGTCATCCCCATGCCCATTCCTCCGCCCATCCCGTCACCCATCGAGCCGTCGCCCATGGATCCGTCGCCCATCGACCCGTCCATGGCAGGCGCAGCGCCGTCGCCGCCCGCGGGTGCGGCGCCTCCGGCACCAATGGGGCCGATGAAGCGGACCTCGTCGATGCGCTTCACGGCGGCCGTCTGCACGTTGGCGTCGGGGCCATTCACCTGCGAGAACGCGGCGAGGATGTCGGAGAGCACCCAGAACTCCCACTGCTGCCGCCAGAGGCTCTGCAGGATCACGTCCGGCGCGTCCTTCTTGAACGGCGACGTCGGCACTCGAAGCGTGTCGGCATCCGCATACATCGCGAAGTCGCGCGCGGCCTCGTTGTACGCCTGCAGGCGCGCATTCCCGAGCTCGCGCGCGAGCGCCTCGGCCTCTTGCGCATTGAGCTGCTCTGTGGGCCCCTTCTTGAGGTCCGACGCGATGAACTGCTCCTTGCGGCGCACGAGGAATGCCTGCACCTCAGCCTCGTCGGGCACCGACCCGAGCCGCGCATCGCCGAGCAGCTTGCCGTACGCGGCAGACACGGCATCGAAGAAGTCGAGGTGGATCTGCTCCAGTGCAGGATCGCCCTTCTGGAGCCGAAGCGACATGATCGGCTGGTGGCCTCCCCTGTTTCGCTCGACGGCGAACTCGCGCACCTGAACGCTGTCCTTGCGGAGCGTCTCGATCCGCGCCTGGTACTCCTCGAGGAGCTTCTGGTTGACGACCGCGTTCTGCGAGAAGGGAGCCTGGCCGGGCACCTCAAGGGTCACCTGCGTGCGCTCGAGGTCCTTCAGCTCGGTCATGCGAGCGGCCTTCGACTGCGCCTCCTCCATCACGCCCGAAGCCATCATGTCGGCCGCGAAGTAGCCGCCGGCCAGCGACGCCACGGACGCGCTGCCAAGCACCACAAGCAGCAGGTTGTCCTTCACCCACGCCTGGGCCTTCTGTGCGTCGAAGTTGAGCTTCAGCTCGAGCTTTGGTCCCTTCACTGCGTCACCATCCCTGGCGCCGGGGCGGCACCCTTGTCGCGGAGCTGCACCGTGAACACGATCGTGCCGCGGTACACGTAGTCGTCGTCTGTCACGAGGACGGGCGCCTTCGGGATTGGCGCCTCCTTGGCGATGTCGATCTTTGCCGCAGCGGGATCGAGCGTCGCTGCACCCCGCTCGCGCCTCTTCTTGCGGGCCTCCGTCGGGTCGGCGTCCGCATCGAATGACGCGCTGCCGTCACCGCTGCTCTCGCCGGACGCCACACCGACGCCGGTGGCCTGGGTGTTGACGACGCCGCTGAACGCGCGCCGGCCCTTGAATGCGGCGCCGCCGGTGCCCTTGCTCGCGGCCCCCGTGTCCTGGCTGGCCGCCGCCGCATCGGACGCCGCGCCCTGCGACGCGGACGCGAAGGCCTGAGCCTCCTCCTTGCCGCCCTTGTATCGGGTGAAGTTCGGCACGGCGACTTCGCCCACGATCGTGTACGGCACGTCGGCCCGGTCTGCGTTCTTGCGGAACCAGTCGATGATGCCGCCCGCCTGATTCACGAAACGCTCGGGATCGCTCTTTGTGAGCGTGACGGTCATCGCCACGCGGATGCGCCGCGCAGGCGGCCCGCCCGCCGCCGCCTCCTGCACGTACTCGCCGGCGAGCGCCTCAAGCGACACCAGGGTGCGCTCGGCCGCGGAAATCCTGCGGATTGCCTCGACGTCCGAGCCACGCAGCACAGGATCTGGATTCGCGGTGGCGAGCACCGTGAACGCATCGTTCACGATGTGCGGCCACACGTCGCGGTAGTCCACCAGCGACATCATGTTGCTCGCGGTGGCGCCCAGCGCCGAGCTCGACTGCAGCGACGAGTACTGGTCGCGCAGGTTCTTGCCGCTGCGGATCGCGTCCTCCACCACTGCCGGCACCCCGCCCCTCTGCATCGTGGCGATCTGCATCGCCGGACGCACGACCATGAGGGCGCCTGCCGCGATGAAGAGGCACGCGGCTGCGGCAAACCACCTGGTCTTGCCCTTCCACATCTTCGCGCGCAGGTTCGCGGCCGGCGTGAGGTTGACGCTGATCTTCGCGAGACCAAGACCCTGCAGCGCGAGGCCGTAGGCGGTCGCAAGGTTGACGGAATGCTTCGAGAAGTCGGCAGCCTCCGAGCCCTCGACGCGAATGCGCTTGAACTCGTCCATGCGCTGCATGTCCACGCCAAGCTGCTGCGACAGGAACTTCCTGAGGCCCGGGATCTTCAGCGTGGAGCCGACGCCGAGCACCTGCTGGATCGGGGTGTCGCGGTTGAGGGTCTCGTAGTAGCCGCGCGACCGGCGGATCTCCTCCACGAGCTGCTCGAACACGCCCTTCATCGCGGCCATCAGCTGGCGCGCGTTCTTGTGCGTTGCGGCCTCCTGCTTGAGGCGCTCGGCCCGCGAGTAGTTCACGCCGCGCTCGCTGAACGAATCGACGATCGCCTCGGTGAAGTGCGTTCCGCCTAGCGGGAACGTGCGAATCCAGCAGCGGCCGCCCTGCGCCACCACAACGTCGCTCGCGCTTGTGCCGACATCGACGACAGCCAGCGCCGCAGCGCCGTCCGCGAGCTCGAAGTCGTAGCTGACCGCATTGAAGAGCGCCAGCGGGCTGAGCGTCAGGGCCTCCGGGAACAGACCGCATTCCGCGTACAGCGCCATCCGCTGTGCAAGACGCTCCTTCGTGATCGCGAAGATGCCGACCTCGACCTCCGGGCTGTCCTTCTGCTGGAATGTCTGGTAGTCCCACTCCACCTGGTCGATCGGGAACGGGATCTGCTGCGCAGCCTCGAACTTGACGATGTCCGGGATCTTCTTGGGCTCGACCGGAGGCAGCTTCGCGAAACGGGCAAATGCCATCTGGCCCGGGATGCTGACGACGATCGGCTCCTTGCTGAGCTTCTCCGAGTTGGCCTGCACGAACTGGCCCAGGCCCACCCGGATCATGCCATCCACGTCGAGGTCCGGGGTCGTTAGGACCTTGGAGTACGGGATCACGGCAAAGTCGGTGACCACCACATCGTCGCCATCCCGGGCGAGGCGGACCGCCTTGATCGCCGCAGTTCCCACCTCAATGCCCCAAGCAGCCTTCTTCAATGCCATAGTCGGGTCAGTCTCCTTGCCTAGGGTGCCGTAGTTCAGGGCGGCGGACGGGCCGTTCAGGTCGTGTGTTGCGCGGTCGGCGAGCGGGTCCGCAGGGGCGAGTCATCATAAAGGCGATCGCAGCCACCCGTGGCGATCCCCCCCTCATATACGGATTGGAACTGGTCTGAGGATGCGTCGTCCCGCTACCCTTGGGCCATGGCGTCCATGGATCCCGAGAATCCTCATGAGCAGGCGTCGTCTCACCCTCACGATGCCCCCGAGACGGTTTCCGGGGACCTGCCTTCAGATTCGGCTTCGGCAGCGCCCGAGGCCCCGGTCTTGGACTCGGCCGGCGATCCCGCCGACGCGGTGAGCGGCGCGGGCGGCGGCAGCGAGCCTGCGAGGATGCCGCAAACCCGCCCCAGCGTTGACCTTTCGCTCGAGGCGGAGATCGAGGCGGCGCTCGGCTCATTGAGCGTCGAGGACCTGCTCGACAGCTCCCCCAAGCGAGTGCCGCTGCACCGCACCACGGGCGGCCGCGAGCTCCGGAGCGGCCGCGTGATGCAGGTCCGCGACGGCGACGTGCTGGTGGAGTTCGGTCCGAAGAGCCAGGGCGTCTGCCCGGTGGCGCAGTTCGAGACGCCGCCCGAGCCCGGCACCGAGATGGAGTTCATGGTCGAGCGGCTCGACCCCTTCGAGAATGTGCTCATCCTGTCGCGGCCCGGTGCGGTCACGCGCGCCGAGTGGGGCACGCTCGACATCGGGCAGGTTGTCGAGGCGCGATGCGTGGGCGTCAACCGCGGCGGCCTTGAGATGGAGGTCGCGCACCACCGCGCCTTCATGCCTGCGGCGCACATCGACATCAGGCACATCGAGGACACGTCGACGCTGATCGGCGAGAAGTTCCCGTGCCTCATCATCGAGCTCAAGAAGGAGCGCGGGAGGATGGTGCTCTCGCGGCGCAAGGTGCTCGAGCGCGAGCGCGACGAGAAGCGCAAGCAGCTGCTCGAGTCTCTCAAGCCGGGCCAGCGCGTCACCGCGACCATCGTTTCCGTGCAGCCGTACGGCGCATTTGCGGATCTCGGCGGCATTGACGGCCTCATCCCCATCGGGCAGCTCGCCTACGAGCACATCAAGCACCCATCCGAGGTCGTGAATCCCGGCGACGAGGTCGAGGTGAAGGTGCTGCGGATCGAGAAGGCCGGGAAGAACTCGAAGGTCACCCTGTCGCGCAAGGGCCTGATGGTGGACCCGGTGGTGACTGCGCTCGAGTCGATCTCGGCGGGCAGCACCGTTCAGGGCCGCGTCACCCGCTACATGGAGTTTGGCGTGCTGGTGGAGCTCGCGCCAGGGCTCGAGGGGCTCGTGCATGCAACCGAGATCACGCACGAGCGCGTGCACAACCCGATCCACGCGCTCAAGATCAACGAGACGATCAACGTCAAGATCCTCTCGGTGGACCGCAAGAATCGACGCGTGTCGCTGTCGGTGAAGGCGCTCAAGGACCCGCCGCCGCGCACCGATGCGCGTGGCGGCCGCGACCAGCGCGGGCCGCGCGAATCTGACAAGCCTGGCGAGCGTGCGGTCGACCCCGCGATGAAGAAGCTGCTCGCGAAGTTCGGCGGCAACCGCGAGCTCAAGGGCGGCATCATGTGATGCGCGCGCGGCTGCGCACCTGCGCGGCCGTGGCGACCACTGTGGGCTTTCCCGTGACCATGTCGTGGGCGTCGTCGGCGTGGGATGCGAGTGCCGTAGGGATGCGCGTGATCGTCAGCGCGAGCCCCTCCTTCTGCGAGTGAAGCTGGTCGCAGCGGCCGAAGGTCGTCTCGAGTGTGGTGAACTCGGGCTCGTCCCAGCCTGCGGCGACGAGCGCGGCTGCGGCGGCACCGATCCGCCGGTCCGTGACGATGCGAAGGTGCGCGCGGGGGTCTGCGTCGAACTCGCCCCGAGCGGCCCGGCCGGCGACAGTCACGTGTGCGTCAAGCGCCTGTGCGAGCAGTTCCATCACGGAAATGAGCTGGCGGTCGCGGGCCTGCACCGATTCCGCGTAGGCCTCTGCACCGATCTCGGCCTGCTGCATTACCTGCGTGACCTGACGCACCAGGGCGTGGCTCGGCAGGTCTGCGTCGCGCAGGCGTAGGTGCCCCACTGCGCCGCGGATCGCATCGGCGATGTCGAGCGCCTTGCCCTCCCGGAGCCGGCGCGCCGCCTCCTGGGCAATCCGCTGAGTCTGGTTCACGATCCCGAGAGCGGGCGGTCGGCCCAGATGTCGCTTGGCTCGACGCCGTCAGCTGCACGGCGTAGCAGCAGGTAGACGCGGGTCGACGCGGCCACCGTCATCGAGAGGATCGCGGCGCCCTCGAGGCCGCACATGACGGTGCGCCAGAACCCCAGCGCGCCCGCGCTGATCCGCGCAGAGATGCCGTCGGGCACTCCGACGCCAGGTGCAGCCGACTCCAGGAACATGAAGCGTCCGGCACTGCGCGCGGGCGTGCTCTCGCCGAGCACCGCGTACGCGTCGAAGGTCCAGTTCCAGGCCTGCGTCAGCGCGTAGTCGACCATCACGGTGCCGATCGCCAGCGCCACAAGCGCGACCGCCGCGTAGCCCACGGCCAGCAGCGGGTGCGCGAGCAGGTAGGCGCCCGCGCGCTGCGCGCTCTCGACGGCGTCGGCCCCATCGCATGCGACGGCCGGCGCGAAGAGCGTGAGGCCGAAGGCGACCACCACCACGGCGAGCACCGCCACAAGGGCAAATCCCAGCGAAACCGGCAGCAGCACCGCGCTGGCGACATCGAGCACCGGAAGCGACATCCCCAGCCCGATGCCAGTGGCGACCGCCATGCACACCACCGCTAGTCCAAACGGAAGCACGGGGCCGATCGCCAGCGCGTGCATGCGCCGGCGCGCGTAGCCGAGCGCATCCATCACAGTCGGATGGCCCGCTTCAGCGAGGTCGAAGGCATTCATTCGGGCGAGCGCACCTGCTGCAAGACCGGTGACCGTCGCCGCGATGAACCCGAACACGACGCAGAAGACCGGCGACACGCTCCACATGCGCGATGGAATCGTGAACACCATGCCGCCAAGCGCGGCGGCCGCAGCGCCAGGGTCGATTGACACCATCGAACGCACAAGCGCGAACCACTGCATCGACACCGCATCGCGCAGCGCCTCGAACGAGCCTCGTGGCCGTGCGGCCTCGATCGCGGCGGACATGCGCGCCACTGCTGCGGGATCCTTGGCCACGTCGTCGCCGGCGGCCACGGCAGCCTCAAGCATGCGCCTTGCCTGTGCGGCGCTGACGCTGTTGGGGTCGGCGTCGCCCAAACGCTCCTTCGACAGGCGCATCACCACCTGCGAACGGATGAGGTCGCGCGATGCCTTCTCCGCACGCTCGTCCAGCTTTCCGACGAAGAGCCCCGATGGCGACACATTCGCCGGCATCACCGCATCCCACGTGCTGCCGAAGGCGGAAAGCACGATGAGCATCGCAAATGCGATGAACACGCGGCCGGGGCGAAGGCCCGCAGCGATGGCA
>QXGG01050180.1_pt1 | contig 13659 bp, 10 predicted proteins | sample 1982491 | NCBI WGS metagenome assembly QXGG01 (sample SAMN09924614, study PRJNA488089) | Wastewater metagenome, whole genome shotgun sequencing project. | isolation source: South African research farm wastewater | place: South Africa: Irene, Agricultural Research Council, Animal Production... | reverse complement strand
GTGTATATATGCATCGCCGTCGATCAGTTCGGCTACGGTTTCGGTTTCACCGCATATACCCTGTATATGCTCTACTTCTCGCGCGGCTCCTTCCAGACCTCCCATTATGCCTTCTGCACCGTGCTTATGACCTTCAGTATGCTTCTCCCGGGTCTTGTGGCCGGCAAACTCCAGCTCAATATGGGCTATCCTCTCTTCTTCGGCCTGGTGATGGTCTGCTGCCTTGCGACCTTGCTGGTTTCCCTGTTGGTACTCAATAAAATAGACCCTGAATATGGTAAGAAATAGATTTTTCGTCCTGCTGTCCTTCCTGCTTGTCTGCTGCGTCCTTCCCGCCCAGTCGCGCAAGCCATCCGTCAAACCGGGCATAGAGGTGCTGCGTGAGCGCGGCTTCGAGGGCCTCAAGGGCAAGCGTGTCGGGCTCGTGACAAATCCCAGCGGAGTCGATAGCCGTCTGAAGAGCACTATAGACATACTTTTCGAGGCTCCGGAGGTGAATCTGGTGGCACTGTTCGGCCCCGAGCACGGCGTGCGTGGCGACATATATGCAGGCGGCAGCGTCGTGGACGGCAACGATACGGCTACCGCCCTGCCCGTCTATTCCCTCTACGGCCGCACTCGCAAGGCTACGCCTGAAATGCTGAAGGGACTCGACATAGTCGTATATGACATACAGGACGTGGGTTCGCGTTCATATACCTTCATAAGTTCGCTCGGCCTGCTGATGCGCGCCTGTGCCGAGCAGGGCATAGAGGTGATGGTCCTCGACCGCCCCAATCCGCTGGGCGGCAGGAAAGTCGAAGGCAACTACGTCGAGCCGGGCTGCTATTCCTTTGTCAGCCAGTTCCGTATTCCTTACATATATGGCCTCACGGTCGGCGAGCTGGCTATGCTTATCAACGAAGAGGGACTGAACCTCGGCGAGAAGGGCAACGAAGCTCCGCTTTCCTGCAAGTTGAGCGTCGTGCCTATGGAGGGCTGGACCAGGGATATGCTTTACGCGGATACGGGCCTGCCGTGGGTGCTTCCTTCTCCGAATATCCCTTCTTCCCGCAGCGCGATCTGCTATCCTTCGGCCGGACTGTGCGGCGAATTCAACAACTATCTGCAGATCGGAGTCGGCTACACCCTGCCGTTCGAGGTCTTTGCGGCAAGCTGGCTGGATGCAGAAGCACTGAAGGCCCGCCTGGACAGTTATGACATCCCGGGCGTCGCCTTCAGAATCATCTATTACAAGCCTTTCTCCGGGTCCTGCGCCGGCCAGCTGCTAAAGGGCGTGCAGTATTTCTACACCGATTATGACAGGGCCGAACTTTGCATGACCCAGTTCTATGTGATGCGAGCCGTCAAGGAACTCTATCCGGACAGGGATCCGTTCAAGGACGGCAGCCGCAATGCGATGTTCGACAAGGTCTGCGGTTCCAGGAGAGTCAGGGAGATGTTCTCCGCTTCCTTCGACTGCGCCGAGATACGTGACTTCTGGATGAAGGACGTGGACCACTGGCGCAGTCTTTCCAGGCCTTATCTTCTGTATTAGCAGAGCGCTGCCTTGGCAGCTGCGACGCGGCGTGCGACTTCTTCCTTGCCTATGAGGGTGACCACGTCGGCAATGCCCAGTCCGCTTGCGGAACCGGCGAGCATCAGTCTCAGGCAGTTCATCACCTTGCCCATAGGCCATTCATTGCCGCGTATGTAGTCCTCCAGAGGTCCTTCCAGACCTTCCTTGCTGAATTCCCCGTCGAAGGCGAGAATGAAATCGGCCACCTTGAAGGCGAGGCTGTAGTTCTCTTCCTTCCAGAACTTGGCCACGTCTTTCTCCGCATATTCCTCCGGGGCCTTGAAGAGGTAGGAGGCTATGGTCCAGAAGTCGGCCACGAAGGTAGCGCGCTCCTTGATGAGGGCCACCACCTTGAGGAGCCAGTCCCTGTCCGGAACGGCTATGCCCTTGGAGGCCAGGACAGGAATGAAGGCATCGGCGAGTTCGCTGTCGCTCTTGCTCCTGAGGTATTCCTTGTTGTACCACTTGGCCTTGTCCGGGTTGAACTTTGCACCTGCTTTCTGGACGTGGTCCATGGAGAAGGCCTGTATAAGTTCGTCCATAGAGAAAATCTCCCTGTCATCGCCCGGGTTCCAGCCCAGCATCGCGAGCATATTCACGAAGGCATCAGGGAAATAACCGTCCTCACGGTAGCCGTGGGACACTTCCCCTTCTGAGTTGACCCACTGCAGAGGGAACACAGGGAAGCCCATCTTGTCGCCGTCCCTCTTGCTGAGCTTTCCATTGCCCACCGGCTTGAGCAGCAGGGACAGATGTGCGAAGCGCGGCATGGTGTCCTCCCATCCGAAGGCCTTGTAGAGCAGGTAGTGGAGCGGAAGCGAAGGCAGCCATTCCTCGCCACGTATCACTTCGCTGATTTCCATAAGATGGTCATCGACTATGTTCGCGAGGTGGTAGGTAGGCAGTTCGTCGGCCCTCTTCCAAAGCACCTTGTCGTCGAGGGTGTCGGTGTTGATTTCCACGTGGCCGCGTATCATATCGTCCATCTTCACTATGGTGTTCTCCGGCATCCTGAAGCGTATGGTCCAGTCGTTGCGGCTCTCCAGCATAGGCCTCCACTCGCTTTCCGGCAGGGAAAGGGAGTTGCGGAGCTTCATTCTCGAGAACTGGTTGTATATGAAGGTCTTGCCCTCCGCCTCGCAGGCTGCCCTGGCGGCCGAGAGTTCCTCGGCACTGTCGAAGGCATAGTAGGCATATCCGTTCTCTACCAGCTGCTCGGCATATTTGCGGTAGATGCCGCGTCTCTGGCTCTGACGGTACGGCGCGTGCGGATGCCTTTCGGAAGGGGTCTCCACCACCTTTCCGTTCTCGACGCCCTCATCCGGAATTATTCCGCACCAGTCAAGTGCCTCGATTATGTACTGCTCCGCTCCCGGGACGAAGCGGTTCGAATCGGTGTCTTCGATTCTGATGATGAAATCACCGCCTCTCTGCTTGGCATAGAGGTAGTTGTAAAGCGCTGTCCTTACGCCTCCCATATGCAGGGGGCCGGTAGGAGACGGAGCGAAACGTACTCGTGTTTTTCTTTCCATATCTAATATCTGTTTTCTTCGTCGTTTGGATACATTCTGTAATATGCGGGCCTGCCCTCCACTACGGAGCGGTCTCCGCCCTTGTCTATGCAAAGCAGCGGCTTGTTTTCGTCGTTGAAGAAGAAGGTCCTGCCCTTGTTGCCGGATGCGGCGCTGATTCTCTCTATCTGCACCTCTTCCTGGTCCTGAAGTATTTTGTTCTTCTCCTTGTTGTAGGTGAAATCCGTGCTGATGCGTATGCTGTTGGAATCATCCATAGGATAGAGCTCGTCCAGCATACTCATACGTATTCCCGTGGCAATGACCGTGATGCTGATCTTGTCTCCGCAATCCGGGTCTCTGTCGTAAACGATGCCCCTCTTGAAGCGGTTGGCATTGCCAAGGTACTTGTTCAGTTCTTCGTCGATGAGGTCGAGCTCTTTGGAGCGTATGGTCTGCTCGTTGTATCCGACCGTCACGTTCACCAGCACGTTCTTGGCCGTGGACGGGTCGAAGGCCAGCAGCAATGGGGAAACCATCGCATTCTTCACTGCATCCGCGATGCGGTTCTCGCCACGTCCCTCGCCGCTGCCCATCAGGGCCAGGCCGCTTCCCGCCATCATATTCTTCACGTCTTTGAAGTCCACGTTGATATAGCCGGAGCGGCTGATGGTGTCGAGTATGGTCCTGACGGCTGTCGCGAGCACCTCGTCCGTCTTCGGGAAGGCCTCGTAGATGAGCAGGTCCCCGTAGATCTCGAAAATCTTCTGGTTGTCGATGACCAGCAGGCTGTCCACATTGTCTTTCAGCTCGTTTATTCCGTCCAGGGCTTTGGTCAGCGAGCCGTTTCTCTCGTTCTTGAAGGGGAGTGTCACCACGCCCACGGTGAGAATGCCCTTCTTCTTGGACATCTTGGCTACCACCGGCGCCGCACCCGTGCCGGTACCGCCACCCATTCCGGCAGTGATGAAGAGCATCTGGGTCCCCTCCAGAGCCTTTTCCGTGATTTCGTCAGCGGCCTCAAAGGCAGCGTTCCTGCCCTTGACCGGGTCCGTACCTGCGCCCAGCTCGCCCATGCGTATCTTTATCGGCACCGGACTGGCCGCGAGTGACTGAGGGTCAGTATTGGCCACAATGAAGGTACAGCCCTCGATATGCTGCGAGTACATATAGCTCACGGCGTTGCATCCGCCGCCACCTATGCCTATTACCTTGATTATGGAGTTCTCCTCCGGTTTCCAGGCCTCAGGTGCCACTATCTCGTTATCTCTGTTGAAATCGTTTTCCATATACATTCCGTTTTTTAAACCTCCTCTTCTTCCGTTATGGTGTCGAAAAGACTGAGCAGTTTTTCGAAACCGCGGCCCTTCTTCTTGCCTTCACCGTCTTTGGCTCTGCTCTTGGATACATTCTCCGTCTTCGGGCTCTCCTCGGCCTTGGGCTTCTCCACAGTCTTGGGTTGCTGTTGCTGAACAGTCTCCGTTTTCTCCTTTGCTTCGGCCTCAGCTTCCTGCCCGGGGGTGATTTCATCGAAAAGTTTGCTCAGGTCACCTTTGCCGCTATCCATCGCCGTCGTGCAGTTGGCGTAATTGATATCCCTTGCCATCAGCATCATTCCTACGGATGCACAGGCCTCCTGGTCGGAGATGCCGTCGCAGATGCCCTCGCAGGTGAACATCGGTCCCGGGATTCCTATGCGGACGTTCAGGCCGGAGCGCTCCCTTACAAGAGTCTTGAGGTTGCAGCAGTTGCTTACGCCTCCCGTGAGCACTATGCCGGAGTTGAGCTTGTCCGCATAGCCGCTCTCCTGAATCATATAGAGCGCCGCATCCACAATCTCTATCATCCTGGCAGTGATTATCTTCGAGAGGTACTTCACCTGCAGGGTCTTGCTGACCGTGTTCCCTTCCATAATCTTGATGATCTTGTCGGAGAGGTTCTGCAAGCGGTCCGGCAGGCAGGCTCCATAGGCCTTCTTCAGGTTTTCGGCCAGGGACTCGCTCACGTTGCACACCTCCTGTATGTCTTTGGTAACCAGATTGCCGCCGAACGGGATCGAGTCGTACCAGCGCATTATTCCGTCCTTCCATACGCTGATGGAAGTCGCTCCGGCACCCATATCCACAAGTGCGACGCCTCTGTTCATTTCGTCTTCACTCAGACAGCTGCGGGAGACGCTCAGGGCCGGGAACAATTTGGTCCCGCAGTTCCTGCCCGCCTCGTTGAAGGCCTGGTCTATCATCGCCAGACTCTTCTTTTTGCCTATGTAAATGTCGTAGCAGCCTTCCAGGCGGGAACTGGTCCTTCCGACTATGTCCTCTTCGCACATCTGGAAGGTGTCTTCGTCGGAATAGGACTGGGCGATGGCTATCAGCGTCTTCTCGCTTTCCGGGTCGTCAGGGCTGCAGTCGTCCATCGCGTTCTGCCTCAGCGTGTCTATCTCGCCCTCCTCGACGCAGCTTTCGCCGTCCCTGTCCATGCTGGCAATGCTGCTCTTGCGCGTAATGGGATATTTGGGCATATTCACCACGGCCCCGGTAATCTTCATGTGTATGGTTTCCTCGGCCAACTCTATGGCCTCGCTGATTGCCTTGGCTGCCTTGCGCACGTTCTGCACGCTGCCCCTGGCTATTCCCTGGGACGGGGTTTCGCCATAATAGATGACCTCTGCCGTCCTGCCGTCCTTCCTGGCTATCGTCAGTCCGATCTTCGAGGTCCCGAGGTCTATTGATACTATGTTCTGCTCTTCCATATATATAATTTCTGTTTTGTCGTCATCTGCAGACCAGTTGTCTGTCGAATTTCACGTTCACACTGCGGTAGCGCCTGTCTCCAAGCGTAGGCTTGACGGCCGTGTACCATTTCGATATCCTTGCGAATTTCGCCTCAATGTCGTCAGGAGTGCCGAAAATGAAGACTTCCGGGGTGTCGGTCATATATATTTTCAACTCTCCTTTGCCATATACGCTGACGGAACTGATACGTCCCGACCAGCCCTCCTCGCGTACGAATATGGCGAAGGCCACCATTTTGTCGAGCCATCTGCTCCAGCGGGCGCTTTCCGGCCTGCCATTGTGATTCAGGTCCAGCGGAATCTCCCCGTCCACTGCGAGTACCCTGGCGCTGGTCTTGCCCTGGAGGGGGAAGAGTTTGCCCTGGTCATCGCTGTAGCAGCCCTGTCCGTTCCTGATGAAGCGCAACACCGGCTGTCTCTGCTTCACCACTATGTTCAGACTGCTGTCGCGGGTGACATATACCTCACTTTTGAGTACGGCGCTGCGGCTGTCCACGAAACGTTCGACGGCGCAGAGGTCTATATCCGTGAGGCGGCGGCCCCTGAAGTCCCCGAATTCCGCCCTTATTTCGGATTTCAGATCCTCTACGGAGACGAAGTTCTCCTGCTTCGACCCGTTGAGGGATATGTTCACCTTGCGGCACAGCTGCTGCCTGTCCGCTCTCCGGCCTTCGATGAAAGACCAGATGCAGAGCGCAAGCAGTATGCTCAGCAGCAGGGCGCCGACTGTGTATGAGAGTATCTTTTTCAATTCCTTTCTTCCAGCATTTTGCTTATCGGTACTATGAAGCGGTCTATGTCACCGGCTCCGAAGCTCACCAGTATGTCCAGCGGCTCCTTTTTAAGGTAGTCCATCAGTTCCTCCTTGTGCAGGAGCAGCTTCTCGGGACACTTGACCTTCCCGAGTATCATTTCCGAGGACACGCCCGGGATAGGCAGTTCCCTGGCCGGGTAGATGTCCAGCAGTATCAGCTTGTCCACCGCGCTGAGCGCTTCCGCGAACTCATCCGCGAAGTCCCTGGTGCGGGTGTAGAGGTGAGGCTGGAAAATGGCGCATATCTTCCGTCCCGGATAGACCTCGCGTATGGCCCTGATGGTGCTCGAGAGCTCCTTGGGGTGATGGGCGTAATCGTCTATATACGTGCATCCCGGCCTGTTGAAGTGTATGTCGAAGCGCCTCTTCACGCCCTGGAACGAGGCCACGGCCTTTCTTATCGCCTCAGGAGCTATGCCTCCGCAGAGCGCGACGGCTGCCGCGGCCACGCTGTTCTCCACGTTCACCCAGCCCGGTGTGCCGCAGTGCATATTCTCTATGCGTCCTTCCGGATAGACCAGGTCGAAATGGAGGCAGCCCAGTTCGTCCCGGACTATGTTCTCCGCGTGGAAGTCGGCTTCCTTATTGTCGTAGGAGTAGCTCAGTATGCGGGCGCGGCTGTCTTCCTTGCCGATAGGGAGGCCGTATTTGATTATCAGTGTGTCGCTTACCTGTGAGGCAAAGGCGCGGAAGGCCTCCCTGACGTGCTCCACGTCCCCGTATATGTCGAGATGGTCGGCATCCATAGCCGTGATTACGGCCACGGAAGGGAAGAGCTGCAGGAAGGAGCGGTCGAACTCGTCCGCCTCGGCCACTATGACCGGGTTGTCGCTTATGAGCAGGTTGGTGTCATAGTTCTTGGATATGCCTCCGAGGAAGGCGGAACACCCGGCTCCGCTGTCCTTGTAGATGTGGGCGAGAAGGGTGGAAGTGGTGGTCTTGCCGTGGGTTCCTGCCACGGCGAGGCAGCGCTGGCCCTTTGCTATCTCTCCCAGGGTGCGCGAGCGCTTCAGCAGGCGGTAGCCCTTCTCCCTGACATATTCCAGTTCAGGCATGTCCTGAGGAATGGCCGGTGTATAGACCACGAGGCAGTGCTCCTTGTCCTCCGGAATCCTTTCGGGCATAGGCTCGTAGTGGATGTCCATCCCCTCGGCCTCCAGGGCGCGGGTCAGATCGGAAGGCGTACGGTCGTAGCCGCTGACTTCCAGGCCCTTGGCCTTGTAATATCTGGCAATGGCGCTCATTCCTATTCCGCCTATGCCTATGAAATACACTTTGTCGTACATCTCTATTTCTCCAGTAATGAGTAAACTTCGTCCGCTATAGCGCGGGCGGCATCCCTGCGTTCCAGCAGGGCTATGTTCTTTTCCATCGACTTGCGTCTTTCCGCGTCCGCAAGCAGGGCGCAGGCTTCCTTCATCATCTTTTCTCCGGCTTCGCCGTCAGCTATCAGTATTGCCGCGTCCTTGCGTACCAGGGCCATGGCGTTGTGCGTCTGATGGTCCTCCGTGACATTTGGCGAAGGCACGAATATGCAGGCCTTGTGTGCGGCGCAGAGTTCGGATATGGAGCTGGCGCCGGAACGGGACACCACCACGTCCGCGGCGGCGTAGGCGAGGTCCATCCGTGCGATGAAGTCGCTGTAATGTATGTGCGGGAGTTCGCGTCCCTGCATGAAGCTGTCGGTTTCCTGCTTGTAGTACTTGCCGCACTGCCACATTATCTCCACGTTTTCCCCGCCAGGGCATCCTTCGGATATCCACTTCTGCATTGCCTGGTTGAGGGTGCGGCTGCCCAGACTTCCGCCCACGATGAGCAGCTGGCGTCTTGAGCCGTCCAGCCCGTAGAAATTCAGGGCCTCTTCCCTCATCTTCCCGTCGGCCGGTACAATCTCGCTGCGTATGGGGTTGCCGGTCAGGACTATGCGGTCGGCAGGGAAGAAACGTTCCATTCCTTCGTAGGCAACGCAGATGCGTCCGGCCTTGCGGGCGAGCATTTTGTTTGCCAGCCCGGCGAATCCGTTCTGCTCCTGGATCAGCGTCGGCACTCCGAGAGACTGGGCCGCCCTGAGCAGAGGGGCGCTGGCATAGCCGCCCACGCCAATGGCAATGTCCGGCCGGAATTCCCGGATCAGCCGCTTTGCCTTCCTGATGCTGCTGAGCAGTCTGAAAGGCAGCTTGAGGTTCTCCAGGGAGAGACTGCGGCGAAGACCGCTTATCTCCAGCCCCACTATCTTGTAACCTGCAGCGGGCACTTTTTCCATCTCCATCCTGCCCTTGGCTCCGACGAAGAGAATCTCAGTCTCTGGGTTGAGGGATTTCAGACAGCCGGCTATGGAAAGGGCAGGGAAGATGTGACCTCCCGTGCCGCCTCCGCTGATTATGACTCTGAGTTTTCGGTATTGCATATCCTTTTATCCTCACTTTCAAGTTTTTTCTTCACCATTTTGCTGATGGAAAGCAGTATGCCGAAGGCAAAGCAGAACATCAGCAGCGAACTTTTTCCGTCGCTTATCATAGGCAGGGTCTGTCCGGTCATTGGCAGCAGCCCCACGTTTATCGCTATGTGCATCATCGCCTGTCCGCTGATTGTCAGGGTAAGTCCGCCGACAGCAGTGCGGGCGAAGATGTTGTCGCAGTTTTTCGTAATCATAACACCCCTGGCCAGCAGGCTCAGGAACAGTATCATTATGAACACACCTCCCACCAGTCCGTATTCCTCGACTATGAAACTGTACATATAGTCTCCGAAAATCAGCGGCACCTTGTACTTCTGGGTGCTGTTCCCGGGCAATTTCCCTATGATCCCGCCCTCGTGTATGGCTATCTTCGAACCTATTTCCTGGCGGTGGTCGTCGATGTATTCCTGACCTTCCCTGGTGTTTCTGCCGAGCTTTTCGATCGCCTCGTCGAAACTCAGCTCCTTGTCCCCGTTGAAGAAGTCCGCGATACGGTTTTCGGCGGTCTTGAAGCGGAAGACCTGCATCCACTCCCAGTCGGTCACCTTCCACAGGCCATAGAGCCCGGCTATCATCATTGCGGTACAGAGCAGATATACACTCGTCTGCTTCAGACTGAAGCCGCCTATGATTATGGTCAGGAACATTATCATGGTGATGAAGAGCATCGAGGAGACACTGCCCCTGAGGATGAGTACCGAACAGATTATTATTGGCAGGAAAATGAATACGAATCCGAGGAACCATTCATTGTTGAGCACTTTCCATCCTTTCTTCCGGTAGAGCAGGTTCATCAGAGGGAAACTCTTTGTGGTCCAGGCATTCACCGCCCAGGCCAGGTAGAGCACCATCAGTATCTTCACCACCTCGAAAACGTGCACCTGAAAGCCGAATATCGAAAGAGTCCTCCAGGCCTTGTTTATGTACTGTGCCTTGAGCAGGGGACCCAGATCCACCCTTGCGGTCAGCAGCACCAGCAGGATCAGACTTATCCAGAAGCAGGTCATTCCGAAATAGCGGAAGATGCGCAGGGTCTTGACCTTGTAGCAGATGAACATTATCACAAAGCCGAGCCCCAGAATCAGGAGATGCTCCAGGAATATGTCCACGCGGGTCGCCTTCCCCTTGACCACGTCAGGCGCGAGGGAAGTCGAAGAGAAAATGGCCAGCAGGGAGACAATGTACAGCATTATCACTATGATCCACAGTACCTTGTCACCCTGGATGTTCGACATCAGGTCGCTGAAGCCTTTCTTTTCCGGCGCTTTGTCCATATTCCTTTATATATATTAAAGATTCCTTACCGCCTCCTTGAACTGACGGCCCCTGTCTTCGTAGCTCTTGAAGAGGTCGAAGCTGGCGCAGCAAGGCGAGAGCAGCACTACGTCTCCCGGCTCTGCGAATTCGCTGCACTTCTTCACGCACTCCTCCGCCGAAAGGCTGTCCGCAATCCTGTCGCTGCCGACTATGTCCTCGAAGGCCTCGTGTATCTTGCGGTTGTCCACGCCCAGGCAGACTATCGCCTTGACCTTCTGCTTCACAAGCTCTTTCATCACGCTGTAGTCGTTGCCCTTGTCCTTGCCTCCGACTATCCACACCACCGGTCTGGTCTGGCATTCGAGAGCGTACCAGGCTGCGTCCACATTGGTGGCCTTGGAGTCGTTGATGTAGAGTACATCCTTGATGCTCAGCACTTTCTCCAGTCTGTGCTCTACGGCCTGGAAGCTCGAGAGACTCTGGCGTATGGTGTCGTTGTCTATGTCCATCACCTTGCCGGCAATGGCCGCCGCCATAGAGTTATATACATTGTGCCTGCCGCCGAGGGCCAGTTCGTTGAGGAACATGTCGCATTCGTCCTCTCCGACTTTGACTATCATGCGGTCGTCCTCGACGTATGCGCCCTGCTCGACCTTTCCCTTCTGGGTGAACGGCAGCTTGCGGGCCTTGATCAGTATCTCGTCCAGCTGGCCTATGGTAATCTCGTCATCAGAGCAGAATATGAAGCAGTCCTCCTCGTTCATATTGCGCGTAATGCGGAACTTCGCCTTCACATAGTTCTCCATCTTGTGGTCGTAGCGGTCCAGGTGGTCCGGGGTGATGTTCGTGATGATGGCTATGTCGGCCTTGAAGTCATATACGTTGTCGAGCTGGAAGCTGCTCAGTTCCAGCACGTAATAGTCGTGCTTTTCGGTGGCCACCTGGTAGGCGTAGCTCTTGCCTATGTTGCCTCCGAGTCCGACGTCGAGGCCGGCATTCTGCATCAGGTAATATATGAGCGAGGTCGTGGTCGTCTTGCCGTTGCTGCCCGTAATGCATATCTTCTTCGCACTGTCGTAGCGGCCGGCGAATTCTATTTCGGATATGATATGAATGCCGCGATCCTCGCATTTGCGTACCATAGGCGCGTCGCAAGGGATGCCGGGACTCTTGACGATCTCGTCTGCATTGAGTATCAGCTCCTCGCTGTGGCCCCCGCTTTCGAAGGCTATGTCCCAATCCTTGAGAACCTGTACGTATCTGTCGGCAATATTCCCCATATCCGAGAGGAATACGTCGAAACCTTTCACTTTGGCGAGCACTGCGGAACCGACGCCGCTTTCTCCGCCTCCAAGTACTACAATCCTTGACATCTTTCTTCTTTTATCTCAGTTTCAGCAGCGCCAGCGTGGCGACTGCGAGTATTATTCCCACTATCCAGAAACGGCCGACTATCTTGGACTCCGGCATTGCCTTGGCAGGAGTCTGTATGATGGCCGGGATGCCTTCTTTCTGGAAGTGATGGTGCAACGGCGACATACGGAATATGCGCTTTCCTTCACCGTATCTTTTCTTTGTGTATTTGAAATAGCCCCTCTGCATCAGCACCGAGAGTGACTCCACGAGGAAAATGCCGCAGAGTATAGGCAGCAGCAGTTCCTTGCGCGTGAGCATGGCTGCCACGCCGATGATGCCTCCCAGCGCGAGGCTGCCGGTGTCACCCATGAACACCTGGGCAGGGTAGCAGTTGTACCAGAGGAAGCCCAGCAGGGCACCCGCGAAGGCCGCCATGAACACAGCCACCTCGCCGCTGCCCGGCAGGTACATTATGTTCAGATAGTCCGAGTTGACCGTGCTGCTGGAGAGCCAGCCGAATATGCCGATCACTATTCCTACTATGGCCGAGGTGCCGGCGGCAAGGCCGTCCAGTCCGTCGGTGAGGTTCGTGCCGTTGGAGCAGGCCAGAATCACGAAAATGATTACCAGCACGTAGAGCACCCAGGTGCAGTACATTCCGAACTGGCCCTTGAAAGGTATGAGCCAGGCGTAATTGAACTCGTGTGCCTTGACGAAAGGAATGGTGGTCACGATTTCCTTGGTCTCACCGCCCCAGAACTGCGGCACGAAGCATATTGCGAGGCCTATGCCCAGCGCGAGGACGAACTGTCCCAGCAGTTTGGCTTTCTCGCTCAGCCCCTCCTTGTTGTGCTTGAAGACCTTGATGTAATCATCGGCAAAGCCCAAGCCTCCGAGCCACAGGGCGGTAACTGTCAGGAGTATGGTGTAGATGTTGTCCAGACGGCAGAAGAGCAGGGTTCCGGCCAAGATGGAGAGTATTATGATTATGCCTCCCATTGTCGGGGTGCCCTTCTTGGCCATCTGGCCCTCGAGGCCCAGGTCCCTGATGGTCTCGCCTATCTGTTTCTTCTGAAGCCAGGCTATGATCTTCTTGCCCGCCACCAGTGCCACCAGCAGGGCCGTAATGCTGGACATCATCGCCCTGAAGGAGATGTAGTTCATAAGTCCTCCTCCCGGCAGGTTCCAGCCGAGCGATTCGAATAGTTTGAAAAGATGATATATCATTTTGTCTTTCTTTTTTTCAGTTTCTGTCCATCCACTTGAAGGTCTCCAGCACTATCTCCTTCTCGTCGAAGTGCTTCTTCTCGCTTCCGATAATCTGGTAGTTCTCGTGGCCCTTGCCTGCCAGCAGTACTGTGGATCCCTCCCTTGCCGTCATCAGGGCCATCCTTATGGCTTCCTTCCTGTCTTCTATGCAGATGCACTTGCCCAGGGCTTCGGCGCTCATCCCGGCCTTGATTTCCGCTATGATGTCAGCGCTGTTCTCGCTGCGGCTGTTGTCCGAGGTGAGCACTATCCTGTCGGCATATTTCGCGGCTATAGCTCCCATTTCCGGACGCTTGCTCCTGTCCCTGTCGCCTCCGCAGCCGAAGAGACAGCAGAGCTCTCTCGACGGGGCTATGGCCTTGAGCGTCTTCAGCACGTTCTCCAGTGCATCAGGGGTGTGGGCATAATCTATGATTGCCGAGATGCCCCTCGGTCCCCTCAGGTTCTCCAGACGGCCGGGAGCCGCTTCCAGGGTGCTGAGGGCCAGCAGGGCGGAGGATGGCTCGGTGCCGAGCACCACGGCCGTGGTGTATATTGCCAGCAGGTTGTAGGCATTGTGTTCCCCTATCAGCCTTACCCATATCTCTTTGCCGTCGATGTTGAGGAGCATTCCGTCGAAACTCTGCTCCAGCACCCTGCACT
>QXGG01384183.1_pt1 | contig 13666 bp, 22 predicted proteins | sample 1982491 | NCBI WGS metagenome assembly QXGG01 (sample SAMN09924614, study PRJNA488089) | Wastewater metagenome, whole genome shotgun sequencing project. | isolation source: South African research farm wastewater | place: South Africa: Irene, Agricultural Research Council, Animal Production... | reverse complement strand
GAGGAGCCGAGGATGACGGCCCAGGCGATGATATTCCAGCTCCCAGACCCCGAGCCAGGCCCGATGGAGCGAGCAGTAATCTCTCAGCTCCTCGCTCTGGAGGTAGCAGGACTATATAACGAATCTAACGAGGCTATCGGCGTAGCGGCTCTATCGGCCGCTCGGCAAATTGACCAGGGAACAAAAGCCACAGCGATTAACGCAGCTCATAAAATCCTCATCGAATACCTCGAGCTCCTCCCTAAGATCGAGACGGGAGGAGAGCGAGATAATGAATTCCACGGATTCCTCCAGGCCATCAGTAAAGCCACCAAATAAAGCGAGGCCGTTATTCCACACTAAACGCGATCCTAAATTCCAGACCGATGGGCCAGCTATTGGGTTAATATCGGCCGAATTGGGAGCTCCGCTCATGCCGTGGCAGCAAGAGATCGCGAACGTAGCCACCGAGCGTAACCCTGATGGATCCTACCGGTACCCGATAGTCGTGGTAAGCGTTCCACGGCAGGCAGGGAAAACTACGCTCCTCAGAGCTGTTGGGATGTATAAGCTCATCACCCAGGATGGGATCGAGGTGTTCTACACGGCCCAAACCGGTAAGGATGCGCGAGATCGATGGAGTGACCTGGTTAAAGCTGTTCAGCGCTCTAAAGTGTTCCAGGATAAATTCACCATCTTTAAGGCCGCTGGCCAGGAAAAGCTAATCCTATGGAATGGGTCAGCATTTCGCACATTCTCACCCACCGCCACCGCGCTACACGGTTACACGCCTCCGGCGATATTCCTCGATGAGGCGTTCTCATTCGATGAGCAGCGAGGAGATGACTTAATGGCCGCCATCATTCCGGCCCAGATCACTCTAAAGGAGAAACAGCTCTGGATAGTGTCTACCGCTGGAACGGCCTCCTCAACATTCCTAAAAAAGTGGATCGATGCCGGAAGAGCTGGCCAGGATGGTATAGCGATATTCGAGTATGCCGTACCCGATGGGCTAGATCCTAAAGACCCGAAAATCCTCGAAAAATACCATCCAGCTATCGGCTACACCCAGACGACGGAATCCATCCTCGCAGCATCTGAATCGATGAGCTCGGCAGAATTTGCTCGAGCATTCGGTAATCAATGGACAACCGCGGAATCTCACACTATCGCACCAGAGCTCTGGGATAAATGCGCTAAACCCCTAGCCCCTCCATCTGGCCCGATTATTGTCTCCTATGAGGTTGCGTTCGGCCGTAAAGCCGGAACGATTCTCGGCTCCTGGATTAATGAAGATGGCATCCTCTGCCAAAAGATAATCCAGCATGAGCCAGGTATCGAATGGATGGTTCCAGCCCTCGAGCGCATCCGCGACACTATCGAGCTAGATGGCCCATTAATTGCCGATGATGGTGGAGAAACTAGGCAGGTTACGGATGCGCTCAGACGCGCAGGTATCGAGCCTAACCTGATCTCCGGCCGAGACCATGCTACAGCTTTCGGCATTTGGCTCCGAAAAATCGAGACCGGAGAATTAATCCATGACAATACGCCTCAATTCAGGGCCGCAGCTCTGGGACTAGTAACCCGTTACGTATCCGACACAGTAATCCCATCTCGGAGGATGTCCCCCACAGATATCTCTCCGGTAATCGCGGCAATATCGGGAGCCTGGAAAGCCCTCCGGCCAGCCAACGATAAACCATTTATCTACGTACCAGGAGCGGAATAATGCGAATACGTTTCGACCGCTCTAAAGATACCGTCCTGGCGCTCTGCTCCTGTGGATGGAGGGAGATTAGAGGCTCTCAAGCCTCAGCGGATGCCGCCGCCCTCGACCACATAGATCGAGCTCACCCAGGCCCAGATATTGACTTTAGAGCGTTCAGGCACCGAGCGACACGCCGCCGCGATTCTTAAAAACGTAACAATCCGCGGATAATTATTATATGGCGCTATTCTCGCGTAAATCCGCTACACCCGTAGCACCGATTACGTCTTACGGGTCACCCTGGGCCGATCCGAATAACCTCGCTCTAGTTGAGGTACCCTCCTGGATGAATGAGGAGAGCGTTCCAGTAACCCGAGAGCTCGCGATGAAAGTTCCAGCATTCGCTCGAGCTCGCACTCTCCTAGCCTCGAATATCGCTCGATGCCCACTCATCCAGGTCAAGAATGGAGAACCATCGGTTACTCCCGAGCTGTGGCTCACAGACGCTGGCCCAGGCTCCACTCCATACCACCGGATGCTCTGGACAATAGACGATCTCATCACCATCGGCCGCAGTCTGTGGAGGATTACCAGAGATAACGGCTCACCCATTCGAGCCGAATGGTGGCCGCCAGCTCTCTGGAGCGTCGACTCCCACACCAGGCAAATTATGATCGCCGACCGTACCGATGAGGAGATGCGTGTAGCCGAACCTGGAGAGGTAGCGCTAATTATCGGGCCGCATGAGGGAGTCCTGAACTTTGCGCAAACTACCATCCGCCAGGCTAATAGCTTGAACCGCACCGCAACCGAGCGCTCCATGACCCCCACCCCTGTGGTCGTGTTGAAAAACACCTCCGACTCTCAACTTACGAGCCAGGAAATTAAAACCCTGATCGAGACCTGGCAACAGGCTAGGCGAGGAGAGAATGGAGGCATCGCGTACACGAATAAATCCATCGAGGCTATCCCATTCGGGGAGGTAGCCGGAGAGCTCTTAATCGAGAGCCGTAACGCCGCCTCGGTGGACATCGCTCGAGTAGTCGGCCTCCCTGCCACAATGATCGATGCGACAAATGTTAAAGCCTCTCTAACCTATGAGACCACAGCTGGCCGTAACGCCGAATTCATCGACTACTCCGTTAGCGCATATATCGACCCGATAGCCGCGAGGCTCTCCCTCGATGATCTCTCACCCACAGACCACTCCGTCATCTTTGACACATCAGTGTTAAGAGATACCGCGAGCACCATCCAGCAGGCTCTCAATGACTAGAGACCGCATTAGGAGCTACATAATGACCACAGAGCCATCCTCGCCAGATAACTGGATTACAGCCGCCGAGGTAGATGTCAATTCGCGCACCATCACGGGAATGATCGTTCCCTGGAATACTCCAGGCCACACATCGGCCGGAGTGGTCAGCATCCAGGCTAACGCCATCGAAATCCCGAGCGACATAACCAGAGTAAAGCTCCTGTCCTCTCACAGCGTGGAGCATGGAATCCAGCCCGAACCTATCGGCGTACCCCTCCGAATCTGGAGCGAGGAGAGCGGCCTGTGGGCAGAATTTAAGATCGCTAACACCCGAGCCGGAGATGAGGCTCTCACCCTCGCCTCCGAGGGCGTTAAGGATGCTCTCTCCATCGAGCTCCGCGCCACTAGAATCTCTGGAAATAAGGTAATCGCTGGGCAGCTTAAAGCTGTGGCCCATGTTGCGATGCCTGCCTATGAAACAGCTCGAATTACCAATGTAACCGCCTCAGAGGACAGCGGCGAAAACCTAAAAGCTACGGCCAGCGTAAAGATTAGCAATAGCCGTTCATTCTCTGAATCCGCACCAAAACAAGATAAGGAACCCGAAACTATGACCCCCGAACAGATCGCTCGGCTCCAAGAATTAAGGAGCCTCGAAACACGCACCGCAGCACAAGAAACGGAACTAATTCATCTCGCAGCTCTGGAATCTCAAGAGGCCGCAGCTCCCGAGGTCGAGACCATTACCGAAACCGAAAACACCGAAACCCAGGAGGCTCCTGTGGCTATTGCCGCCAGCGCTCACGCGCCGATGTACCTACACGCATCAAACCAAAACGAACCCACTCTCATCCAAGCCGCCGAAAAAATCGCCGGATCCTATGCTGTCGGCTCGGGAGAGCTCCAGGCCGCTCTCGCCGAGGTCGGCGCTACCGCTAACCCATTCGTGGAACCCCAGGGATGGCTCGGCGAGGTATGGACTGCCGCAGAATACACCCGTAAATTCGTTCCGCTCCTCACCCAGCGGCCGCTCACTAATCGGCGTATGACGGGATGGAGATGGGTAGCAGGCTCCGCTCCCGAGGTAGACACCTACGCCGGAGATCTCGCTGAAATTCCCACGAATGAGATCGAGACTGAAGAGGTCACCATCGATCTGGCTCGCATCGCTGGAGGCCACCGATTCGATCGCGCATTCATCGACTTTAACGATGCCGAATACCTCGCCTCCTACTGGAGCCGCATGGCTACGGATTACGCCCGTAAAACCGATGCCGCCGCTCTCGCTAAGATCGTGGAATGGGCAGACACAGCTAACCCCGTTAACACTGTGAATCCGGCCAATGTCCTGGATGCCGCCGCGATGGGCGTTCACTACCTTGAAGATGAATTCGAGACACAAGCGACATTCGTCTTAGTGTCGCCAGCGACTAAGCGCAGCCTCCTGTCCATCACCGCACAAGATGCTCCGGCATTCCTCCGCGACATTCTCAACATCGAGCCGAGCGCATTCGTGAGCTCCTCGAGCGTGGATGATGGCGTCGTCATCGTGGGCGCACAGCCTGGCGGCTCATTCTATGAATTTGGCGGCTCCCCAATCCGCCTAGATGCGATCGCTCTCGCTAACGGAGCGTTCGACAGAGCGCTCTTCGGCTATTACGGCCTCCTGGATAACGATAGCCGCGTATTCGCGACCATCGGCCTGGATGTCGTTTAGGCTTAGGCAGATTACCCTCCCTCATCTACCTAAACCGAGCCGATGAGCATTCACCCCACCCCAGAGCCGCTGGCCCCTCATCCCGATGGGCCAGCGACTCTGGCGGCCGTAAAGACCTATCTACATATCTCAGAGCTGGAGACGAGAACGGATGCTCTGCTCACTGAAATAGTCGCGGCGGTGAATGTAAAAATAAAGGCCCTACCCATATCAGAGGCTCATCATGGAGCCGAGGTATGGCCCGCTGACATCATTCACGGAGCCGTAATGTTGTGCGCCAGGCTCTACCAGCGGCGCAACACAGCACAAGGCTATGAGGCATTTGGTGACGGAGGAGCCGTTTACATTCAACGGAATGACCCAGATATTGCCATGCTCCTCGAGCTAGGCTCCTACGCTAAACCGAAACTAGGCTAATAATGGCTCTCCATCTGCGAGCTAACATCGAGGCTCTCGCTGAATTCCTCGCGGCCGAGACCGGAGTACCATTCACCATCAACATGGCGGAGGTAGATCCGCCTGGTGGCATGATCTCCCTCATCGGGGTAGAGCCGCACACGATGGGATTAAGGGCCGCGAGCGTAGCCGTGTATCTCATCGGCCCGAGCCGAGACGAGAGCCTGGTATTCGACATCCTTGGCCCCATACTGGACTCCTGTATTGATGCGCTCGACATCACCGGAGAGATCCAGACCGTAACCCTGCCTGTACCTGGTGGCGGAGCGCCGCTCCCAGCGTTCAGATTCGAGACCCTCATAGAACTACAGACCCCAGAAGAAAGCGAGACCTAAAAATGGCTATTCATACATTCGGCCCAGGCACTCTAACCCTCGGCGAAACCGGCTCCACACAAGAGCTCTCCCTCATCTGTACCTCGGCCGCTGTAGAGCCATCGGTGGAATCTGATGATGATGTCCCCGTACTGTCCGGAGACATCATCCCAGGAGAGGAACGATTCACCGCCGTATTAACCGCGACTGTTTACCTCGATCTCGGCCCGACCGCGTTCGCTAAATGGACTTGGGACAATAAAGGCGAGGTCATGCCCGTGGAATTTATCCCTAACACCGCATCGGCTCAGAGCATTATCGGACAGGTTAAAATCCGGCCGATTAGCATCGGTGGAGAGGCTAATCAGAAAATGACGGCCGATCTAGAATTCCCATTCGTGGAATTCCCCGAGATGGAACCGGTAACCCCGTAACATGGCGGCTCGGGCTCTAGTACAGGTAGACGGAGCGAAACAGCTCCGGAAACAGGCTAAAGCGGCCGAGGTAGATCTCTCGCTGATGAAAGAAACACACAGGGAGATCGCTAACCAGATCGCTGGATGGTCGAGGCCACTCGCTCCGACTCTTACGGGAAGATTAGTTTCGACCACCCGAGCAGCTGGGAGTAACACGGCCTCGACCGTGAGAGCTGGATCGAAAGCAGTTCCATACGCTAACCCGATCCATTGGGGATGGAAAAAACGAGGCATCGAGGCTAACCCCTGGCTCCTCGAGGCCGCGAGAGATTCCGAACCTCAGTGGTGGCAAACGTATACCCGAGCGGTCGAGCAGATTCTCAGCAAAATTAAAGGAATGGAAACATGAGCATCAAACTACACACATTCGATCTACGTGTAGCTATGGCGGATGGCACTATTCACGAAAGTGTTAAACCTACGCAGATCGCCCAGCGAGCCTATGAGCTCGCAGCTGCTAAAAATAACTGGCCATCGTTCCAGGATGCCCCGTTCACATATTTAGCGTTTAACGCTTACCACCAATTAAAGGCCGAGGGTAAATATGCTGGAACATTCTCACAATTCACGGATCGAGATTGTCTCCTGGTCGAGCCGATGGAGGAGGAGGAGCTCCCCGATGGTCAAAGGATGGCTAAGACCGTAGAGGTAAACCCTACACAGGAGAATCCGCGAGGCTCCCATACTATCTAGCGCTCTCATATCCTGGTACATCGCCGGAATACTGGATGCGCCAGAGCGATGAGGAGCTAGCGACAGCCCTAACGATTCTCGAGGAAATAAACGAAAAGGAGTAACCGATGGCTAAAGGTACAGCGGTATTAGCTGTCAAGGTTATTGGCGACTCTAAGGGAGGGCGTAAGGCCCTAAATGATACGGCTACAGCGTCGGAAAAGATGAGCCGAGCGCTCTCCTCGAGCTCTAAGGTGGCCGGAGCCGCGCTCATCGGTATGGGAGCGGCAGCTCTGAAAATGGCCCAGGCAGCGGCTCAAGATGAGCAAGCTCAGGCCAAGCTCGCTAAAGCGATGAAGAATGTAACCGGAGCCACTGATAAACAGATTGCCTCAACGGAAAAGGTCATCGATAAGCTCGCCAGGGCCACAGGCGTAGCTGACGACCAATTGCGCCCAGCGTTCCAAAAGCTCGTCACAGGCTCCCAGGATGTTGAACAGGCCCAAAAGGATCTAGCGATAGCGATTGACCTGGCAACATTCACAGGCAAAAACACCGAAACAGTATCTCAGGCCATCGCAAAAGCCTACGGAGGCCAAACCACGGCTCTGAAACGCCTCATCCCCTCCCTTGATGACACCATTCTCAAGTCGGGAGACATGGCCGCCATCATGGAGGAGGTGGCCAGGGTAACCGAGGGTTCAGCGGCAGCGGCGGCCGAAACTACGGCAGGGAAAGCCGAAATCCTTAAAGTGAGATTCGATGAGCTCCAGGAATCCCTCGGAGAAAGCCTGATCCCAGCTCTGGAAACCGGAGCCGATGCCCTCGAGCGGATTCTAGGCTACATCGAGAACAACCAGACGCAGGTTAAAATCCTGGCGATAGTAGTAGCAGGCCTCGCCACGGCTATCCTCGCAGTAAACGCAGCTGTAAAAGCGTATCGGGCCGCTGTCGTCGTCGCTACCGCCGCCCAATGGTTATTTAACATCGCGCTCAACGCTAACCCCATCGGATTGATCGTTATCGCCGTTATCGCTCTTATCGGCTATTGGTATCTCCTGATTAAAGCGTTCCAAAAGCTTAACGATAAGTACAAGCTTATTGAAAAATTTAAGCGAGGGTTCGATCTAGTGACAGATGCTGTCAAGCGGCTAGTTGGCTGGATTAAGAAAATTAAGTTCCCGTCGCCGCCTAAATGGTTCACGGATGCGCTCAAAAAGGGCGGAGGATTCATCGGCGGCCTATTCGGATCAACATTCGAGCCGACCTTGAGGGCCGCTGGCGGCATCGGAGCCGGCTATGCGCTCGCTCCGACGATCGTCACGCCTCCAGGCCAATTAAAGGCCTCTACCCCGAGCCTCGGCGTGTACCCTGTCGCCGCCTCCAGCTCTGGGATGGTCATTAACATCTCCGTAAATGGATTCATCGGTTCCGAGCGCACCCTAGCCCAAGAGATAGAGCGTTCCCTGGTTAAGCTCACCACCACTAGAGGCCGAGGAGTAGCGTTCGCATGACCTGGAGCTCTCTAAAAATCATTAACCACTCTCGAGGATGGGAAACCGAAATCCTGCCAGATCAGGCTCACTCTGATGGATGGAACATAGAATCTATACAGATTAATCGCGGCCTCGCCTCGGATACTTTGCCGATGGTATTCGACCCGACAGAGGCTCTAATTCGGTTTAGAGCTACCTCGGAGATAAATCTACCGACGATGGCTAGGGGAGATATATTCGAGGTCATCCTAAAAACCCCTACAGGCTCCGAATGGGTCAATATGGGAGGCTGGGTAATTGACGAAAACACCTCGATAAGCTCCCCCGATAATAATTCCATGCCGATAACTCACGACATAACCGTTACCGGAGCGCTCTCCGCATTCGATAAGGAATTCACCCTCACACCTGGGCCTCAATGGACAGCGGCAGGGCCAGAGGCTCCAGGAGGATTAGGTTATATCGAGGCCAGGAGAGCCGATATCGAGGCCGAGGCCGGAGTACCTGTAAATTATCCAGGTATCGGGGAGGGATTAGATGCTCCAGCCTGGGTTACCGCCACAGAACCATTAGATCCCATCGGCGCTAACCTCCGAGATCTACTAAATGACCTCGCTCAGACTAGTCATGTCTTAAAAATTTATGATCCAGATCTGGCTCAGGATGTTTATTTTGCTATCCCTCCATCGGTGTATTATGACGAGATTATTGACGGACTGCCACAGGTATCGGAGTATGATGTCTCGAGCTGGACAGATGCCGACAAATACTTAAATATCGCAGCCTCGAGGGTATTAATGCCAGTAACCTATCGACAGCTCGAGGCCACTCCCACCTCGGTAAATTATGTTACCTCCACCTCCACAGGAGAGGAGAATATCGAGGTAATACAGATCGCAGGCACTAGTACATCCTCCAAGTCGATTAGTACCTCAACCTGGAACACTACGCGAGACCCCTACTTTAACCTGGTGAGAGCTCAATATGAGGAGTACGCTAAAGCTCTAACAATTGGCGGAGATGCTCGCATTCCGAGCTCCCTGGAACTAAAACTAGAAGAATTCTCTAACGCAGAGCTAGCAGCTCTAGCATTAAAGCTGTGGCCTCTAAAAACCCTGAGAATTACCGGCCTGGCGGATGTATTCTCATACCCGACTATCCACTATCCGATTAAATCCGCTCAATTCACGTTAGCGGCCGGAGAGCTCTCGATCGTGTTGGAGCCGTACCGCGCTCAATTCATCCAAAGTAATTTAGGGCCAATATTCACTAGTTCGGCATTCACTAACCGCACTCTCTCATCGTTTAATCGGGAGAGATTCTCAGATCTGACCTTAGTTTAGGAGCGCATTATGGCAACATATAAAAATATTCCGATACTACAGAATGCGGACACTATTGCCGAAATACCGGCATACACTCAATCGCTAGCGGAATCATTAAGCGAACAACAGGAGTTTATATCTTTAACGCTTGTCTCGCCATTCTCGGGTTGGGTTCATCTCCGGAAATATGGAAATATGGTTCATTGTGTTTATTCGTTCAGCCGGAGCACTGGAAACGCCGCCGCAACAGTGACAACTATTCCAGTAGGATGGCGGCCTACCTATGAAATCGAGACCTACGTATTAACCAGCGGTAACGTTAGATCATACATTAAATTCTCAACAACTGGGGTAATTACTGAATCGCCAGTCTCAGCTACTACCAACGCCAGGTTACCATCTGGGCCAGTTATCTGGGCGGCCGCATAAAATGGAGCAAGCCCTCGACATGACCCTCATCATCGTGGCCATCATTGCTATGGCTCAGGGCGTTACCGTGGCGCTCATCCAGCGGACTAGGAAATTCGCTAAAGATGCTGCCTCGAGCGCTCAAGACGATCGCGTTCACCATTCGGCTATTGAATGGAAACTAGACCAAATCGGGAGAGAGCTCCGAGGTGTGAAAACGGATATCCATCACCTCCAGGAGCGTTTCGATTCACACATGGACGGAGGCCGCTAATGGCAATTAGAAAAGATCGAGAGCTCAGAGTCCACCTCCAGCTCTTAGGGTTCAGAATCCCTAAAGATGACGAGGACAGGCTCTCGGAGGCAATTGCGGAGTTCCAGAGATCCTATTCCATCGGCCCAGCGTTAAAGGTCACGGGCGAGAATGACCGAATGACCGATGTGGCCCTCACGGTAGCCATTAAAGACGGGAACGTTTCGGCTAACTTTAAATTCGAGGAATTCGCGTGTAAGTGTGGAGGCAAATATAAGGGATGTCGAGGAGTGAAAATCAATCCGAGGTTATTAGCAGCTCTGGAGGAGCTCAGATCCGATTATTTCAAGGTTAAAGGATTATCTATAGTCTCGGCCTATAGGTGTAAGGAGCATAATCGGGCTATCGGGGGAGCCTCGAATTCTCAACATCTAAAGGGTAATGCGGCAGACATTCCGCCGCTCCCGAAAAGCCCAGACCTCCCTCCGCAGGTTAAGGGTATTGGTATTAAGCTACTAACCGGCCGGATAATCCATATCGATGTCCGCCGATCTCCTCGTGTAGTTAGGTGGTATTACGGATGAAAAGATGGCAGTCCACGAGCCTCTATTTACAGAATGCGGCCTCCAAGCAAAGTAAATGGAAAAGCCGCGCACCGATCCAGGCCGAGCTCATCCTAAAATCTGGGGCTAGTTTCATATTGTTCCAAGAGCTCTACGCCGCTGAGCGGCCGCTTATGGAAAAGCTCTTAGCCTCTAAATATGAGCTCTCCATGGCCTATTATGGCCGCGTGTTATTCCATTACCGCGGCCGCTGGAGGCCAATTTCAGATCCATGGACTACACGCCTCTCTCCGGCCGGTAAACCTGCCATCGGGATGAAATTCCAGCGAAATAATGGCGCTCGCGTAAATATCGTTAACGCCCATCTCTCCTATGAGACTACTAAGGCCGGAGATGCCAAGCGACTAAAGGAAACTAAATCTCTGCTCCTCGAGGCCATGATGGAATTCCAGGATGATGAGATCGTGTTCGGTGGAGACTTTAATAGTCCAGCTGGAGCCACCACGAGGCCCGATGTAGTTGGTGATCAAATGAAACTAGCGCAATTCGTCGATATAGGGCTAAAGGCTAAAGCTCCCACAGGTCGGGGTAATTATCATATAGATCGAGCATTCGGCAGGGATGCGGCCGTTAAACCGATAGAGGTTAAAATCCTCAACCATCGAGCCTCTGACCATAACGGAGTATTCATTAAATTTAAGTACCGGAGGAGCTGAATATGAGGTTAAAATCGTCAGACCGTAGAGCAATCCGGACCGCATACCAGGCCGGTATTGCGTTAGTGATATTTATCCCGATAGCGCTCGAGGCATTCCCTGGCCTCTCCACGACCGCCGCAGCCGTAACCCTATCGGCCTGGATCGTGGTCATCAGCAAAACGATTAACGCGCTCGAGGATGCTGGAGTAATCCCTCAATGGTTAAAGGATGACGATTCTAAGTAAAATCGGGAATCCTGAACCTCCGCCGCTGTCTCCATGACATAGGCCGTTTAAGGTAGAGCATCTCCACAGCTAGGGAGGCCCACCGCAGAATCTCCTCATCGGTGAGCGGCATCGGTGAGCGGATGTAAGCGTAATGAGCCTGCTCTGGATCCTCTGGGAATAGTTCAGCGAGCGACACCTGCCTCCGGTTATCGGTGACGGACAGCCTGAACAATAATTCTCCGCTCCTGAATAGATCAGCGCTCCAGGAGTAATGGTTACCCCTGCGGTTAATAATCTCCATAATGATTACCCTCCTATGTATTCCCCGAGCCTAAGCGTAGCGGCCGGTTCGGTCAACACGCCGCACGAGTGGCTCCTAGTTGATAATTGTCTGGGTTTAGTGTCATGCTGTCGGCATGGATAAAAATTCAGAGATCCAGGCAGACCTGGAGCTGGTAAAGACCGAACTACAGGCCCTAGAGGCTGAAGAGCAGCCACCGGCTAAAAAGGCCGCTAAAAAGGCCGCTAAAAAGGCTCCTAAAGGTAAAGCTAAAAAGGCGGCACCTAAGCCTCCATCTGGGGGTAAACGCCTCGCTAAAGGTACCAAAATTATCGACCCGTTCACGCCCCACAGCCGTCGGATCGTGACCGTCGTCGAGGATTCTCTCAATACCGCAGGCTATCGCCGGATTACTATTCAGGACTCCTATGGCGCAATTGTCCAGCGTAATATCGCAGGGATGAAACCCATCGAGGTGGTCGAATGAGCATCTCAGCGAATGGGGAAACTCACCCGATAATCCGCCAGCTCGATAGTGTGGCCGAGGGCGTTATGCGGTTAGCCGACCATCTCACTCACGTGAATGATCGCCTCGGATTACTCGCCGCACAGGTCGAGCGCCTCGAGGATGAGAATCGCGCTCTAAAAAAGGTTACAGCTGTGCTAATGGAGCAGGGTATTAAAGAGGCTCGCCGCATTCGGGAGGCTCAGGCTAGGGAGGCTCAGGTACAGGCCGATGTCGATAACTGATGAACCGATATTCGAGGCGAGCGAAACATTCTCGCGAGGCTACGCTCAGGGCCGCCTCGATGCGCTCCAGGATGCTAAGCGAGCCGTAGAGGTTAGCGCATTCGCTACCCATGCCAATGATAGGCCCGAAACACAGCGGCTATTCCATTACACTCTCCTCCAGATCCAAAAGCTCATCGATATAGTAGAATCCTAGTAACATCCTGTGAGGCTCTTAAAACCCGATTAGAGCCTGTTAGCCACAGTAGTAAGGGACACGCCTCATCCGCGTGGTCGTCAGCCGTCAGAGGGCTATTCGCACCTATTCCAATGAGAGAGGGACACCGCGTAAAAGCGAGCCTGGAGCGGAGCCGATGATGACGGCAGTAACCTCTCTCAGCATCCTGGCCTCGGCTCCAGATTAATCTCCTGGAGTGGATACCACTAAACCCTCCTCGACCGATGGAATGGTAATCCCTTAACATGCGTTAAGGGAAAGCCTCGCCCAGCCTCTCCCTCCGGAATGGATAACGCCTCATGACAGACACATTTATAAATCAACCAGAAACACCTCTGCCTCTCGATGATCTCGCGCTCGAAACTATCCCGAATGGTCAAGAGCTCTACACTCTCATCCGCACCTCCGCTCTCCTGGTACTCCGCGTACGCTCCGACATGACCGAAACATCAGCTCATAACATCGCCTCACGCATCGCCGAACGCACATTAAGAGAACGCAACAGATCGAGAATTGAATCTCTCAAAAAGCGAGAGGACATCAAAAGGAAACTAGCCCGATAGCCTGGCCCTCGAGTAATCAACAGGGTAGCCTGTGGATAATGTGGATAGTAGTAAACCTGGAGGGAATGATGAGCCAAGACTGGAACGGGAGACGAGTAACCCGTAACCGATTAAAGGTATTAGCCACCTATGGAGATACCTGCCATCTATGCGGTAAACCTGGAGCGGACACCGCAGACCATCTAATCCCTAGGAGTAGGGGAGGAGACAATTCAATCGATAACCAGAGGCCTGCTCATCGATCGTGTAACTCTGCTCGCGGTAATGGGCCGCTGATTAAACCTATCGGACCCTCTATTAATG
>QXGG01282254.1_pt1 | contig 13670 bp, 9 predicted proteins | sample 1982491 | NCBI WGS metagenome assembly QXGG01 (sample SAMN09924614, study PRJNA488089) | Wastewater metagenome, whole genome shotgun sequencing project. | isolation source: South African research farm wastewater | place: South Africa: Irene, Agricultural Research Council, Animal Production Institute... | reverse complement strand
TGACGATCATAGGCTGCGCGCTTATCTTCGTCAGATAAGACTTCGTAGGCTTCGTTGGCTTCTTTAAATTTGTCTTCTGCATCTTTGTCATCCGGATTGCGGTCCGGGTGAAATTTCATAGCCAGTCGGCGATAGGCTTTTTTCAGCTCTGCTGCAGTCGCACTGCGCTCAACACCCAGTACTTCGTAATAATCACGCTTTGACATCAGTTTTAACTCCGGATTTGCTACCTGCCAGACACACCAACGCGGGAACGAGTCCCGCGTGGTGAATCATCACTGCATTACTGTAAAGTCACTGCAGGGCTTAGATTAAGAGAATTACTTCTTCTCAGTATCCTTAACCTCTTCAAACTCAGCATCAACCACATCATCAGCATTGTCGTCGCTCGCTGCATCAGTCGGCTGCTCGCCTTGTTCTGCTTGCTCGGCGTACATTTTCTGCGCCAATGGTGCGCTGGCTTGTGACAGAGCTTCAACTTTGGCATCGATCGCTTCTTTGTCGTCGCCTTTCACAGCATCTTCCAGTTCAGCTAACGCCGCTTCAATGGTTGCTTTGTCTTCGTCAGTGGCTTTATCGCCGGCTTCGGTAATCATTTTACGCGTTGCGTGTACCAGTTGGTCACCTTGGTTACGTGCAGTGGCCAGTTCCTCAAACTTACGGTCTTCATCAGCATGCGCTTCAGCGTCGCGTACCATTTGCTCAACTTCGTCATCGCTTAAACCGGAGTTGGCTTTAATCACGATGGACTGCTCTTTACCCGTGGCCTTGTCTTTAGCTGATACGTTCAAGATACCGTTGGCATCAATATCAAAGGTCACTTCAATTTGTGGCGTGCCACGTGGCGCTGGTGGAATATCAGCTAAGTCAAAACGACCCAGAGATTTGTTCACTGCAGCTTGCTTACGCTCACCTTGTAATACGTGAATCGTTACTGCGTTCTGGTTGTCATCAGCGGTTGAGAACACCTGTGATTTCTTGGTAGGAATCGTGGTGTTTTTCTCAATCAGCGCCGTCATAATGCCACCCATGGTTTCAATACCAAGAGTCAGCGGGCTCACGTCGAGCAACAGAACATCTTTCACATCACCCGACAGTACTGCACCTTGAATCGCTGCACCCATGGCAACAGCTTCATCTGGGTTCACGTCACGGCGTGCTTCTTTCTTAAAGAACTCAGCAACAGTTTTCTGCACTAAAGGCATACGTGTTTGACCACCGACTAAAATCACATCGTTGATCTCGCTAACATCAATACCCGCATCTTTCAAAGCAACACGGCATGGCTCGAGCGTGCGCTGTACTAAATCACTGACCAAACCTTCTAACTTGGCACGCGTGATCACTAAGTTTAAGTGCTTAGGACCGCTTGCATCAGCCGTGATGTACGGTAAGTTCACATCCGTTTGTTGTGCTGAAGACAGCTCAATTTTAGCTTTTTCTGCAGCTTCTTTTAGACGCTGCATGGCCAGTGGATCACCTTTGAGGTCAAAGCCTGTGTCTTTCTTAAACTGATCAACTAAGTCATTGATCAACAGGTTGTCAAAGTCTTCACCACCTAAGAACGTATCACCGTTCGTGGCCAATACTTCAAACTGGTGTTCGCCATCCACTTCAGCAATTTCAATCACTGAAACGTCAAACGTACCGCCACCTAAGTCATAAACGATAACAGTATGGTCGCCTTGCGCTTTATCCATACCGTAAGCCAATGCCGCAGCAGTGGGCTCATTAATAATGCGCTTAACGTCTAAACCAGCAATACGGCCGGCGTCTTTAGTGGCTTGACGCTGACTGTCGTTAAAATAAGCAGGTACTGTTACAACCGCTTCAGTAACGGGCTCACCGAGGTAGTCCTCAGCGGTTTTTTTCATTTTCTTCAGCACTTCCGCAGAGATTTGCGGCGGCGCCATTTTCTCGCCCTTCACTTCGACCCAAGCATCACCATTGTCTGCTTTAGCGATTTTGTAAGGAACCATCTGAATATCTTTCTGCACAACGTCTTCGTCAAAACGACGACCAATCAGACGCTTCACTGCATACAGCGTATTGTGTGGGTTGGTAACTGACTGACGCTTAGCTGCTTGACCGACTAAGATTTCGCCATCATTGGTGTAAGCAATGATCGAAGGTGTAGTACGACCGCCTTCTGCGTTTTCAAGAATCTTAGCAACACCGTTCTCCATAACAGATACGCAAGAGTTGGTGGTACCCAGGTCAATACCGATAATTCTACCCATTTTAAATCTCCTAAATTCTGTTTCAATCCCAGCTCAGTGCTGGGCTGAATAAACTATTAATTAACTTGCTTAACTAGATGGGGCTGTTTGTAGATATTTCAAGCCTGCTCATCAATTTTTACGGGCGGCTCGCTGGGTGCCTTACTGACCACAACCATCGCAGGGCGCAACAAACGACCATTCATCGCATAACCGCACTGAAACACTTTCAACACACTATTGGGCTCAACATGGATACTTTCTTCCATGGCCATCGCTTGCTGCTGCTCTGGATTAAAGGGCTCGCCTTGTGGATCCAGACGCTCAACCTGAAAGCGCTTCATAGTGTCTAAAAAGAGCTTATAGGTCAGCTCCATGCCTTCGCGCATAGGGCGCATTTTCTCATCATCTGGATCAGAGACTTCAATGCCGCGCTCCAGACTGTCCAGTACGGCTAACAAGTCTGTGGCAAATTTTTCCAAGGCAAACTTATGCGCCTTTTCAATATCTTGCTCCGCACGACGACGAATATTCTGCGCTTCAGCTGCCGCGCGCAAAGCGTTTTCTTGCGCTGTGGCCAGCTGATCTTCGAGCTCAGCGATGCGTTGATCTGCTGAGCCTGCTTCGGCATGTTGATTATCAGCATCTAAGTCAGACGTTTGCTCATCTAAAGTTTGCTCGTCAGTCATGGCACCCTCCTTAATAAAGTAATCCAGGTGATTCACCTGCGTTATGCAAGGTTATATGGGGTTGCTGTGGCGAACTTCAAGCGCGCCACGATGAATTTATGACTCTTTTATCTATTTTTACTCTAAAGCCCCACAAAATAATGCACCGACTATCGGATTGACCGGCCAAATCAATATATTTTATCCAGCACCTCTTGAAACCACTGCTTATTTCACTGTATAAATGAACAGCACAAAACGGGAGTTGCAGCTATGTTAGTACATATTTCAGTACAAAATTACGCCATCGTTGACCACTTAGATCTTGAGTTACACGAAGGTATGAGCGTCATCACTGGGGAAACTGGGGCCGGTAAATCGATTATGCTCGATGCCTTAAGTCTCACCTTGGGTGCACGTACTGACAGCAGCGTGATTCGCCCCGGTGCCGACAAAGCAGATATTCTCAGCAGCTTTGATATTTCACGCATTCCTGAAGCGCAACACTGGCTGCAAGAGCGCGATCTTGAGACTAGTACGCAATGTATTTTACGCCGTGTGATCACCCGTGAAGGCCGCTCGCGCGCCTATATTAACGGCACGCCTTGCCCATTAGCCGATTTAAAAGCACTGGGCGAGCTGTTAATTGATATTCACAGCCAGCACGAACATCAATCGCTCTTAAAAACCGATACCCATCGCCGTTTACTGGATGAGTTTGCCGGTGCCACTGAACAGGCTCGTGCGGTACAGAGTATTGCTCAGCGCTGGCGACACACCCAACAGCAACTGGCACAACTGAGTGCCAATGAAGAAGAGCAACGCGCCCGCCGCCAACTGCTAACTTACCAACTGGAAGAACTGGATATTTTAGCCGTGCAGGACGGTGAAGTTGAACAGCTTGAGCAAGAACACAAAAGCCTGAGCAACTCCGAAAGCCTGCTGGATAACTGCCGACAGATTATTGATACCTGCAGTGACAATGACAGCAGTAATGTTTTAAGTCTGGTGGGTACGTTATTGCAACGCGCTCGCGCGGTCTGTGGTGCGCCTCAAGCCTTTACGCAAGCCACTGAGCTGCTGGCCAGCGCGCATATTCAAATCGAAGAAGCGGTCAGCGAGTTTAATGATTTTGTCGATAATTTTGATGCGGATCCGCAGCGCCAGCAATGGCTTGAAGAACGCCTCGATAGCATTTACACCTTAGCACGCAAGCACCGTGTCACTCCTGAGCAACTGCATGCTTTACAAGCACAACTGCAAGGCGAACTTGAGTCACTGGATGCCGATGACGCCAGCCTTGAGCATTTAGAGCAGGCCGCAGCGTTATTGGTCACGGAGTTCAACCAAAAGGCGCAAAGCTTAAGTACATTACGCAGCAAAGCGGCTAAGAAACTTGCCAGCGCCGTGATGCAACAACTGCATATGCTGGGCATGCCCGATGGCGAATTCAGTGTGGTATTGCAGCCTACAGAATCAAATAAGCCGACAGCTTTTGGCCTAGAGCATATTGAGTTTTTAGTCAGCGCCAACCCAGGCCAGCCTTTACGAGCTTTAGCTAAAGTCGCTTCCGGCGGTGAACTGTCACGTATCAGCTTGGCGATTCAAGTGATTACTGCACAAACTTCACGCGTTCCGACGTTGGTCTTTGATGAGGTGGATGTGGGTATTGGTGGTCCAACCGCTGAAATTGTCGGCCAACTCTTACGTCAGTTGGGCGAAAATGGGCAAGTGTTAACCGTCACTCACTTACCGCAAGTGGCCGCGCAAGGTCATCAGCATTTATATGTGCATAAAGAGCGCAAACAAAAATCCACGCATACAGCGGTCAAAGTACTCAGCCACGAGCAACGTGTTGAAGAAGTCGCCCGTATGCTGGGCGGTATTGATCTGACCGAAGAATCACTGCAGCACGCGCGTAAAATTCTTGCGGATGCTCAGCCCCAACCCACAGCGCAACGCGCTTAATTCTCTGAGCAGTGCAACAGCCCAGTTACGAACTGGGCTTTTTAATCAGGGAAATGTCTGGGTGCTGCCAATCACCGGAAATATGGTAAGTCACACTGGCAAAGCGCGAAAGACGATCACCAATTAAACGATCCACTAAAAACAAGGCTCCACCCACTGCAGGGGCTCCAATTGCAATGGCCGCTAAGGGTAAATTGTTGGTTAGGGGTAAAGTGACTAACAGCGTTGCTTTGACCTGATCGCTGAGCAAATTAAGCTGACCTTGCAATTCAAAGTTACTCGATGGGCCTTCTAAAATTAGAGGTGTCTGCGTGCGGTATACGCCCTGCTCAATTTGCACTTGCCCCTTGATGCGATCGTAAGCTAGACCTTTACCAAACAAATCAGAAAAATCTAAACGTAAACGCCGCCCGATCGAGTCAAAGTTGAGCAAGCCAAACACCCGCAACGCCTGAGCACTGCCATCGACACTGGTCATTTGACCTTTACGAAACTGCACCTGTGCAGCACCGCTCAAGGTATCGAGATTAAAAGCCGCAGGCGATCCTGGCCAGCGCAGATCTGCATCTACTCGAAAATTTTGACTGCTGATACTCGGCGCGAACTTCCAAGCTTTTAAAACGTCGGCCATATTTTCGCCACTGAGTCGGCCTTTATACCAACTGCGCAGCCGGCCGTTTTCACGCTGCCAGCCCAACTGCCCTTCAACATTTAACCCTTTAAGCGAGATATTCAGCTGATCAAAAAGCACACCATAGGCTTGCGGGCGTGCATGCAGTGCCAGCGCACCTAAATGCGTGTCGCCCATAAACACTGAGTCCACCTGGATATTGAGCGCAGGAATACTGTGCGGATCAAAATCAGCCAAGGCATCCTGCGCTGTCTCTTGAGTTTTATGGGCTGCAGGCAAGCGTAGATGAGCCAGTTTAAGCTGCAGCGGCTGCCCTGCTCCTAGATCGCTAATGCGTCCTTTAAGCTGCTGACTCTCCAACTCCAACTGCCAGCCTTGGCGTTGTGGGCGCATATCAACTTTAAGATTGGCAATGTCCAGTCCAAAACCTTGCATGCGACGAATATCCAGCTTTGCACTGTGCAAAAACTGCATACCTTCTTGCTCAGGCACAGTGTAACGCTGTAGCAGCGCTTGCCAACGCTCAAGGTCGAGCTGATGCAAGCGTCCAACCACGCGCAAACCTTTCTGCGTGGGTAAGCGCGCCAGCCCCCCACCCAAACGCAATTGGCCGCGACCCGCCAAAATATCATCTGGCGCAGCGGCTAAACTGAGGCTCACTTGATCAGCATAATCCAACCAATAACGGCGCTCTTGACCCGCTAATGTCATGCGCCAATCGGCATAGCTCTCTTGGCTGGCTGTTTTACCAAAAGGCGCGGGTAAATCAATCGCCACACCCAGCAAGCTGGAATCAACCCGAAGCTGACTGTCATCATCTTCTAACAGCAAGCGCAAACGATAAGGCAAGGTGCCCGATACCGGCAATGCTTGACTGATATTGGCCCACTGATTGAGCTTATCCAACGGCATTAAGCCGCGCACATCAATATGCGTGCGCAACTGACCCGCACGCCCTTGCGCCTCAATGTCACCGGTAAAGGCTTGCCCTAAAAACTGCCCTGTTACTTTTTTAGCGCTGAGCCCGCGCTGATTATCAAAGACAAAAGTCCCAGTTAAGCGCCGTAACTCTAAGTTCATATCGGGCATATCCAACTCTACGCCCTGCGCATTTAAAGCGACTTTAATCTGTACCGCAGGCTTGGCCTTCAAGGGCACGACTAAATCTAAAGTAACGGGCAAACGACCCTTACCGCGCCACTGCGCAAACTCTAAAGTATCGTGAGCTAGGGGCGTTTTTTGTAAGAAATACAAACCATCGTTCATACTGCTTTGCAACTCAGCATGCAGCTGCAACACTGGCGTGCTGCCGGGCGCGCCATACATCACTTCAGCATAGGCGCTGGTGACCGGAGAGTTTAAAATTTGACCTTGATCCACACTGATGCGCACACCACTGTCTTCAATCAACACTTCAGCACGTGCTTGAGTCAATGCCGGCCAACCCGGTTGATACTCCAACTGTGCATCCTCAACAGCAAAATACAAACTCAGCGAACGGGCCGCAGGTGGCGCGCCAGCATTTAATGAGCCTTGGTACTGAAAGTAGCCTTGCTCAATATGCCCTGCTTGAATCGCTGTGCCGAGCCAGTGCTCTAAGTCCTGACCAAAATCTGGGACCAAGCTCGGTAAATACTTCGAGGTAAAGCGTGCGTCGCCCTCACGCAAACCCACGCGCAGATCCATATAATCTTCTTCGGCGGGATCATTGAGCAAACGAATTAAAAAATCGCCAGCAATATCACCTTCTTCACCCTTAACCTTGAGATAAGGGCTGCGCAGGGTAAAACCTTCATCATCAAAAGCCCACAACAGTTGCGCATGCGCCTGCTTATACAACCAAGGCTGAGCAAATAAGTTCGCTAAATGCAGACTAAAACCTGTTTCACTGGCTAAGCGCAGCTCACCCTGCAGCAAATCTCCGCTGATATAGCCGCTGATTCCGCTGGACGCTGGCACATCATGCCAAGCTGAAAACTCCACCGCCTCAACATTACTGGCAAAACGCAAGCGCTGCGCCAATGGCGCCTCAGGTTGCCATTGCACCTGTAGATTCTGCAGCGTACCGCGCGGTTGCATGCTCTGTAATACATCAGCAGCGACTTCAGGTAATGGCATCACACGCTCCAGCACATGATGCACATCAGCGATGTTTAATTGGGCTAAATCCAACTGCCATACACCACCGTCATCAGGCTGATAACGGCCGCTCAAACGCATATCGCGTGCGGGTAAATCATCCAACTGCACATCAAGGTGCTCAAACCACAACTGCTGCCCACTCGCATCACGCCGATAGGCTGCTAGAGCATTCTGAGTTGCGATACGCACTGGCTGCGCCGTAGCTCTGCGTCCTGCTAAGGCGAGGCTGTGCAAGCGCAGCACAGCGCTATCGATTTGCCCTTGCGCGGCTTCCAGCCATAATTCGCCACCGGCTTGCAACTGACTCAACTGCCAATCAGGCACAAGATGAGGCGGTAGCCACTGCACTAAATCTGTACGCGGTGTGTTTAGGTACACCGATAATGCACTTTTGCGCCAATCGCCTTGAATCAAACGCCCTTGTGCACTGAACTCCAAAGCCTCACCGTCAGGCAACAACGCACTGACATCCAAACGTTGCTGTGCGCCTTGCTGACTTAAGGTTAAGCCCGCATAGGTTAAAGCTAAAGGATCTTGCCCTGCAGCCTGCACAATCACCCGGCTGTCTAATACCCTAACTCGCCCTACATCCTGCAACTTAGCAAGCAGATCATTGAGTTCAAACACCGCCTGCTCGGGGTTGCGCAGCACCACACCTTGCAACGCCCACTGCCCCTGTTCATCTTGCTGAACCTGCAGATGCAAGCCGGTCAAGGTCACGCTATGCAAACGTAATTCGCCGGCTAAGATACTGGCCAGCACATCCGGCTGCAGCTGTAAGGATTCGATTTGCAGGGCATCATCACCTTCGCCAAAGGTGACGTGACGGGCAGTCAGCAAGGGCGAAAAACCGCGCCAACCCCCTTCCAACTCTTCAAGATAAATCGCTTGCTCAAAACGCTCTTGTAACTGCTGCTCAAGCTCGCTGCGATATTGCTCAACCACAGGCATCAACTGCCGGCCAAGACTGACATACACAGCCGCCAGTATCAGCACCACCGCTAATGACCACAACGCCCAGCGCACCAGACGATTGATCACAGTCAGTCCAGCGCTCAACTTAAGCGCCTAAGCAAGACAAGCATCAGAGCAAGACAACATCATACTGCTCCTGAGAGTACATACTCTCGACCTGAAAACGAATTGGATGACCAATAAAGGACTCCAAATCAGCCACATTGCCCGACTCTTCATCGAGCAAGCGATCCACCACACTTTGGCTGGCGAGCACCATATAACCATCGGCTTGAAAGGCGCGCGCCTCACGAATGATCTCTCGAAAGATCTCATAACAAATCGTTTCTGCAGTACGCACTTGCCCACGGCCTTGGCAGATCGCACACGTCTCACACAACACCTGGGTTAAGCTTTCGCGGGTGCGCTTGCGCGTCATTTGCACTAAGCCTAACTCGGTGATGCCAATAATATTGGTTTTGGCATAATCACGCTCTAGCTGTCGCTCAAGCGTGCGCAACACTTGGCGGCGATGTTCCTCATCTTCCATATCAATAAAATCAATGATGATAATCCCGCCCACGTTGCGCAAACGCAGCTGACGAGCAATGGTCAATGCCGCTTCCAAGTTGGTTTTAAAGACAGTTTCTTCCAGGTTACGGTGCCCAACAAAAGCCCCCGTATTCACATCAATGGTGGTCATCGCCTCAGTGGGGTCAATCACGAGGTGGCCGCCAGATTTTAACGGCACCTTACGCTCAAGCGCCTTTAAGATTTCATCTTCAATGCCATATAAATCAAACAGCGGGCGTTCACCAGGATAATGCTCAATACGATCGGCAATCTCCGGCATCAACTCGCCGACAAATTGCTGCGCTTTTTGCAGCATTTCACGGGAATCAATCCGCACTTTTTCAGTGTGCTCGGCAGCTAAATCACGCAAAGTGCGCAAGGGTAGCGACAACTCTTCATAAATCATGGTGGGCGCACCGCAGGTTTTCATCTGCTCACGCACCTGTTCCCACAATCGATGTAAATAACGAATATCCACCATAATGGCTTCACGCGCCGCGCCTTCAGTGGCGGTGCGAATAATAAAGCCGCCCTGATCTTCAAGGCCTTCGCTGGTTAGGCACTCGGTGACCGCTTGCTTTAAACGCTCACGCTCGGTTTCTCCCTCAATTTTGAGCGATACACCAATATGACTGCTACTGGGCATATACACCAAATAGCGCGATGGGATCGATAAATTAGTGGTCAGGCGTGCGCCTTTACTGCCGATGGGGTCTTTAGTGACCTGCACCACCAAGGCTTGACCTTCATGCACTAAACCGCTGATGCCTTCACCGCTCACAGCTTCACGCCCGGTGATGTCAGCGGCATGAATAAAGGCTGCGCGGGATAAACCAATATCGACAAATGCTGCTTGCATGCCAGGCAGCACGCGCACTATTTTGCCTTTATAAATATTGCCGACAATCCCTCGACGCTGAGTTCGTTCAACATGTACTTCTTGTAAGACACCATTTTCAACCACCGCAACCCGGGATTCCATTGGCGTTATATTTATTAAAATTTCTTCACTCATGGCGCTCTCAGTCTAAAGCATAAAGGGGCACGACCTATGTAACGCAATACTACAGGGCGCAGGCTGTGCAACACACCCAACAGCGCGCATACAGACCAACATACATCGTTATGTTAAATACAGCTAACATCGCCCCATCCAGCACAGCTGCCGCTGTAACACGCAAACGAGATCAGCAATGCTAATAGCGCTTTAATTCACACCGCGTAGACGCCGCACATTGTTGAGCAACAAAAACAGCCAAGGCCACAGCACACTACTGACCAACACCGACACCGCATAATAACTCAGCTCTGGACGCATACCCGCCAGAGTACTCAGCCACAACAGCACCAGCTGCGAGATACCGTAAACAATCAACAGCGCACAGGACTGCTGCCACAGCGGAAAAAGTTTCAACCGCTGTTGCAAGGTTAAGATCAGATACACCACCAACATTAAAGTTAAGGCATGTTGACCAAACAGCGTTCCGTATAAAACATCTTGCGCAATGCCTAAGCCCCAAGCAGTGAGCAACCCGACGCGATGCGGGTAATTCATCGCCCAAAAAGTCAGCACCAACGCCAACCAGAGCGGACGCCCCGCCTCTAAGTGCTCAGGCATAGGCGCAACAGAGAGTAACAAAGCAATAATTAAAGTCAGCCACATCAGCAGCGTTGTTTTACTCAAAGATGCACTCATTTATTGTGCCTCCACTGCGGTACTTTGTGTGGCTTTGAGCAGTTGCTTGGCATCTTCTAAGGCATTTTGCACTTCGTCATCCAGCGCTTGTGTCGAACCTTTGCTATCACTGAACACCAATAACAAATAACGACTGCGGTTTAAGTTGGCCGCCGGTAAAGCTTTAATACGCGCAAAAGGCTGACCGGTATTGCGCTGCACTTCATCGACCACAGCGACGGGATAACCCACTGGAAAACGCTGCCCCATACCAGATGTGACCAACAAATCACCTTCACGAATATCAGCCGTATCTGTGACATAACGCAGTTCAATGGATTCAAGGTTACCAATGCCACTAGCAATAGCGCGCAGGCCATTGCGATTGACCTGTACAGGAATGCTGTGATTGCTATCACTGATCAACAACACTCGTGAAGTATAAGGCATCACTTCAATCACTTGCCCCATCACGCCACGCGCATCCAGCACCGGCTGACCTAAGGTCACGCCATGGCGACTGCCACGATTAATTAACACGCGGTGTGTATGCGGATTGGGATCAACGCCAATCAACTCCGCCACGAGCACACGGTCATCAATTAACGCAGAGGAATTAAGCAGTTCACGCAGACGTACATTTTGCTCAGTTAAGATGGCCAGTTTTTGCAAGCGGCGTTGCATCAGCAAGGTTTCTGCACGCAGCTGTTCGTTTTCCGCTAAAAGATCAGTGCGACTGCTGAATAACTGCATGGTGTCAGACCAGACACGCACGGGCATATCACCCATCCAATACAATGGTGTCAGCACCATACCTAAACTGCTGCGCACAGGCTTGAGCACTTCAAGGCGTGCATCGACCAGCATCAACGCAACCGACAAACACGTCATCAGCAGTAGGCGTGTACTTAATAGGGTACTTTTAGCAAATAAGGGCTTAATGATGCGTCCTCGAAGGGCTTAACTGCAGCACAGTATAAAGGGATCTGCAGTTAAGTTGAACGGTCAGCACGGACTCAATAACGCGTGGATCAGTGTCTTGAATTTAATCAGCCGACAAAAGATCCATTGAGTTACTGTCCATCATTTCCAGAGCACGTCCACCACCTAAGGCCACACAGTTTTTTGGATTTTCTGCAACAATCACTGGCAACCCAGTTTCTTGTGCAATCAGCTTATCCATATCGCGCAGCAACGCACCACCACCGGTGAGCACTAGGCCGCGCTCAGCAATATCAGACGCCAACTCAGGCGGTGACTGCTCCAACGCGCTTTTAACCGCTTGTACAATCGCGGCCAAAGATTCTTGCAGCGCTTCTAACACCTCATCAGAGTTCAAAGTAAAGCTGCGTGGAATACCTTCGGCTAAGTTACGGCCGCGCACATCAAACTCAAGCAATTCACCACCTGGGAATGCTGCACCGATTTCTTGTTTGATACGCTCTGCAGTCGACTCACCAATCAGGCTGCCGTAATTGCGGCGCACATAACTGATAATAGCTTCATCAAAACGATCGCCACCCACACGTACCGATTCTGCGTAGACCACACCATTGAGTGAGATCAAAGCAATTTCTGTGGTACCACCACCGATATCCACCACCATCGAACCGCGGGCTTCATCGACGGGTAAACCTGCACCAATGGCAGCGGCCATGGGTTCTTCAATCAAAAACACTTCACGCGCACCCGCACCTAAAGCCGACTCACGAATCGCACGACGCTCAACCTGTGTGGACTTGCATGGCACGCAAATCAACACGCGTGGGCTGGGCTGTAAAAAACTGTTTTCATGCACTTTATTGATAAAGTACTGCAGCATTTTTTCACACACACTAAAATCTGCAATCACACCACCTTTCATGGGACGAATGGCGCAAATATTACCAGGAGTACGACCCAGCATACGCTTGGCATCGGTACCCACAGCGACCACACTTTTTTGGTTGCCGCGTGTACGGATCGCAACAACAGACGGCTCGTCTAAAACAATGCCGCGCTCGCGTACGTAAATAAGGGTATTGGCAGTTCCTAAATCAATGGACAAATCACTGGAAAACATGCCGCGTAATTTCTTAAACATGGGATGAATAACCCTAGGCAACGCGCAATGGAAACGCTAATTAAAAAATAATAGGAAACTCTAACAATCATCGTCCTTTTGAGCAAGGTACGCACTGTGATAGATTAACACTTTATTGGCATCTATATGATCGAACTGGCTGTATAGATACAGCATTCTGCAGATTGTTCCCTGTAGATGACTTAAATCGCCATCTCACATGATTAACCTAGGAGATCCTCACATGGCAATTGAACGCTGCGACGTGGAAAAACTGGCGCACTTGGCTCGCTTGGGTCTTGATGACGCACAAATAGATAGCAGCATAACGTCTTTAAATGCCGTCCTCGACATGATCAATGCCATGCAAGCGGTCGACACCGACAACATCACTCCACTGGCCAGCCCACTGGAGATCAGTCAACGTTTACGCGCTGACACCGTTACCGAAAGCAATCACCGTGATGACTACCAAGCCCTCGCGCCAGCTGTAGAAAACGGCTTATACCTGGTACCTAAAGTCATCGATTAAGGACGTATTTGTCATGCATCAACTTACCTTAGCCAAGATTTCTCAAGCGCTGGCTGACAAGCAGTTCTCTGCACGCGAGCTCACCAGCCATTTATTGGCGCGCATCGAACAACTTGACCCACAGCTCAACAGCTTTATTACGGTCAACCAAGAGGCTGCACTACAGCAGGCTGACGCCGCTGATGCACAGCGCAGCGCAGGCGCTACCTCAGCGCTATTGGGCGTACCTTTAGCCCACAAAGATTT
>QXGG01045666.1_pt1 | contig 13682 bp, 15 predicted proteins | sample 1982491 | NCBI WGS metagenome assembly QXGG01 (sample SAMN09924614, study PRJNA488089) | Wastewater metagenome, whole genome shotgun sequencing project. | isolation source: South African research farm wastewater | place: South Africa: Irene, Agricultural Research Council, Animal Production... | reverse complement strand
TCCCCACGGGCCTTACGGCCCTCGGGATGACGGGCGGCTCGCGATGACGGCTTCGACGTCAGCTTTTTGGCGACGGGCTTTTTCGCTGCCGGCTTTTTCGCGATCGCTTTTTTGGCAGCAGGCTTTTTAACTGCTGGCTTGGCGGCTCGCGATGACGACTTCGTCGTCAGCTTTTTGGCGACCGGCTTTTTTGCGGCAGTCTTTTTGGCCGCAGGCTTGGCGGCTCGCGATGACGGCTTAGCGGTTGGCTTTTTTACGGGGGCTTTTTTGGCTTTGCTCACGGAATTGAAATCCTTTGATGGCATTCGTTTGCGCAAGAAATGTCAGTGCTTACAAACTTGCTGGCGAACCCTTAATTTTAAAGGAAAAAAGCCGAAAACACTAGGCCTTTAGGCTGTGGATTTTCTGGTGCAGCGTCGCAAGTTGGGCCCTGGCCTCGGGATCGCTTTCGGCCAGCGCTGCGAGTCGGCTGGCCTCCTCTTGCAGGGCTCTTAGCTTCATTCGACCAATGGCCGAAGTGAGCTCCTCGTGGGCCAGGGCAAGGTTTTCTTCCACCAACTGCTCCAGGGCTGCGTCCGGGCGGGCGAGCTTGATGAATAGGCGCACCTCCTCGGGGCCGCGTTCTCTTCCTGCGGCCAAAGCGGCCTCGTGCAGCACGGCAAAGCTCGTTTGAGCGCCCGCTGGCGCATGGGTTTTGATCCAGGTGAGCAAAGCCGCCTGAGTGTCATCAAGCAACGCCTGGGCCTCAGGGTCGATTTCGTGAGCCCACTGGGGACAGCGAACAATAAGTTGCAGCGCTCGCTCGGCCAGGGGGCGGATTACTGGAGGAGTTCTTCGCGGCGCGGATTGCCACTGGGGCCTTGGTCCGCCACGCCCTTCGGGCTCGCGGTGACGGCTATAAGGATTGCGGTCATCGCGGTGACGGTTACTAGCCCCCGTCACTGCGAGGCCCGACAGGGCCGTGGCAGTCCCAATGACAGACGCCTCACTCACATCAAATCGCCGAGCGATCTCGCGTGCAATTTGTGCGCACAATGCATTGGCTTGCATGAGCCCAAGCAAACGTTGTGCTTCGCTCGCTGCTGCCGCCCGCCCCTCTGGCAACTCCAAGGGCTGGTCTTCAGCAGCCAAATCAATAAGCCAGGCCGATAGCGGTTTTGCTTTTGCAACCCAGTCTTTCAAGGCTTGCGCACCATGTTCGCGCACAAAACTATCGGGGTCATGCTCGTGCGGCAAAAATGCAAAATCAATGCGATTTTTTTCGGATGCAAAAGGCAGCGCAGTTTCCAATGCGCGTGCAGCAGCACGCCTTCCGGCGTTATCGCCATCAAACATGAACACCACATGATCACTTAAGCGCAATAAGGCTTGCAGGTGTTGCGGCGTAGTGGCAGTTCCCAGCGTTGCGACCGCATGGCCCAGACCATGCTGTGCAAGTGCCACGACATCCATATAGCCTTCGACCACCCAGACCTGGCCGGTTTCGCGAATTGCCGCACGGCCTTCAAACACGCCATAGAGCTCGTAGCCTTTGGAAAATACGGGTGTTTCAGGTGAATTCAAATACTTGGGTTCATCGGCGCCCAATGTTCGGGCGCCGAATCCCAACACCTCGCCGCGCGGGTTCAGTATCGGAAACATAATTCGATCGCGAAAGCGGTCGTAACGCTTGCCAGCCTCGCCTTCAATGACTAAGCCCGCATCAACGAGATCTTTGTTTGCGTAATCACCAAAGACCGATTGCAAGGGCTGCCAACCTTCCGGCGAATAGCCCAAGTGATATTGGGCTGCAACCTCACCCGACAATCCACGCTTTTTTAAATATTCAATCGCATGTGGTGAATCTTTAAGCCTGCGCTGATAAAACTTTGCGGCCTCTAAGAGCATTGACTTTAAGCGCGTGCGCCGATCAGTTTCTTGTCTCTTTTGCTCAGGATCAATGTCATTGGCCTGGCGCGGCACCTCCAACCCAACGCGGCGTGCGAGATCTTCAACCGCCTGCGGAAATGGCAGGCCCAGGTGTTCGATCAGAAAGCCAAGCGCTGTGCCATGCGCGCCGCAGCCAAAGCAGTGATAAAACTGCTTCGATGGGCTCACCGTGAATGAGGGCGATTTTTCAGCATGAAACGGGCACAGGCCCGAATAGTTTGCCCCCGCACGCTTTAACTGAACATGCTGGCCCACCACCTCGACCACATCGACGCGGCGCAGCAGGTCATCAATAAATTGTTGGGGAATCATGGGGCAAGGCTCTGAATACGATCCCAAATGACGGCCTTGGGAATGGTGATCGATAACGATTGCATGCACCGCTCAAGCCAGCCCTGACGTGTCAGCATGCGGCTGATGGCCTTATTGAGATCACGCGCAACAGATTCCCCATAAGCGACACTTGCCTTGCCAATCGCTTGCGTCATTAACGCTTCTGGAAGCTGCATCATTGCAAGATCGATTAAATCCCGATTGAACACCGCATCATCCGCCCAACGATCCGAATTTGCCAAAAGCTTGGTAGTCGCCATGTCGAGCAGGGTTAGTGTTGCAACCCCACAGATCTGATCCTTGGGCGTGGGGGGCTCTAATGCAACTCTCCCTTCCAGAATAATTTCCAACTTTATTGGCTGTTCGGAAATTGCAAGCACTGTGCGAATTCCATATTGATCCGCCCGAACTTCACGCTTTTGTGAAACCAATTGCTGGCCCTGAATAAAAATCGGCGCAATTCCCTGAGGACCAGAGAGTAATGCACGCAGCGTTCCGTAGTTTGCGGCATTTGAGACCATGAAATCCATCTCGACGGATTCGCGATACTCGCCAAAGCGCAAGGCGATCGCTGTGCCGCCACCAAACAAACAGTCGTGATCACGCAACAGCGGTGCATTCAGCAGGCTCAGTACCTGCGCGATACGTTGGTGATGGGGACGATTAAACACGAAGCTTTTCTCCGACTGCGCGCTCCAACGCTTCGATCAATCGACGCTCCTGCTCTGTCAATGCTGCCTGATCGATATGACGCCAATTTCGCTCATAAATGCCCCAAGCCTCGAGCGGCCTTAGCCGTGTGTCGCTGCTGATCTGCCAGGCAAGTTTTGCAAGCTGAGGATAAGCTGCCAAATCAATTTCAACCGGAATTGTGTTGTGTTGAAGTGCATCGACCTGTTCATTCGATCTCGATGCATAAATGTGCAGGCCAACCGCTGCGGCCGCATTAATGTAAGCACCGATCGTGACCGCCGGCTCGCCTTTTTCAATTCGGTGCAGGGTAACTCGCGAAATGCCGGCAGCCTGTGCCACTGTTTGTGCATTGACGCCAAGAATCTTGCGCTGGTGGCGAATTGTTTCACCAAGCGCCTCCAGATTGGCTAGGACATTTTCAGGCGTGTAAGGGGCCGCGGCAGGCATAATGTTTCACATTTTATACAAAATTATTGTTTTGTAAATAATGGGAAACAAAAATACCATCATTGCGAGGCCGAAGGCCGTGGCAATCCAAGGCCTAATTCGTAAGCCTTGCCTTAATCAGCTGCGAAACCGCGCCCATATCGGCCTTGCCGGCCAGCTGGGGCTTCAAAATGGCCATGACCTTGCCCATGTCCTGTGGGCCAGCTGCACCTGAAGCGGTAATTGCCGCATCGACAGCAGCAGCCACTTCGGCCTCTGACATTTGAGCCGGCATGTAGGCCGAAAGAATTGCCAACTCGGCCTCTTCTTTCGCGACCAGATCTTGACGGCCGCCTGCCTTGAACTGGGTAATGGAGTCTTTGCGCTGCTTGATCATTTTTTCAATGACGGCCAGCACTTGCGCATCGGCAAGCTCGATGCGCTCATCAACTTCCTTTTGCTTAATTGCCGCTGAAATTAGGCGCAGCGTGGAGAGCTTTTCGCCCTCCTTTGCGCGCATTGCGGCCTTGATATCTTCTGAAAGCTGCTCTTTGAGCGGCATGAAGACTTGGGAATTAGTACTTGCGCTTGGGCAGCATCATGCTGCGCACGCGCTTGTAATGGCGCTTGACTGCAGCGGCTTTTTTGCGCTTGCGCTCGGCCGTGGGCTTTTCATAGAACTCGCGGGCGCGCAGTTCGGTGAGCAGGCCAATTTTTTCAATGGTGCGCTTAAAGCGACGCAGGGCGGCCTCAAAGGGCTCGTTTTCTTTAACGCGAACTAAAGGCATTCGTAAATTCTTTCAAACCGGTTAGAAAAAAGGATAACCTTGGATTATCGACAAACTACAGACCTCTGGCAAGCGATGAGCGCGGTTCTGAGCGAAAAAATAGCGTCCGAAGCCCCCCGAAGTGGGCGTGCGCTAACTATCTTGGGGATTGAGACCTCCTGCGATGAGACGGGCGTGGCCCTGGTTCGTGTCGATGGGCCGTGGATTGCCACGGCTGCTTCGCAGCCTCGCAATGACGGGGTGTTGGCCCAGGCCCTGCACAGTCAGATCGCCATGCATGCCGACTATGGCGGCGTGGTGCCCGAACTCGCTTCACGCGACCATGTTCTGCGGCTCACGCCGCTCACCGAAAAAGTCATGGCCGAAGCGGGCATGCGCTGGCAAGACATTGACGCAATCGCCTACACCGAGGGGCCTGGCCTAGCGGGCGCCCTGCTCGTGGGCGCAGCGACCGCCCAGGGCTTGGCGGCTGCGATCAACAAACCTGTTATGGGCATTCACCACCTCGAGGGCCACCTGCTCTCGCCCTTGCTCGACCGTTGTGCTGCAGGGCTCGAATTTCCCTTCCTTGCGCTGTTAGTCAGCGGCGGCCACACCCAAATCATGCGTGTCAACGGCATTGGCGACTATGAAATGCTGGGAGAAACGATTGATGATGCCGCAGGCGAAGCCTTCGACAAATCCGCCCAACTTTTGGGCTTTGGCTACCCCGGTGGGCCCGCGATTGGAAAGTGGGCGTTAAACGGTGATGCTAAAAAATTCGATCTTCCAAGGCCCTTGGCAAAGCGGCCCACACTGGATTTTAGTTTTGCGGGATTAAAAACCGCGGTGCTCACGCATGTGCAAAAACTCAAAGCGGCGAATGCCTTAGATGATCACGCCAAGGCCGATATGGCGGCAAGCGTGCAAAGCGCAATCGTCGATGTGCTCGTGGGCAAGTGTCAGCGGGCCATTGAAACGACCGGAGTGCGGCAATTGGTGGTGGCCGGCGGTGTCAGTGCCAATGCCGAGCTGCGCCGACAAATGGCGGAAGTTGAAAAGATGTTAGGCGCGAAAATTATTTTTCCGCCGCCAAGTTTGTGCACCGATAACGGCGTGATGATTGCCTGGGCTGCAGGGTTGCGATTGCTTGCCGGCGCACAGACGCATGAGGCTGGCGCGTTTACGGTGAGGCCGCGCTGGTCGCTCGCGGAATAACCCGTCACTTTTTAAACGCCTGCTCTTCACCCTTGAGCAGCTTCGCAATATTGCTCTTGTGCCGAATTACTAGCAGCACCGCAATACCCAATACCGACCAAAACATAACGCCCAGATCATGACGCCAAAGGGTAATGATTGGGGCTGCGGCTGCGGCACTTAACGCCGCCACTGAAGAAACTCTTCCCACCTTGGCCACTACCAACCAAATCAGGCCTACCAGTAAGCCCAGCATAGCGTCCAAGGCGAGCAGCACGCCAAAGGCAGTGGCCACACCTTTACCGCCTTGAAACCTGAAGTACAGGGGAAACAAATGGCCCAAAAAAACGGCAAACGCTGCAATCGCAACTGCGCCCATTTGCAAATGGGCGGGCAAAACCTGCAAAGCGATCGCTGCGGTAAGGGCCACCACGACCCAGCCTTTCAATGCATCGCCAAGCAAGGTCAAGGCCGCAGCCACTTTGTCGCCACTTCTTAAAACATTGGTAGCGCCTGGATTCCCAGAGCCAAAAGTGCGCGGATCGTTTAAGCCTCGCAAACGGCTCACCACAATGGCAAACGAAATCGACCCCACCAAATACGATGCGAGACCGATGACGCCAAGAATCATTTCATAGCTCATGACTTGCAATTCTATGCCCGCGGATGATGCTTCGCATGAATGGCGCGAAGCCGGTCATTGGCCACATGGGTGTAGACCTGTGTGGTGGAAATATCGGCATGGCCCAACAGCATTTGCACGGCCCGCAAATCTGCGCCGTGATTGAGCAAATGCGTGGCAAACGCATGGCGCAGGGTGTGCGGTGAAAGCGAGATTTGCAACCCTGCTTTTTGAACATAGCCCTTGATGAGTCTCCAGAATCGCTGTCGTGTCATGGCGTGGGCTCGCTCAGTCACAAACAGCGCATCGCTTTGACGGGCGGATAACAGCAGGGGGCGCGACTCACGCAGGTAGCGGCCAAGCCACGCCATGGCTTCTTCGCCAATCGGCACAATGCGCTCTTTATCGCCTTTTCCAATCACACGCACTACGGCATCTGACACCGAAACATTAATGCTTTTCATGCTAATGAGTTCGCTCACGCGCAGGCCTGCGGCATACATCATCTCCAGCATGGCACGGTCGCGCAGGCCCAAAGCAGTGTTGGTGTCGGGGGCGTTGAGCAGGGCCTCGACTTGCGACTCCAGTGGCGCCTTTGGAAAACGCGTAGGGCGCTTGGCGCTTTTTAGCAATAGGCAAGGATCATCTTCACGGCGGCCTTGCAGCATGAGCCAGCCGTAAAAACGGCGCATGGAAGACAGCCGCCGATTGGCTGTGCTGGAACGAATGCTTGAGAAACGATCAGAGAAATACCGACTCACCTGCTCGCGTGATGCCGAGGCGATCGCGGCACCGGCTTGGGTGGTAAGCCAATCGGCCAAGTCATAAAGGTCGCGACGATAGGCCGACAAAGTGTTTTGCGAAAGGCCATCTTCGAGCCACAAGGAATCGCAGAAACGATCCACCTCTGCACGGCTTTGGGCAGCAAGGGTAGACTGAGTATCTTTTTCAGCAGCCATGAACGGATTTTCACTTCTTTTTCCCGACTTCGCCATGATTGCGGCTGGGTTTGCCATGGTGCGCGCTCAGTGGCTTGCCCGAAGCTTTTGGGAAGGTGCTGAAAAGCTGGTGTATTTCGTGTTTTTCCCAGCCTTATTGTTTGCGGCAATTAGCCGAAGCAACCTGGCGTTGGGTGAGACTGCAGCCGTGGTGCAAGTGGCTGTGTTGACGATGTTGGCTGGGGCCGCGTTTGGGCTGCTCACACGCTTGATCCCCGGCCTGAGCCGAAATGACTGGGCATCGGGCGTGCAATGCGCGTTTCGGTTTAACACCTATATTGCCTTTGCAGTGGCCTCGCGTGCAGCGGGCAGTGATGGCCTGGCGCTCATGGCCGTGACCATTGGCTTTACTGTGCCGCTTGCAAACTTGTTGGCCGTTTCGTTTTTGGCCAACACATTTCACCCGGGCCGTTTGTTTAAAGAGCTTGCACGCAACCCGCTGATTTTGGGAACGGTTGCGGGGCTCGTTGCCAACATGCTCTCGATTGCGCCCCCCGGCATTATTGACAACCTGCTGGATCGCGCGAGCTCGGCGGCCCTTGCCTTGGGGCTGCTTTGCGTGGGTGCAGGCCTGAGTTTTGCGGGAATTCAACACACGAGCGGCCGAATTCAGGCGGTTACGATTACAGGCATTAAGCTGGTTGCGTTACCAATTCTGGCGTGGGGTTTGTGCGCTGTGCTGGGGGTCACTGGCATGCAACGCGACTTGGCAATTTTGTTTGCCGCCATGCCCACGGCAACGAGCTCTTATATTTTGGCGGTGCGCATGGGCGGCAACGGGCCGTTGACGGCGGGCTTGGTGTCGTTATCGACCTTGGTGTCGATGGCAACGATCACGGCTTGGTATGCATTGCTTTGAGCTTGGATCGCCACGGGCCTGCGGCCCTCGCGATGACGGTTCTATGCAGCCGGCCCATGATGACGGTTCTATGCAGCCGGCCCATGATGACGGTTCTATGCAGCCGGCCCATGATGACGGTTATGTGCAGCCAGTCCATGATGACGGTTGTTCGTATTCGGCTGGCGGTGCCGGTTGACTCGTCATTGCGAGGCCGCGAAGCGGCCGTGGCAATCCAGCGCCCAAGCAACATGCTCCCGCACGAGTTCCGAGCCATCATTTTCTCGAGCCTGTAAAGCGCTGACCAAGGCCGAGCGCAAAGGCTCCCGACAATCCGCCTTGGCCAGGCTATTGCCCATCGCCACCGCAAGATTGCGCAGCCAGCGCTCATAACCGATTCGCAAAATCGCGCTGCCTTGATGCCGTTGATTGAACTCTTCGTTGGTCCAAGCAAAGAGATCAATCAGCGTTGCTTCGTTTAAGCCATTGCGCACATCGAAATCCGAAACCGTTGCCACCTGAGCGTATTGATTCCAGGGGCACACCTGTTGGCAATCGTCACAGCCATAAACCCGATTGCCAATCAATGGCCGAAGCGTTTGCGGAATACTTCCTTTGTGCTCAATCGTTAAATAAGAAATACACCGCCGGGCATCCAAGCGATAGGGGGCAACAAAGGCCTGGGTTGGGCAGGCGTCTAGACACTGAGTACAGCTTCCGCAGTGGCCTTGCTCTGACTCTGCAAAATCAGGGGCGTATCGCAACGGCGCAATCGGCATGTCAGTGAGCAGCACGCCCAGAAAAAACATGCTGCCCTGCTCGCGGTTCAAGAGCAAGGTGTGCTTGCCTCGCCAGCCCAGCCCGCAACGCTTGGCAAGCGCCACTTCCAACACCGGGGCTGAGTCTACGCAGGCGCGAAATTGATAATGCCCGTTTGCCTGGCCTTGAAGTCGCTCGGCCAGCCGCGCAAGCCGTGACCGCAGCACCTTGTGATAATCGCGCCCGTGGGCGTAAACCGATACCACCGCCTGATCGGGCTGCCCCAGCCGTCTTGAATGATCGTGTTGCCAAGAAGGCTGTGTCGCAGCTGGCAGATAATCCATGGTCACGACCAGCGCCCGAAGCACTGATGTTTCTGCGGAGTTCAATAACTGCCTGGGGTTTTGACGAATCTCGGCATGCCGCTGCAAATAGTCCATTTCGCCCTGATAGCCAGCGGCAAGCCAATCGGCAACCTGAACCATTTCGTCGTGCAGGCTGTCCCTTGCATCAAGGTCAACCACACCTACACGGGAAAAGCCCAAGCCTTTGGCAATTAGAATGAGCTGTTCACGATCAAGCACCATGCACAAAAGTATGCGCCAAAACGCCTCGCTGATTGCCGAGCGAGAATTTGACCAAGTCGACGAAGGGTTCTCGGCGAGGCTTGCCCAAGCCACAGCCACCTTGGCCTTGGCGGCACTGGGTGCAGCCCCCCAACGTGCGGGGTTTCGAATCACGCTATCAGGCAACCTGGGGGCGGGGAAAACCACCTGGGTGCGTGAGTTTTTGCGTGCCTGCGGTATTCGTGGCCGAGTTAAAAGCCCAAGTTTTAGCGTTGTCGAGACCTACGAACACGAGGGCCTGGTGTTTCATCATCTCGATTTTTATCGGCAGGCTAACCCTGCCGCATGGCAAGGTGGAGGGCTTCGGGATTTGCTCACCGAACGGGCCATTGTGCTCATCGAGTGGCCAGAAAACGCGCAAGGTTTGCCACCCGCTCATATTGAACTCTCACTGACTTGGAACCATGAGGCCGATGCGGCATCACCCCGCAAAATTAATTTCCGTTTTTATGACCGAGGCGATGGGGTTAAGGTGCAGCCGCAGCTTGCGCAGTGGGATCAATGGGTTCAAAAAACGGGCCGCCTGCCATGAAACGACGCAGCGTCTTGCTTGCTGGTGGGGCCACGCTATTGATTGGGGTTCGGCCAGCTCTTGGCGCCTCGAGCGCCAATGTGATTGCAGTTCGAATCTGGCCGGCTGCCGACTACACACGGGTCGCCATTGAGCACGACACCGAGGGCTTGAAATACAGCACTCAGGCCCTTGCAGACCCTCCACGCTTCGTGGTGGATTTGCACGGCACGGTGCTCAACGAAAAGCTCAAGGAGCTGATCGCACGGGTTGCCACCGACGACCCCTATGTTGGCGCGGTGCGTGTTGGACAGTTTCAGCCCGACACGGTGCGCATTGTGTTTGACCTAAAGCAGGCCGTAAAACCGCAAGTGTTTAGCCTGCCGGCAATTGCCCAGTATCAACAGCGTGTGGTGATTGACCTGTATCCCGAAGTCGATGCCGACCCGCTCATGAAGTTTTTGGCCAACTATGAAAAAGAACGGGCCACACCGCCCGCTGTTGCCCGCGCACCCGAAATGTCGGACCCAGCCAAAGCGTCGCCACCATCATTGGCGCGAAAACCCGTGGTGAATCGCTTGGTCACAATTGCGCTCGATCCGGGACATGGCGGTGAGGATCCGGGCGCCATTGGCAAACGCGGCAGCTATGAAAAAGATATCGTGCTCTCGATTGCCAGAAGATTAAAAAAACGCATTGATGAAGAGCCCAATATGCGGGCGTACCTGACCCGTTCGGGCGACTACTTTGTGCCGCTGCATATCCGGGTGCAAAAGGCTCGGCGGGTTCAGGCTGATTTATTTATTTCGATTCACGCCGACGCATGGGTGTCGCCAACCGCCAGGGGCTCATCGGTTTATGCCCTTTCAGAGAAAGGCGCTTCCAGCGCTGCCGCACGGTGGATGGCCAACAAAGAAAATAGCGCCGACTTGGTGGGTGGCGTCAATATTCGCCACCAAGATCGATTGGTCGCCGAGGTGTTGCTCGATATGTCCACCACCGCCCAGATCAAAGATTCAATGAAGCTTGGACAGGCCATGCTGCAAGAAATTGGCGGCATTAACGCCTTGCATAAAAGCCGCGTGGAGCAAGCCGGCTTTGCCGTGCTGCGCGCGCCCGACATTCCTTCTGTGTTGGTCGAAACGGCCTTTATCAGCAACCCAGATGAAGAGCGCAAATTGCGCGACCAGCACTATCAAGAGCAAATGGCCGATGCCTTGATGGAGGGAATTCGCCGATATTTCCGGGCTAACCCTCCGCTTGCAAAATCACGGATGATGTAGGCCTATGCCCATTCAGGTTCTTCCCGATGCACTCATCAGCCAAATCGCTGCCGGCGAGGTGGTCGAGCGGCCCGCCTCGGTCATTAAAGAGCTGCTCGAAAATGCGATTGATGCAGGCGCCTCTCAGATCAGCGTGGAGCTTGAAGAAGGCGGCATTCGCGCCATTCGTGTTCGCGATAACGGCACGGGAATTTCTGCTCAGGAGCTTCCTTTGGCGGTGCAACGCCATGCCACCAGCAAAATTGCTTCTTTACAGGATCTGTCTCGGGTCATGACCCATGGCTTTCGCGGCGAGGCGCTTGCAGCAATTGCCTCTGTCTCCCGGCTTGCAGTCACCAGCAAAACGGCAGCAGAAAAACACGCCAGCCGAATCGATAACCACCAAGGCGCTTGGGCCGTTGCGCCTGCGGCCGGCAGCCAAGGCACACATATCGAAGTCGCGGGGTTGTTTGATCAAGTGCCCGCCAGAAAACGGTTTTTAAAATCCCCGGCGACTGAACTGAATCACTGCAAAGACGCGTTTCTCAAAGTGGCACTGATTCAGCCCGAAATTCAATGGCTACTGTCTCATCAAGGAAAGGCGCTGCTGAGATTTCCTGCAGGGTCTGCGCAAACTCGTATTGCACAGTGTCTAAGAGTAGAACAAGACATGCTGCGCACTGCCGACGGGCACGCAGGGCCGCTTCGGATTCGGGCTTGGCTAGCCGCCCCAACCCACTCGCGCCCCAAGGCCGACGACCAGTATTTTTATGTCAATAACCGCTGCGTGAAAGATCGCGTGCTGGCCCATGCCATGCGCAGCGCCTATAGCGATGTGCTGCACGGTGACCGACAGCCAGCGTTTGTTTTGGCCATTGAAATTGACCCCGAACTCGTGGATGTCAATGTGCACCCGGCCAAAACCGAAGTGCGTTTTCGCGATAGCGCAGCCGTGCACCAAGCGGTCTATCGCGCGGTGCGCGATGCGCTGAGCGCCACCCTGTCTTCACGAGCGGTGTCAGGCACCGACTCGGTGCCTGACACCGTACCTGCGCTGCCTGCTTGGCAGACCACATCACTTGACCTTGGCACTGCGCCCGCGTTCCAAGCGCGAGAGCCGGTTGCAACTTACACTCCAGCCCAACCGCTTGCAGCAGCGGGTGGCAACGATGAACACCCCCTGGGCTTTGCAATTGCTCAATTGCACGGCGTGTATGTATTGGCCCAAAACAAGGCCGGGCTTGTGCTTGTGGATATGCATGCAGCCCATGAGCGCATTGTGTACGAGTCGATGAAGCGGCAGTTTGAACAAGAGACAGGCCTGCTGCCGAGCCAAGCGCTGCTCTCTCCCATCGTGCTCAATGCATCGGCCCTAGAGGCTGAGATTGTTCAAAAACATCAAGATGATTTGCAGCGCTTAGGCTTTGATCTGAACCTGCTGGCAAGCCAACAAGTTGCGATTCGTGCACTACCGATCTTGCTGGCCGACAGTGATCCCGCCACCTTGGTGCGCGACACATTGGCGGAGCTTGCCGAGCATGGCCAAGCCCTGCAGATTGAGGGCCAGCGCAATGAACTATTAGCCACCATGGCCTGCCACGCTGCAGTGCGAGCCAACCGCATGCTCACCGCTCCTGAAATGAATGCCCTGCTGCGACAAATGGAGCGCACCGAACGCGCCGATCAGTGCAATCATGGCCGGCCGACCTGGCTGCAGTTTTCAATGGCCGATCTGGATCGGCTGTTTATGCGCGGCAGATAAGGCTGCGCCCTTTTTATGCTGTGCATTCTTGGCCCCACGGCGAGCGGAAAATCCCACTTGGCCATGGCGTTGGCACAAGAAAACCCGCGCATTGAGATCATTAGCATGGACTCTGCCTTGGTTTATCAGGGCATGGATATTGGCACTGCCAAGCCCACGCACGCAGAGCGTGCACAAGTGCCTCACCACTTGATTGATCTGATTGACCCAAGCGAGTCTTATTCTGCCGCGCAGTTTGTACGCGATGCGGCCCGTGCCGCAAAAGAAATTCGTGCGCGCGACAATATTCCTGTGCTGGTGGGCGGCACCATGTTGTATTACAAAGCCTATGCTCAAGGCTTAGATGACCTGCCCAGTGTGCCGCTCTCAATTCGTCAATCACTTGCGCAACAAGCCCGGCAACTGGGCTGGCCCGCCTTGCATGCAAGGCTTGCGGCGCTTGATCCCGTGACCGCCGCACGGCTTGCCGCGAACGACGCACAAAGAATCTCGCGAGCCCTGGAGCTTTACGAGTACACGGGCAAGACCATGAGTGAGCTGATTGCGCAAAGTGCCCAGCAGCGCTTGCACGAAGAAGGGTTTTACCCTGACCGTGAGCCGCTTGTCGTGATTGCTCTCGAGCCACACGATCGCGCAGCGCTTCACGCCCGAATTGCCGAGCGCTTTCACGCCATGTTGCGCGACGGTTTTTTAGATGAAGTGCAGGCTTTGAAAGATCGCGGCGACTTAAGCCTGGAGATGCCCAGCATGCGCTGTGTAGGCTATCGACAGGCTTGGGAATTTCTGGAAGGAAGAACCAGCGAAGCAGAATTTGTGAATGCGGCAATTGCGGCGACACGACAGCTTGCAAAACGGCAGATCACTTGGATTCGAAGTTTTCATGATGTTGAGAAACACGATCCGTTTTGTGATGATGGATTGCTTCGGCGTTGCCTCGCAATGACGGCCTGAGTGTCATC
>QXGG01057735.1_pt1 | contig 13687 bp, 10 predicted proteins | sample 1982491 | NCBI WGS metagenome assembly QXGG01 (sample SAMN09924614, study PRJNA488089) | Wastewater metagenome, whole genome shotgun sequencing project. | isolation source: South African research farm wastewater | place: South Africa: Irene, Agricultural Research Council, Animal Production... | reverse complement strand
GGTGAAGCCGGTCGATCGCATCATTCCGGATTTCGCCAAGGCCGGCGCCAACATCATCACCTTCCACCCGGAAGCGTCCGAGCACATCGACCGCAGCCTGTCGCTGATCCGCGATCATGGTTGCAAGTCCGGACTGGTATTCAACCCGGCGACACCGCTGGCCTATCTGGACTATGTCATGGATAAGGTCGACATGATTCTGCTGATGTCGGTCAACCCGGGTTTCGGCGGCCAGAAATTCATTCCATCGACGCTGGACAAGCTGAAGCAGGCGCGCGCCCGCATCGACGCCTACACCGAAAAGACCGGTCGTGAGATCTGGCTCGAGGTCGACGGCGGCGTCAACGCCAGCAACATCGCCGAGATCGCTCGTGCCGGAGCCGACACTTTCGTTGCCGGTTCTGCCATCTTCGGTGCCGGCAAGGACAGCGATGCCAACCGTTACGACAGCATCGTCGGCGCACTGCGCGCCGAGCTGGCCAAGGTCTGATCGCGCTTCTGGAGCAAGCGGCAACATGAACCTCAGAACTCTTGATTGGCGATGGTGGAACTGATCTGACTGCAGAAACCGTTCCGTCGGCGGGCGCTGCCTGTCGCCATCGCAAGTATTGATTAATGGGGATTTTATGTTGCAAATGATGAATCAAGCCGAATTCGAAGCCTTGGCGCGCCAGGGCTTTAATCGTATTCCGCTGATCGCGGAAACCTTCGCCGACCTCGATACGGCACTTTCGCTCTATCTCAAGCTGGCCAATCAGCCGTTCAGCTATCTGCTCGAGTCGGTGCAGGGCGGCGAGCGTTTCGGTCGATATTCGATCATCGGCCTGCCGGCGCGCACCCGCATCGTCGCGCGCGGCCGGGCGGTCGAGGTCGTCGACGGCGAACAGGTGGTCGAATCGGTCGCCGACGTCAATCCGCTGGATTTCGTTCAGTCCTACCTGGCCCGCTTCAAGACACCGCCCTATGCCGGCCTGCCGCGCTTCACGGGTGGTCTTGCCGGATATTTCGGCTACGAGACCGTACGTTATATCGAGCGCCGGCTGGCGGCGACGCAAAAGCCGGACGTGCTGGATGTACCGGATGTCTTGCTGCTGTTATCCGAAGAACTGGCGGTCGTCGACAATCTTTCGGGCAAGCTCTACTTCATCGTTTACGCCGACCCTGCGCGCCCGGACGCCTACGAGGCGGCAAAAGGCCGTTTGCAGGGACTGGTTCGGCAACTGCGTCAGCCGGTCACCGTGCCGGAATCGCCGCCGCTGGACAAGACCGTGGCGACCTCCGAATTCGGCGAGGCCGGGTTCAAGGCGGCGGTGGAAAAAGCCAAGCAATACATCTTCGACGGCGACATCATGCAGGTGGTGCTGAGCCAGCGCATGGCGCAGACCTTCGCCGCGCCGCCGCTGTCGCTTTATCGCGCGCTGCGCAGTCTCAACCCATCGCCCTACATGTTCTATTACGACATGGGCGACCACCACGTGGTCGGTGCATCGCCGGAAATCCTCGTGCGGCTGGAAGGCGACACCGTCACCGCGCGGCCGATCGCCGGTACGCGGCCGCGTGGCCAGACGCGCGAACAGGATATCGCGCTGGCGGAAGAACTGCTGGCCGATCCCAAGGAGTGTGCCGAACATGTGCAGTTGATGGATCTCGGCCGCAATGACGTCGGCCGCGTCGCGCAGATTGGCACGGTCAAGGTCACCGATCGTATGGTGATCGAGCGCTACTCGCATGTCATGCACATCGTCTCCAATGTCGAGGGCAAACTGAAGCCGGGCATGGATGCGATCGACGTGCTGAAAGCGACCTTCCCCGCCGGCACCGTCAGCGGCGCGCCCAAGGTGCGTGCGATGGAGATCATCGACGAACTCGAGCCTTCGAAGCGCGGCATTTACGCCGGCGCGGTCGGCTATCTCGGTTTCAACGGCGACATGGATGTCGCCATCGCCATCCGCACCGGCGTCATCAAGGATCAGGTACTGTATTCGCAGGCGGGTGCCGGCATCGTCGCCGACTCGGTGCCGGAGAGCGAATGGATAGAGACGCAGAACAAGGCCCGCGCCGTGCTGCGCGCGGCGGAAATGGTACTGGCGGGGCTCGACAGCGGTGACTGCTGAGGCCGTCAGCATGCCTGTCCAGTTGAGGCGCATGCTGACGGTTTACCTTGCCTATCTGGCGGCGGCCAAGCTCGGTTTGCTGATTCCGTATGTCGGTTCCCACATCGCACTGATCTGGTTGCCTTCCGGCATCGCCATTGCAGCCATCCTGCGCTGGGGCGTCGCCAGCGTGATCCCCATCTATCTGGCTTCCTTCACTGCCAATCTGAGCATCGGCGCGCCGCTGGCGCTGGCCGCCCAGATGTCGATCGGCAATCCGCTCGGGCCGCTGGCGGCCGCCCTGCTGTTGCGGCATTTCGAATTCAATCATGCGCTCGATCGTATGCGCGACATCCTGTTGCTGCTCGCGGCGGTCGCGGCCGGCATGCTGATCACCGCCAGCAGCGGCGTGCTGGCACTCGCGATGGCCGGCGCCGTGGCCGAGGGCGAACTGTTGCAGGCGTGGTTCGTCTGGTGGCTGGGCGATTCTGTCGGTGCGTTGCTTATTTTGCCCTTGCTGCTGAACCTAGAGCGCGGCGAGATACGCGGCTTGTGGCGGCACCGTTTGAAGATCCTGTTCTGGTTCGCGATGTTTGCGCTGCTCGATTGGTATGTCTTTGATTTTCTCAAGGCGCAGACCGGTCAGTTCATGTGGCTGTCTTTCGTGTTGTTGCCGCTGGTGATCTGGGCGGCGTTGCGCTACGGCATCAGCGGCGCTTCCGCCGTCATTCTCGGCCTGTCGCTGATCGGCGTCTGGGCGACCGCCAATCAGCGCGGACTTTTCTATCACGCCGACATGCACCAGAGCATCTTCTCGCTCTGGGTGTTCATGGCGACCATGATGATTGTCGCCATGATGGTGATCGTGTTGCAGGCTACCCGCCAGCGTAGCGAACAGGCGCTGCGCGACAGCGAAAACAAGCTGCGCGGCATGATCAACGGCGCGCTAGATGCGATAGTGACGATCGACGAGCAGGGGGCCATCATCGAATTCAATCCGGCGGCCGAACATATCTTCGGCTACAGACGGGAAGAGGTGCTCGGTCGCATGCTGGCCGATGTCATCATTCCGCCGGGCATGCGCAAGGTGCATCAGGAAGGACACGCGCGCTTCATCAAGACCGGGAAACAGAAAATGTTCGGTCGGCGTCTGGAACTGACCGCCATGCGGGCCAACGGCAGCGAGTTTCCGATCGAACTGACGATCACGTCATTGAGCGATCAGGGGCTGCCTTATGTGACCGGCTTTATCCGCGACATCACGGAAAAGAAACGGGCGGAGCAGGATATCCGCAATCTGGCCTTCTTCGATTCCTTGACCGGCCTGCCGAACCGGCGCTTGCTGATAGATCGTTTGCAACAGGCGCTGGCGAGTTCCGCGCGTACGCGGAATTGTGGCGCGGTGTTGTTCATCGACCTCGACAATTTCAAGATCATCAACGACTCGCGCGGCCACGATTACGGCGACCTGTTGCTGATTGAAGTGGCGCGCCGGCTGCGAAATTGCGTGCGGGCAGAGGACACGGTGTCGCGTCTCAGCGGCGACGAGTTCGTCATCATTCTCGAGGATCTCGGCACAGATGTCGCGCAGTCGGTGATCGAGGCGCGTGCCGTTGGCGAGAAGATCCTGCAGTCCGTGCACCAGAGCTACCGGCTGAAGGAAATCGAATATCACAACAGCGGCAGCATCGGCATCTGCCTGTTCTGCGGCGGCGAGACCAGCGTCGAGGAACTGCTCAAGCGGGCCGACACCGCCATGTACCAGGCCAAGGCCGCCGGCCGTAACACGCTGAAGTTCCACGACCCGCAGATGCAGGAGGCGCTGGAGCGGCGCATGGAACTGGAGTCGCAACTGCGCGTAGCTTTGCTCAACCAGCAGTTTCTGCTTCTTTACCAGCCGCAGGTCGATGCGGCGCGCAAGGTGTTTTGCGCCGAAGTGTTGTTGCGCTGGAACCATCCGCAACGCGGCTGGCTGTCGCCGACCGAATTCATCGCCACGGCCGAGGAGAGCGGCCTGATCGTCGCCATCGGCCACTGGGTGCTGTTCCATGCCTGCCTGCAACTCAAGGCGTGGGAAAGCGCCAGGCACAGCGCGGAAATCCAGCTGGCGGTCAATGTCAGCGCGCGCCAGTTCCGTCAGCCTAACTTCGTCGAGGAGATCCGTCAGATACTGGCACAGACCGGGGCCAACCCCGAATTGCTCAAGCTGGAGCTGACGGAGAGCGTGGTGCTGGACAACATGACGGATGCGATCCAGAAGATGCACGAATTGCGCGACCTGGGCGTGCGTTTCGCCATGGACGATTTCGGCACCGGCTATTCGTCGCTGGCCTATCTCAAGCGCCTGCCGCTGTCTCAGGTCAAGATCGATCAGTCATTCGTGCGCGATATCGCGAACGACAGCAACGATGCTGCCATCGTGCAGACCATCATCGCCATGAGCAGCACTCTCGGCCTCAACGTCATTGCCGAAGGGGTGGAGACCGAGGCGCAGTTCGCTCTGCTGCGGCAATATGGCTGCAAGCAGTTCCAGGGCTATTTGTTCGGCCGGCCGGTAGTGCTTCCCGAGCTGGAAGGCATGCTGGAACAAGACGGCCTTTTGTTTGATGACGATTACAGCGAAAATAGCGATTTGCGTTAAAGCGGTTCTGTGTAAAGGGTGGCAATATGCTTTTGATGATAGACAACTACGATTCCTTCACCTACAACCTGGTGCAATATCTGGGCGAACTGGGTGAGGACGTGCAGGTGTACCGCAACGACGAGATCGATCTCGTCAAGGTCGCCGCGCTGAAGCCGGACCACATCGTCATCTCGCCCGGGCCCTGCACGCCGAACGAAGCGGGTATCTCGGTGCCGCTGATCCACGAGTTCGCCGGCAAGATCCCCATGCTCGGCGTCTGTCTCGGGCACCAGAGCATCGGCCAGGCTTTCGGCGGCAAAATCGTGCATGCCAAGCAGCTGATGCACGGCAAGACTTCGCTGATCCACCATAAGGATATCGGCGTCTTTCGCGGGCTGCCCAACCCGTATACCGCCACTCGCTATCATTCGTTGGTGATCGAGCGCGAGACCCTGCCCGATTGCCTGGAGATCACCGCCTGGACCGAAGACGGCGAGATCATGGGCGTGCGCCACAAGACGCTGCCGGTCGAGGGTGTGCAGTTCCACCCGGAATCCATCCTGACCGAATACGGTCACGAACTGCTGCAGAATTTTCTCAAGGCCTACTGATGGAACAGCTGACATTCAAGCAGGCGCTGCAGACCCTGATCGACGGGCGCGATTTGACTTATGAGCAGATGGTCGGCGTCATGCAGCAGGTCATGCAGGGCGAGCTGACGGCCGCGCAGATCGCCGCCCTGCTCATCGGTTTGCGGGTCAAGGGTGAAACGGTGGAGGAGATCGCGGCGGCGGCCCATGTCATGCGCAGCCTCGCTACGCATGTGAGCATTCACCACGCCGCCCATCTGGTCGATACCTGCGGTACCGGCGGCGACGGTATCCAGACCTTCAACGTCTCCACCGCCGGGGCCTTCGTCGCGGCGGCAGCCGGTGCGGCAGTGGCCAAGCACGGCGGTCGTTCGGTGTCTTCCACCTGCGGCAGCATCGACGTGCTGGAAGCGCTCGGCGTCGACGTCAACCAGACGCCGGAACAGGTGGCGGCCAGCGTCGATGAGATCGGTATCGGCTTCATGTTCGCGCCCAACCATCACAGCGCGATGAAATACGCCGCCCCGGTGCGTCGCGAGCTCGGCGTGCGCACGCTGTTCAATCTGCTCGGGCCGATGACCAACCCGGCCGGCGCCAGGCGTCAGGTCATGGGCGTGTTTCATCGCGACCTGACCACACTGCTGGCCGGTGCCCTGCGGCACTTGGGCAGCGAGCACGTCATGGTGGTGCACGGTGCCGACGGCATGGACGAAATCTCGTTCACGGGCGATACCTATGTCGCCGAACTGAAGAACGGGGAGGTGCGCGAATATGTCGTCAATCCGCAGCAGTTCGGTTTGCCATTGCACGATGTGAAAAGTATTCAGGTGCAGAACGCGGAGCAGTCGAGAGCCATGGTGCTCGACGTGTTGGCCGGCCGGCCAGGCCCGGCGCGCGATATCGTGCTGTTGAACGCCGGTGCCACCATTTATGTGGCGGGTCTTGCCGATAGTCTGGCGGCCGGCATCGAAAGCGCTGGGCAGGCCATCGACTCAGGTGCCGCCATGCGCAAGCTGGAACAGCTGAGGGCGCGCACATCGGCTTCATGAAGCGCCTTGGGCAGCACGGAATACCATCAATCATCTTACGGAACACGCACAGAACATGTCGGACATACTGAACAGGATACTCGAGACCAAGCGGACAGAAGTGGCGGCAGCGATCGCGGCCAAGCCCCTCGCGCAACTGCGCGAGGAAGCCCATGCGGCGAGCGCGCCGCGCGATTTTGCCGGCAGCATCCACGCCAGGATCACGGCGGACAAGGCTGCCGTCATTGCCGAGATCAAGAAGGCCAGCCCGTCCAAGGGCGTCATCCGCGAGGATTTCCGGCCGGCCGAGATCGCCAGAAGCTACGAGCGCGGCGGCGCGGCCTGCCTGTCGGTGCTGACCGATGCCCCGTATTTCCAGGGTAGTGCCGATTATTTGCGCGAAGCACGGGCGGCCTGTGCACTGCCGGTGCTGCGCAAGGACTTCATGATCGATCCTTATCAGGTCTACGAAGCGCGGGCGATGGGAGCGGATTGCATCCTGCTGATCGTGGCTGCGTTGGATCTGGCGCAGATGCATGTGCTGGAAGACCTGGCACATGAACTGGGCATGGCGGTGCTGGTGGAAACGCACGATGCCGCCGAACTGGAGCTAGCCTTGCAGCTCGATACGCCGCTGATCGGGATCAACAACCGCAATCTGCGCACCTTCGAGGTCAGCCTGCAGACCACGCTCGACCTGCTGCCGAAGATTCCGGACGACCGCTGCGTGGTGACCGAGTCCGGCATTTTTACACCGGAAGACGTTGCGCTGATGCGCAGCCACGATGTGCACACTTTCCTGGTCGGCGAGGCTTTCATGCGCCAACCCGATCCCGGTGCCGAACTGGCCCGTGTATTTGCCTGAGGAACTTGCGATGAGCCATGCCGGATTTCCCATGAAGCGACCGCGTCGCATGCGGCGCGATGCGTTTTCTCGCCGATTGATGCAAGAGCATGTACTGACCAGCAACGACCTGATTTATCCGGTCTTTGTGCTGGAGGGCGAAGGCCGCCGCGAGGATGTGGCCTCCATGCCCGGCGTACAGCGACAAAGTGTCGACCTGCTGCTGCAGACCGCCGCCGAATGCGTGCGGCACGGCATCCCGGCCATCGCGCTGTTTCCGGTGGTGGACCAGTCGCGCAAGAGCCTGGACGCGGCGGAAGCCTGGAATCCGGACGGCTTGGTGCCTCGCGCGGTCAAGGCCTTGAAGGCGGCCTTGCCTGAACTCGGCGTCATCACCGATGTGGCGCTCGACCCCTACACCAGTCATGGGCAGGACGGCCTGATCGACGCCGGCGGCTATGTACTGAACGACGAAACCATTGCCGTGCTGGTCAAGCAGGCCTTGTGTCATGCGGCGGCCGGCGCGGATGTGGTGGCGCCGTCAGACATGATGGACGGCCGTATCGGTGCCATCCGGCAGGCGCTGGAACAGGCCGGTCATATCCACACACGCATCCTCGCCTATTCGGCCAAGTATGCTTCTGCCTTCTATGGCCCGTTCCGCGATGCGGTCGGCTCCGCTGCCAATTTGGGCAAGGGCAGCAAATCGACTTATCAGATGGATCCGGCCAATTCGGACGAGGCCTTGCACGAGGTCCGGCTCGATATCGAGGAAGGTGCCGACATGTTCATGGTCAAGCCCGGCATGCCCTATCTGGATATCGTGCGGCGCGTGAAGTCCGAACTGAAGGTGCCGACCTACGCCTATCAAGTCAGCGGCGAATACGCCATGCTGAAAGCGGCAGCGCAGAACGGCTGGCTGGACGAGAAGGCATGCGTGATGGAAGCCCTGCTGGGCTTCAAGCGGGCCGGTGCCGACGGGATTCTGACTTATTTTGCGCTGGATGTGGCGCGCTGGTTGAAGCAATCCTGATTTGTCTTGCCTGGTGGCTGGCCTTAAAGCTGAGATTCAAGCCAGAGAGGACACAGAGTTCGCAGAGAAAACCACATGGGAAGGTATCAAGATGGTGGCCATCGTTCGACCTTCACCTTCCATGCCGTGAGCACTCTGCGTTGCCGTGTTCGGTGATCTCTGTGGCTAATCAGGTTCAGGTGGATTTGAGCAAGGCATTGAGGCCTGCCAGATTGGCCTTTTGCAGGCTCTGTCCGTCGACCGGACTTCTGACTTGAGTCTTGTGCGCCTCGGCGTCGAATACGCTCAGACGTATCAGACCGTTCGGACCTTCCAGTGTGAATACCGGCACCTTGCGGCGGTCGTTGCCGCGCTTGTCGCCGTGCGTGCGGTAGCTTTTCTCGTTTGATTCGTATGGCACCTGCAGGTTGAGCAGGTACATCTCCACTTCCTTCAGGCTGTCGGCATAGAGATGAATGTCGGTGGCAGCGTATCTGCCGGCCGTGCCGTCCAGTACTGCGCCGGTCAGGTGCGGGTTGAAGCGTTCCAGCATCTGCATGACGACCAGTGCGTCCTGTCTCAGCTGTTTCAGGGTTTCGGGCTGATCCTCGCTGTTGTATATCTCGTGGAAGATCCTGATCTCCTCCTCGATCTCGGCATTGGTCGGCATGCAGTGGTCGTCGCTGACGCCAAGCTGCCGGCCGGCTTTGCGCTTGGCGTGGCCGTAGTCGGGTATGCCTTCGTCCGCCATCATGCGCGCTGCAAGTTGTGCGATGCGCTGGCGGATTTGCGAGTTTCTGTCCTTGGCCATGCCGGTGTCGGTTCAGCGATCAAAAAAGTTGATCGAAGAACGATTCCTGACTGCCGCCTTGTTTCGAGGGCGGAGGCGGGGGCGGCTCACCGCCGCTACTGTAGCCGGGGAAGGGCGAAAAGCCGCCCGGTTCAAACGCCGGGGCTTCCTCTTCCGGCGGGAATTCCGCGTAGAAGTATTCGTAGAAGCCGGGCTGGTCGTCCGGCACGCGCATGCCGGTTTCCGGGTTGATCTTGATGGCGGCGATGCCTTCCGGCGGGATGTAAGGATTATCCGCCGTGCCTTTCAGCGCCGTCGACATATAGTCGATCCACATCGGCAGGGCGGCACGGCCGCCGGTTTCGTTTCTGCCCAGCGATTTCGGCTTGTCGTAACCCATCCAGGCGATGGCGACCTGGGTTGGGTTGTAACCGGCGAACCAGGCATCGAAGATATCGTTGGTCGTGCCGGTCTTGCCCGCCAGATCGTTACGGCCCAGCACATTGGCACGCGCCGCGGTGCCGCGCTTGACGACATCCTGCATCATCGAGCTCATGAGGAAGGCATTGCGGCTGTCGATGACCCGATTGGCGTTCTTGCCGGCTTCCACTACTTTGGTTTGCTGGATGACCTTGCCGTTGCTGTCGACGACCCGGCTGATGATGTGCGGTTCGATCCGGTAGCCGCCGTTGGCGAAAACGGCATAAGCGCCGGCCATCTGCCACGGCGTGACCGAACCTGAGCCCAGGGCCATGGCGAGATAAGGCGGGTGATCCTTGGCGGCGAATCCGAAGCGTGTGATGTAGTCGCGTGCATAATCGACACCGATATCCTGCAGGATACGAATCGAGACCATGTTCTTGGATTTGGTCAGCGCGGTCCTCAGTTGTATCGGACCGTCATACTTGTGGTCGTAGTTGCCAGGTTCCCAGCTCTTGCCGCTGCCGGTTTCTTCCGCCGGAATGTAGATCGGCTCGTCCTCGACCAGTGTGGAAGGCGTAAAGCCCTTTTCCAGTGCGGCTGAGTAGATGAAGGGCTTGAAGCTGGAGCCTGGTTGGCGCCAGGCTTGGGTCACGTGGTTGAACTTGTTGCGGTTGAAGTTGAAGCCGCCGACCAGTGCCCGTACCGCGCCGTTGCGTGGATCGAGGGCCACCAGCGCGGATTCCACCTCGGGTAATTGCGTCACCTGCCAGTTGTCGCCCGAGCCGTGGATCCTGACCACAGCACCCGGTACGAATTTGCGCTTGCTGGCGTCTTTCAGGTTCATGTCGCGGTTGACCAGCGCCAGGCCTTTATCCTTGATCAACACGGGGCCGATGTTCTTTGCATAGAGCTGAGCTGACTTGGCCTCGACCTTGGTAACGATGGCCGGTACCAGCCCGTTGAACTGGTCGAAATCATCGAGTGCGGTTTCCAGCGCTTCTTCGCCCGACGTCAGCAGTTCTGCCGGCAGGCGTTTTTCCGGGCCGCGGAAACCATGGCGCAACTCGTAATCGATGATGCCCTGGATCACTGCGCGATTGGCCGCCTCCTGATTGGATTTGAGGATGGTGGTGTAGACGCGCATGCCGCTGCTGTAGATGGCATCCTGGTATTTTTCATACATGGCCTGCCGGGCGATCTCGGCGACGTAATCGGCGGACACTTCATGCAGGGAGCGCTGCTTCCGGACCTTGACCGGTTCCGCCAGCGCCGCCTGGTAGCTGCTGTCGTCGATGAAACGCAGGGCGTGCATGCGCCGCAGGACGTAATGCTGGCGTTCCTGCGCGCGCTTCGGATTGACGAAGGGGTTGTAACGTGAAGGCGCCTTGGGCAGGCCGGCAAGCATCGCCACCTCGCTGATGCTGCATTGCGACAGTGGCTTGCCGTAGTAGACCAGGGCGGCGGCACCGAAACCGTAGGCCCGCTGACCCAGATAGATCTGGTTGATGTAAAGCTCGAGAATCTGGTCCTTGCTCAGGCTGTGCTCGATCTTGATGGCGAGCAAGGCTTCGCTGAATTTGCGCGTGGCGGTCTTTTCGCTGGAAAGGAAGAAGTTGCGGGCCACCTGCATGGTGATCGTGCTTGCCCCTTCTTTGAAGCCACCGGCCATGACGTTGGCGATGGCCGCGCGGACGATGCCTATGGTGTCGACGCCGCCGTGTTCATAAAAGCGTTCGTCTTCCGCAGCCAGGATGGCCTGCTTCAGTGACTCAGGTGCATCCTCGATCTTGATGAAGGCGCGACGTTCTTCTCCGAATTCGCCGATCAGATAGCCGTCAGCGGTATAGACGCGCAAGGGCACCTTGGGCCGGTAGTCGGTCAGGGCCTCCAGTGATGGCAGGGTGGGGTAGATCAGAGTGGCTGCGAGACCGGCCAGTGCGGCCAGAACGATACCAAGTACCAATGGCAATATGATCAAAAATTGCCACCATCTTTTCAGTAGCATGGGGCGATACATTCATAAAAACGGATGCTTGTTATTATATGTTCGGCAGCGAATAATTTAAATTAAAAATATGCTTTACAGTATTTATAGTTGTTGCTAGCATTTAAGGTAAATTGTCAGTATTGTTCGTAACTATCCAATAATGAAAGGGAATTTCAATTTGAAATTCGACTTTTTTTTAGAACGCACACCACCCGTGATCGGTGTTGATATCAGTTCTGCCTACGTCAAGATGGTAGAGCTGAGTTCAGCCGGCCGTGGCGCGTACAAACTGGAAGGTTACGCAATCGCGCCCTTGGCCAAGGATGCTGTGGTGGATGGCAATATTGCCGAACTCGATAGTGTCGCGGACGCCATCAGGCGTGCATGGAAACTGCTCGGCTCACGGGAAAAGCGTGCTGCGCTGGCATTGCCTGCCGCCGCGGTGATCAGCAAAAAGGTGTTGATGGCCGGCGGTCTGCGCGAGGATGAGATGGAGTTGCAGGTCGAGGCTGAGGCCAACCAGTACATTCCGTTCTCGCTGGATGAAGTGAATATCGATTTCCAGGTGCTCGGCCCGGCGCCGAAAAATCCGGAAGAGGTGGAGGTGCTGATCGCGGCTTCACGTAAGGAAAAGATCGAAGACCGCGTGGCCGCGGCGGAAGGTGCGGGGCTCAAGGTTGCGGTGATGGACGTCGAGACCTACGCGGCCGAGGCCGCCTATTCCCTCATCAGCAAGCAGTTGCCCAACAACGGCAACGATCAGACCGTGATGATCGTCGATATCGGCGCCACCATGATGCATATCGACGTGCTGCATGACAACGAGTCGGTCTATACGCGCGAGCAGAGTTTCGGCGGCGCGCAGTTGACCCAGGAAATACAGCGCCGCTACGGCCTGACGCCCGAAGAGGCGGAAATCGCAAAACGCAAGGGCGGCTTGCCTGAAACCTATGAGATCGAAGTGCTGCAACCCTTCGTGCAAAGCCTGTCGATGGAAGTGGCCCGCGCGTTGCAATTCTTTACCAGTTCCACGCAATACAATCGTGTCGATCATATCGTACTGGCCGGCGGTTGTGCCGCCATTCCCGGCGTCAATGTGATGGTCCAGGAGCGCACCCAGGTCAATACCATCGTCGCCAATCCATTCCACGATATGGCGCTCAACACGAGGATCAAGAATCAGCAGGTGGCGGCGGATGCGCCTTCCTTGATGATCGCCTGCGGGCTTGCCATGCGGAGCTTCGACTGATGATACGCATCAATTTACTTCCCCATCGCCAGATCAAGCGCGCCGAGCGTCAGCGCCAGTTCAACCTGATGCTGGTGGCGACGGTGGTGCTGGCCGGTGCCATCATCTTCATGGGCAACACCTACATCGGCGCGAAAATCAGCTCGCAGAACGAGCGCAACCAGCGGCTTGAGGCCGCCAACGCCAAGCTCGACAAGGAAATCGAGGAGATCAAGGAACTCAAAAGCCAGATCGGTAGCGTGCTGGAACGCAAGCAGATCGTGGAGAACCTGCAAACCAATCGTAGTCAGGCAGTCGTGGTGCTGGACGAGATCAGCCGACAGTTACCCGAGGGTACCTATCTGAAACTGATCAGCCAGAAGGGTAATGTTATTGACCTCGAAGGTGTCGCCGATACCAATGCGCGTGTCGCAACGCTGGTACGCAGCATGAGTAACTCGCAGTGGATGGAGCAGCCAAATCTGGTGCAGATTCAGGCCATCAATATCGGTAACGTGCGCTATAACGATTTCAAGATGAACGTCAAACTCAAGGCGCAACAGGCACCTGAGGTGGATGCTCCCAAGAAACCGGCGGGGAGAAACTGATGAAGCTGGAAGATTTCAATAATATTGATTTCAAGAACGCCGGCAATCTCCCGCTACCGGTCAAGGGTGTGTTGCTGCTGGGCCTGCTCATCCTGCTGCTCGCCGCCGGCTACTGGTTCGTCTGGAGTCCTGCCGCGGATGACCTCGAAAAGGCACGTGCCAAGGAAGGTGAGCTGCGCAACGTATTCCTCGACAAGAAGCGTCAATCCATCAACCTTGAAGCTTATAAGGAACAGATGGTGGAGATCGAGCGGACTTTCGGTGCGCTGCTCAAGCAGTTGCCGGATAAATCGCAAATGGACGGTCTGCTGACCGATATCAATCAGGCCGGTCTGGCTCGAGGTCTGGAATTCGAACTGTTCAAGCCGGGCAAGGAAGTGATCGGGGATTTCTATGCGGAAATGCCGATCCAGATCAAGGTGATCGGCGGCTATCACGATCTCGGTGCGTTTGCGACCGAT
>QXGG01258859.1_pt1 | contig 13698 bp, 17 predicted proteins | sample 1982491 | NCBI WGS metagenome assembly QXGG01 (sample SAMN09924614, study PRJNA488089) | Wastewater metagenome, whole genome shotgun sequencing project. | isolation source: South African research farm wastewater | place: South Africa: Irene, Agricultural Research Council, Animal Production... | reverse complement strand
TGAACTGGTCGTCGATTTTGTTACCGAAGCTGCGTGCACCGCAGGCGCTAATCAGTAGGCTTAATGCGGTAACAGCCAAAATTCTTCCGATCATTCTTCACTCCCAAACAGTTGATGGTCAATTAAGTCACACAAGCAGTGGATCGCCAGTAAATGTACTTCTTGTACGCGTGCGGTGACGTTGGAGGGCACACGGATTTCTACATCGTCGGGTAATAATAAAGGCGCAATCTGTCCACCGTCACGTCCAGTTAATGCTACGACATGCATATTGCGATCGTGGGCCGCATGAATGGCCTGTACAACGTTGGCCGAGTTGCCGCTGGTTGAAATGGCCAGCAGTACATCGCCTTCTTGGCCTAAAGCACGAATTTGCTTGGAGAAAATCTCTTCGTAGCTGTAATCATTGGCGATTGAGGTGATGGTTGAGGTGTCGGTGGTCAGCGCAATGGCGGGCAAACTCGGACGCTCACGCTCGAAGCGGTTGAGCATCTCAGAAGAGAAGTGTTGTGCGTCACCGGCCGAGCCACCATTACCGCAAGCCAGTATTTTACCTTCATTCAATAACGCGCTGACCATCATTAGACTGGCGTTTTCAATGACTTGAGGGAGTACTGTGAGTGATTGTTGCTTGGTTTCAATACTTGTTTGAAACATATGTTGAATACGTGATTGCATAGGATCAGCCTTTATTAAAGATTGAGTTAGGACTCAAAAGCATCTTGAATCCAGTCCAGTGTGATTTTTTGCGCGCCGTCTTTTTGTGCAGTAATGACATCAAAGCGGCAAGAGTGTTCTAACCAGTGCGGGTTTTCGTTTAAAAAATATTCAGCAGTTGTCAGCAATTTGTCCCGCTTGTGCTGATCGATACTGTCGAGTGCGCCACCAAAGCTATTACTTTTGCGGTAGCGCACCTCAATAAACACCAGAGTGTCATGCTCAAGCATAATGAGATCAATTTCACCAAAGCGGCATGACCAGTTGCTGGCAATAAAACTTAGACCTGCTGCCGTCAGATAGTCTTTTGCATACTGCTCAACTGCCGCTCCAATCTTAAGGGTCTCAGTCAAGCTGTGTTTCCTTGACTTGCTCAATGCTGTTTTTGGTAAAGCGAGCCCAGTATAAAGTGCGCTCGATACGCTGCTGTGAATTGAGCTTAAGTGTGCCGGTTAGGCCTGCGGAGCTGCTATTGGGCAGTGCGCGTAGCTGTTGCAGTTGGCTCATCAGTTGATAAGCATCAGCGCCCATCGCATAGAAACGTCCCATGCTGCCTAAGGCTTGCGGCCAGCTGTTGCTGATGTGCGCACGGGTGACATTATCATGCTCAAGAAACCATGGCATCTCACTAAATTCGACACCATTGAGTTCTGGATATACTTCACCCGAGCCCGAGTTCACCGCTGATGTCGCGTAGATGGGCACATCGCCGGCATATTGAAAGGTGAGAGCAGGTTTGATTTGGCGTGCTTGCTGCGGTGTAGCTGCCAGGAAAATAAAATCAATATCTTGGCGGCGTGCGGGTTGTGTGGCCACTTTAGTACCTAAAGTCGACTCAAGTTGCTTGCTGCGTTGCTCACTGGCGCGCAGTTCAAATAAATCAGCAATTTGTCCGGTCAGTTGGTCAGGGCGATCAAGGTGCTTTGCGGCAATAAATTCACCACCAAGCGTTTTCCAGTGCGTAGTAAAGGCTTCCAGAATACGATCGCCCCAGTCGTTTTTAGGCACTAAAGCCGCGGCGCGGCGCATGCCATCAGCCCAAGCGTGTTCAGCGGCCATACGTGCTTCATCTTCAGCGGCTAAACCGTACTGAAAGAGTTGCTTGGGTGCTTGCTGACCGCTATCTGCATAGTTGAGTGCCAAGGTGGTAATAGGTAACTCTGTGCGGCCAGCAAGCTGACGCACCAAAGGTTTTTCCCATGGACCGACAACCAGTTCGACGCCTTCAGCGGCTGCTTGTTGATAGAAGCTATCCATGGAGGAAATGGTGCTGCTGTCATAGATGCGGATGTTGGGTGTGGGGTAGCCATTGGCTTGCGCCAAATAATGTGCCGCAAAGAAGCCGTTGCGTAATGCGTTTACCACGTTTTGGTTAGCATCTTGCGAAGGCAGAAGTAACGCTAAAGTTTGAATGTCTTTTGCTTGTAATTGCTGCAGTTGCTGCAGGGCTTCAGGGAGCTGTTTTGCTGCAGGATGCTGAGGGTTGGTGAGCGTCCACTCAGTAATGCTGGCTTGTTGCTGGGCTAACGAATTGTTCGCTTTGGTTAAGCGTACTAAAGCCAACCAGCCGTCAAGATCGGCTTCTCCGGTGGCTTTCAGTTGCGTACGTTGCAAGTTGCTGAGTAAAGCCCAGATCTGTTGATGGTTATCAAACGCAATTTGACCCTCGGTAATGGGGGCAATAAAAATACGCTCACGTGCAGCAGCTAAAGGTTTACCGGTATCTTGTAGCGCTTGCGCACGTGCCAGTTGGCTGCGTATTTGCTGCGCTAAAGGCATATCGCCTAAATGCTGAAAACTGGGGTCATTGAGCAATTGCAAGGCGCTTTGCGCTTGCTTACGGGCGAGAGCCAGTTCGGCTTCGAGCGTTTTAGCAAAGATTATTTGCGCAGGCGTGGCTGTGCTCATATCAATGCTTTCAAGAATTTCACGCGCGCGCAAAGTCTGTTGTTGCTGCCAAGCGAGGTCAGCAGCAGCCAAATAAAGCCCAACCGCTTGGCTATCCGTTTTCTTGTTGGCGTCGAGTAACAGTTTATCTAAATCTGTGTATTTAGTTGGCGGTAACTGCCCTAGCGTATTGCTTGGAGAGCTTGAGCATGCAACTAAAAGTGCAGATAAACAGAGTGTTGAAAGTAGGCGTAACGGAGTTTTCATAATCAAGCAATCCAAGCACAATAAAATCAATATTTTGATTGTACCCAAGCGCGCGCATTGGTGCGATCTTGTCGTGCTCATTCAGGCTACAATAGTGCTTTATTTTTGTATTTACGGAGTGTTTTGTGAGCGCATCCACACCTCAGTCGAACGGGCTTGGCACTTTATATGTTGTTGCCACGCCAATCGGTAACCTTGATGACATCAGTTCCCGTGCTTTGCGGCTGCTGGGCGAGGTGAGTCTTATTGCTGCTGAAGACACGCGTCACTCGACGCGCTTGTTGCAACACTTTGGTATTCGCACGCCGTTAGCCGCTTGTCATGAGCACAATGAGCGCGAAGAAGGTGGGCGTTTTATTACGCGCTTGTTGGCCGGTGACGATGTGGCTTTGATCTCCGATGCCGGTACGCCATTGATTTCTGATCCGGGTTATCATCTCGTGCGCCAAGCCCGCGCCGCTCAAGTGCGCGTGGTGCCTGTGCCGGGCGCTTGTGCTTTGATTGCAGGCTTATCAGCAGCAGGATTGCCCTCGGATCGTTTTGTCTTTGAAGGCTTTTTGCCCGCCAAGCAAGTGGCGCGTTGTACGCGTTTAACGGCGGTGCAGCATGATCCCCGTACTTTGATTTTTTATGAGGCTCCGCACCGTTTGCTCGATAGCCTTGCGGATATGCGTGATGTATTTGGCGGTGAGCGTTCAGCCGTTTTGGCGCGCGAGCTAACCAAAACCTTTGAAACCATCAAGGATTTGCCGCTGCAAGACTTGTATGAATGGGTGGCTGCGGACAGTAATCAGCAGCGTGGCGAATGTGTGTTGCTGGTAGCGGGTTATCAAGAGCCCGCTGAGGCGCTGGAGGTATCACTCGAAGCACAGCGTGTTTTACTCTTGTTGATGGCCGAAATGCCCCCCAAGCGTGCAGCCGCCTTAGCCGCTGAGATTACCGGTGCACGCAAAAATGCGCTCTACCAATGGGCTTTAGACAACAAGGCGACGCAGGGGTAGTTGGCTAAAATGTACAGCAGCTAAACCGGTCTTGATCAGTTGGCGGATATTGGCATGCTCTGTCTGTTCAGGGTGCGCCAAGACCCAAGTGTAATGTTCGCCAAAGGCCAGCAATGCATCTTCAGTACTGAGATGTTCCAGTAAGGCTAATCCGAGTATTTTACAGGAGCCTTGATTGCTACCCGCCGCATTATGCAAGTCGGCATTGTTGAAGTCTTGCGGGCTGTAATCATAGTGCAGATCAATAAACGCCAAGGTATCAGCGAACTGATGCCCTGGCTGTCTAATTGCGCTTAATAAACTCTGCAGTGCCATCAGTTATGCCGCGCGATGTGCGCTGAGGGTAATCGAGACCGACTCAGCAAAGCGTAAAGCATGCGGTTTATCCACTTCAACTTCAGCGTAACGGACTTGCTCATGCTGCATGACCCGATCGAGTACATCCTGAGTGAGGCGCTCAAGCAGTGCAAAGCGATTTTCTTCAACGTAGCCGATAATCTCTTTGGTGATGGTGCGGTAATTTAATGCATGATTAATGTCATTAATTTCTACCGCATCTTCTGCCGGATAGAGCAGGGTGACATTGATTAAGATGTCCTGCTTGTTGCGAATTTCATCTTCATTGATGCCAATATAAGTACGCAAACGCAGATCTTTAATGCGGATCCGCGCCATGCCCGGTTCTAAACGTGCCATAGATTAACGACCCCTGATCAATTGCAAAAACTCTTGGCGAGTGGTGCCTGAATTACGGAAAGCACCAAGCATGGCCGAGGATGTCATCACTGAATTTTGCTTTTCTACGCCGCGCATCATCATGCACATATGCTTAGCTTCAATTACTACGGCAACACCGGCGGCACCTGTGACTTCTTGCACGGCATCAGCAATTTGACGGGTGAGGTTTTCTTGGATTTGCAGGCGACGGGCAAACATATCAACAATACGTGCCACTTTAGACAAGCCCACGACTTTACCGGTTGGGATATACGCCACATGTGCTTTACCAATAAAAGGTAATAAGTGGTGTTCGCACAAGGAGTAGAGTTCGATATCACGTACGATCACCATTTCATCGCTTGCTGATTCAAACAAGGCACCGTTAACAATTTCATCCAGATTTTTTTCGTAGCCGTTGCATAAGTATTGCATAGCTTTTGCGGCGCGCTTTGGGGTATCGAGTAATCCTTCACGCTCTGGGTTTTCACCTAAGCCAACGAGAATTTCACGGTAGTGTTTACTAATATCATCACACATTTGTCAGCTCTCCAAGCAGGGCATTATTTAAGATGCCGGCCGCCATTAACGGTAAGGGTTGTGCCGGTTACATAGGGTATATCCAGTAAGTAACTGAGGCTTTGGTAAATCACTTCAGCGCCGGGCACTGTGCCCATTACGGACTTAGCGGTTGCGCGGCGTTGGTACTCTTCATCATCATCGGGCTGCAGCATAATCAATGCGGGAGCCAGTGAGTTGACTTTAATATGGGGTGCAAAGCGCGCAGCGAAGGATAGGGTGAGGTTATCAAGCCCCGCTTTACTGGCGCTATAAGCAATGCGTTTTGCGCTGCCTTTGCGGATAACATCATCGGTAATATGGATGATATCCGCTTGATCTGCTTGCCGTAGTAGCGGCTCGCAGTGGGTATTGATTAAGTAAGGCGCCAGTACATGCACATTATGCATTTGGGTAAAAGCGTCAGCAGTATGCGCGTCTTCGGTCAGCCAAAGTGAAGCGTTGTGCACAATGGCGCGTAAGACTGAGGTTGTTGCTTTAACTTCTGCAATAAAATCAAGTATGCCAGCTTCTGTAGAGAAGTCTGCTTGAATACAGCGCACACCCAGTTGCCGCAGTTCTTCGACCTCGGGACGCTCTTGGCGATAACTGATTATCACTGGCTGCCCCGTTTCTAGAAAACGTCGCACACAATGCAGACCAAGTCGTTGGCTCGCACCTGTAATAAGAATTGCTGCGTTATCGCTCATGCGTTTGCCTTACCTTCATCAATGAATATGCAATGTTGCAGTTAAGAGCACCCTGTTTGAGGCGCATAAAGTTATACTAGAGTTAAGGTTTGTACAACCTACAAACGTTAGGTGAATAGCTTTTGTTACAGTTTTTATATTTCTTGCTATGATGAAAACCATTCAAGGTATTTAAAATAATCCTTACTGTATTTGTTTATAAGGCGCTGATAACCATGACCATTGATGTGGTGATTGTTTCTGGAACAGTATTTGGAGCGGCAGAAGATGTCGCTCATCATGCGGCACAACTCTTAACTGAGGCCGGCTTAAATGTGACCTATAAGCCGCGTATTACTCATGCTGAACTGGTGGCGTTAGAGCCTGATGCAGTGTTGTTTGTCACCTCAACTACGGGTATGGGTGAATTGCCTGAGCATTTACAGCCGCTGGTGGAAAGTTTGCGTGAGCAGCCACCGCAATGGCAGGGTGTGCTCGGTGCGGTGATTGGTTTGGGTGATGCCTGCTATGGCGAAGATTTTTGTGCAGGCGGTGAAATAATTCGTGAGCTGTATGAAGAGTTAGGTGTGGTTGAGTTACAAGAAATGCTGCGTTTAGATGCCAGTGAAACTGTCAGTCCTGAAACTGATGCAGAGCCTTGGTTGGCTGAGTTTGCTGCCAGTTTTGTAGCTTAGGACAGTGCTGTGAAAAAGCCTAATACACCACAGCGTCACACGTCATCAACCCGCGCAGCGGCTGCACATCCGCCGCGCAGAAACCCCAAGCGTCAAGCGGCTGAACCTGCCGAACCTTGTTTGCTGATGCTCAATAAACCCTATGATGTGCTGACGCAGTTTACTGATGAGCATGGGCGGGCGACTTTAAAAGATTTTGTGCCTGTGCCCGATGTATATCCAGCAGGGCGTTTAGACCGTGATAGTGAAGGCTTGGTTCTGCTGACGAATAGCGGGCGTTTGCAGGCGCGTATTGCCGAGCCGCAATACAAGTTGCGCAAAGTCTATTGGGTGCAAGTTGAAGGCGAACCGCAAGAAGAGCAGTTGCAGCAACTGCGTCAAGGTGTGCAATTAAAAGATGGCTTAACCGCGCCTGCGCAGGTGCAGAGCATCGCTGAGCCTGACTTGTGGGTGCGTACGCCGCCAGTGCGTGAGCGCAAACATATTCCTACGGCTTGGTTACAGTTAACGATTTATGAGGGACGTAATCGTCAGGTCAGGCGTATGACGGCTGCAGTGGGCTTACCAACGCTGCGTTTAGTGCGTGTACAGATAGGTGACTGGCATTTAGCGGATTTGCCCAGTGGGCATTGGCGAGCGCTTGAATTTCCTGAGTTATCAAGCATGTGATATGTGCTTGTTATTGCAGCTCATGGGTGAGTCGCCTCACCCATGAGCTGGGTCGGCCTCTACTTAGTATTCAGCGGTAATCACATCAACACTTTTGCTGACGACTTCACGCCATGCAGTGATGACTTCGGGTGTGCATTCTTGGTCATGCTCACGAATTGTAGTGGCGAGGGCGTTGAACCAAAGTGTGTAGAGTTCCGGACGAATATTCATACCTTGACGCGAGTGCGAGCAGCCAAGCGCTTTGAGTTTAGTGCCGGGCATACCGCGAGCATATAACACCACGTTTAAAATACCCTGACGCAACAAAAGCTTTTGGCCAGCCATATTAGTATTGGCAAATTTGTCACGAATTTCTGGAGAACTGGCAAGGAAATGTTCGTAAAATGAATCAAAAAAAGTATCGCTTGCACAGCAGCGACCATAGCTCTGCATAACGATATCTGCAGCTTTCATCAGGTGTGTCCTTTATGTGGGTATTAAAATAAACGAGGCATTGAATTTTAATGCTGAATGACGAGGGATGGCATCAATCGGGTTAGATTGAATTACAGGCCTTTGATTGCAATAACGATGGTTTTAATCAAAAAGCCAAACACGCCAAGACCTAACGCAAAAAATAATACAGCAGTCCCGTAACGGCCTGCTTTAGATTTTTTGGCTAAATCCCAAACAATAAAAGCCATAAATAAAATCAGACCACCAACCAAGATGGTCACCATTAGGTCTTCAAATACTTCAGTTTCCATGATTTTTCCAGATGATATAACAGCTATACATTGCTGACTGTGATGCGCTACACAGTTATTTATAAGTCTATATTTTGACCGATAAGTCTGTTGCAGCAGCCAGCCATAATCATAAAAATAATATTGTACGCCATCTTAGCCATAAGTATAACAATAAGTTTAGGCCGTTTTAGAGCGCTCAATCGGATAAGTGCGTTAAAGGGAGCGCTGTTGAAAGCTGTACATGATTGAGTACAAAGCTCGAGCGTACGCTGGTAACGCCATCGATACGTGTGACTTTTTCCAATAAAAATCTCTGATAATGATCCATATCCGGCACTATAACCTTGAGTTGATAGTCCGCATCCATTCCGGTAATTAAGCTGCATTCGAGTACTTCAGGCCATTGGCTGATGTGCTTTTGAAAGTTTTCAAAACGCTCAGGAGTATGGCTGTCCATGCCGATTAAGACATAGGCGGTTAAGGTGAGCCCTAATTTTTTTCGATCCAGTAAGGCCACGTGCTTGAGGATATAACCCTCATCTTCTAAGGCTTTCACTCGGCGTGAGCAAGGAGAGGCGGATAAGCCAATGCGCTCGGCGAGTTCGAGGTTAGAAATCTGTGCGTTGTTTTGCAGTTCTTGCAAAATACGTAAATCGTAACGGTCTAATTTGTCCATAAAGGCCTCAGGTGCACTTGGCAGGTGCGTTTAAAATATCAATGTTTGTATTGTATTGCGCTGTTTTTTGTAAATTTATATATTTCTGGCGAGCAGTCCTGTGCAATAAGCGTTAGCAGGATGAATAAGCCTTGATACTCTGCGATACTCAATACAGATACATTTTCGCTGAGTTACCTAGAGGGCATAACATGAGTGCTTTTCATGATCTAACACTTGCAGCACTGGATGGCGCAGCGTTGCCACTTGAGCAGTTTGCGAATCGGTTATTGCTGGTGGTGAATGTGGCTTCTGAGTGCGGGCTAACACCGCAGTATGCAGGTTTACAGGCGCTGCATGAGCAGTATAAAGAACTAGGTTTTAGCGTGTTAGCTGTGCCTTGTAATCAGTTTGGTAAACAAGAGCCGGGTACTGCACAGCAGATTCAAACATTTTGCACTGAGCGTTTCGGCATCACCTTTCCCATGACAGAAAAATTGCAGGTCAATGGGTCGGGCAATCATCCTCTCTACCGCTTATTAGCAGGAGAAGGGGCTGAGTTTCCAGGCGATATTACTTGGAACTTTGAAAAGTTTTTAGTGGATGGTGAAGGTCGCGTCTTAGCACGTTTTTCACCGCGTACAGAGCCGAATGATCCGCTGTTGATACAAACGGTAGAGACTGCTTTAGCCGTATCAACCGCATCTTAGATTAATTGACTGTGATTAAAAAAGGAGGCTTAGCGCCTCCTTTTTTAGTCTTGCCGGATTAAGGGCTCTTGCAGTGTTGGCTTATTTGCCAAACACGCCAAAGGTTAAACGGTTTAACCAGCTGCGCTTAGGCTGATCATCATTGATGGCGATACGTACGCTATCGGGGATCTGCTCAGCGGCGTTTTCGTATTGACGAATCACATCTTTACTCGCTTGAGTTTGCTGCGGGCGCAAATCTTCATTGCTGCCAATAAAGCCCAGTGTGGCCTTGCTCAGCCATGAGCGGTTGTCCGTATCTTTCTCACGTGCTTTAAAGGTACCGCTGGCAAGGCTGGGGTGTTCTGGATAGTTGAGCTGTAAAGTACTGAGACTGGTTTGCGCTAAATCTTCGAGTGCTAAATGCTGATATGCCTCAGTCATAATCGCTAAGCCATCACCGACGGCTGGCGTTTCCTGGAAGTTTTCTACGATATAGCGGCCACGATTGAGTGCGGCAACATAAGCTTGGCGCTTAAGGTAAAAGTTAGCAGCGTGCACTTCATAAGCAGCGAGCAAGTTGCGCAAATAAATCATGCGCTGCTTGGCGTCTGGTGCATAACGGCTGTTGGGGAAACGGTTGGTCAGTTGGGCGAATTCATTGTATGAGTCACGTGCTGCACCGGGATCACGTTTGGACATATCTAAAGGTAAGAAACGTGCAAGCAGGCCGCGGTCTTGGTCAAAAGAGGCTAAACCTTTCATGTAGTAAGCGTAATCAACATTCGGATGTTGCGGATGTAAACGAATGAAGCGATCAGCAGAGGCACGCACCGCTTCAGGCTCATTGTTGTTGTAATACGAGTAAATTAATTCTAATTGTGCTTGTTCTGCATAACGGCCAAAAGGATAGCGTGACTCGAGTGCTTTAAGCTTAGCAATGGCAGCTGAGTACCTGTTTTTTTCAAGATCTGTTTGCGCTTGTTCGTACAGCGCTGTCTCACTTAGGTTTTCATCAATACCCTTGGACGCACAGGCGCCTAATAAGGTAAAAAGAGCAATAAATAGCAGGTGCCTTAGATGCATGATTGAGTACGCCGTTGAACGGTCGGCTGACTTGCAGTGAGCCGTCCTGTTATAGTGAACGCCCCGAATCAGATTCGGGACAAATTATGCTGTATTTAACCACAAGCGTGCGCTTGAAACCAAAGCCTACGCAATCTCTGTTGATGAGTATGCCAACAAATACGACCGAAACAATTCAATTATTCGCAAAGGTTCCGACGGAACTGGGTGGCCAACGCTTGGATCAGGTTGCAGCGCAGTTGTTCCCGGAGCATTCCCGTTCACGTTTAACGACCTGGATTAAAGAAAACCGCCTCACGGTTGATGGCCAAGTGATCAGACCGCGCGACACCGTTTACAGTGGTTCGCGGCTGGAACTGACGCCCGAGCGTGAAGCGCAAGGCGAGTGGATCGCGCAAGATATTCCACTGGATATCGTCTTTGAGGACGAGCAAATACTGGTGCTCAACAAGCCGGCTGGCTTGGTGGTGCATCCGGCTGCGGGTCATCCCGATGGAACCTTGCTCAATGCATTGTTATTCCATGTGCCAGGCTTAATTGAAGTGCCGCGCGCTGGAATTGTGCATCGATTGGACAAAGACACCACTGGATTGATGGTGGTGGCAAAAACCCTTGAGGCGCACACCAGTTTGGTTGATCAACTGCAAGCACGCAGCGTAGGCCGTACCTATGAAGCGATTGTGGTCGGTGTCATTACCTCAGGCGCGACTATTGATGCACCAATTGGCCGTCATGGTCAGCAGCGTCAGCGTATGGCGGTGATAGACAGCGGTAAGCCTGCCGTCAGCCATTATCGTGTGTTGGAGCGTTTCCGTTCCCACACCCATACCCGGGTGATGTTAGAAACGGGACGTACTCACCAGATTCGTGTGCATATGACGCATGTTGGTTTTCCGTTAGTGGGCGATCCTGCTTATGGTGGACGCTTTCGTATTCCACCAGCGGTGAATCCCACCCTGCTAGAAACGCTGAAAGCTTTCCCGCGACAGGCGTTGCACGCGCGTTTTCTGGAATTAGAGCATCCGACAACGGGTAAGCGTATCAAGTGGGAAGCACCGCTGCCCGATGACTTTACTTGGCTGCTGACCTTGCTGCGTCAGGATCGTGAAGCCTTTGTTGGGTGAGTTGCTTGGTGGATAAGAAGGTTGCCGTGCAGTCTGATGATTGGCTGATCCCAGACTGGCCAGCGCCGGCTCATATTCGTGCTTGTGTGACGACGAGCACCACGGGTGCCAGCGTTGCGCCCTTTGCCTGTTTTAACTTAGGTGATCATGTCGGTGACTCGCCGATACAAGTGCAGCGCAACCGTGCTGACTTAGCCAATATTCTCGGCTGTCAGCTGACTTGGTTAGAGCAGGTGCATGGCAATCATGTGGTGCATGCAGATGCAACACAGACGCTCACCGCCGATGCCAGTGTGACTCGTAAGCCCAGCTTAGCCTGCTGTATTATGAGCGCAGATTGCTTGCCGGTACTTTTTACTGATACAGCAGGCTCGGTTGTTGCCGCCGCACATGCGGGCTGGCGCAGTTTGGCTACTGGCGTGTTAGAAAACACTGCTGCTCGTATGCAGGTCGCACCTGAGGATATTCTCGTGTGGCTAGGTCCGGCGATTGGTCCTGCTGTGTTTGAGGTGGGTGCTGAAGTGCGCGCAGCATTTGTGCAGCAGCATCCGCATGCCCGCGCCGCTTTTGTGCCCAGCGATAATGCTGAGCGTTGGTTGGCGGATATCTATCAATTAGCACGTATTCGTCTTGCGGCCTGCGGCGTGCAGCAGGTGTTTGGTGGTGGGTTCTGCACCGTGACTGATCCACGCTTTTATTCCTATCGCCGGCAATCGGTGACGGGTCGCTTTGCGAGCCTGATTTGGATCCTTGAGTAACAACACTCACGCCTTAGATTTCTTTTAAATCACATATCTCTCGTTGTTATGACTGAGCGCAGCCCGCGCTATTGCACAGCGACCTATTGTTTTTATGATTATTGCCACTCGCTGTGGGGTATAGCGCTGTGTTTGCTACCCATGCCGCAAAAACTGTTACCTAAGTACTCAGATGGCTGCGTGCCATGAAATAGGTTGGAGTTTATCGGCTCAATAAAAACGCTGTGAATGGATGTCTTACATTTTTAATAAGTTTGCAGGTGCGATCCGCTGTGGGTATAAATATGACCTATAGGTCATTCGTTTAGTTGGCATACATACTGCTTAGTACCTATGGATAAGACTGTAATACCTTTGCAAAGCCGCCAAAAAAGAGCGGTTGCTATGTCCAGTTATCCTTAGGGTTGGTTGGCTTCAAGAAGTGGTTGGTGATACTGCCAACAGCCAAATAATATTCGGAGTTGTACATATGACTATAAAAAATCAACATATATGGCGATTGGCAAAGCTGCCAATGGCGATAGGCTTCGCATCAATCTTGGCGACACCAGCCTCTGCAGTGACTTTCGATCTCGGGGAAGTTGAAGGCTCATTTGATACATCACTCTCGGTGGGCGCCAGTTGGTCAACGGCGAAACCTGACAAACGTTTTATCGGTAACGCCAATGGCGGTACCGGCTTTACGCAAACCGGCGATGATGGCCGCTTAAATTTTCAGCGCGGCAAAACCTTTTCACAAATTTTTAAAGGCCTGCATGACTTAGAGTTACGCTACAAAGACACCGGTGTGTTTGTACGCGGTAAGTACTGGTACGACACTGAGTTGCAAGACGGTAACCGTCCATTTAAAGACATCAGCAACAAAGGCCGTAAAGAGGGCGCTAAGACCCGCGGCATAGAATTATTAGATGCTTTTGTGTATCACAACTACGCCATTGCCGATCAGCCCGGTACTGTACGCTTGGGTAAGCAGGTGGTGAGTTGGGGTGAAAGTACCTTTATTATGAACTCCATCAACTCGATTAACCCGATTGATGTATCCGCCTTCCGCCGTCCGGGTGCAGAGCTCAAAGAAGGCCTGATTCCGGTCAATATGTTTTATGTGTCGCAAAGCTTAACGGACCAGTTGTCGATGGAAGCTTTCTATCAAATTGGCTGGAAGCAAACTGTGGTGGATAACTGCGGCACGTTCTTTTCTTCAGCAGACGTAGCGGCTGATGGGTGTAATAATAATTATCATATTCTGAATGATGCTCTGACCAATGGTTTACTTAGCGGAATTGATCAGCTGGCTGCTGCTGGTGTTCCCGGGTTTCCTAGCATGGCAAGTTTAGGGATTAATTACTCTAACGAAGGCTTGATGATTCCGCGTGGCAGAGATAATAAAGCGCGTGATAGTGGGCAGTGGGGTACGGCTTTCCGCTGGCTCGGTGATAACACTGAGTACGGCGCTTA